>ERZ772818.3585-NODE-3585-length-10465-cov-4.634870_pt1 | contig 10465 bp, 10 predicted proteins | sample MGYA00580837_ERZ772818 | MGnify/ENA primary metagenome ERZ772818 (study PRJEB29015, sample SAMEA2737671) | human gut metagenome | biome: human gut; feature: human-associated habitat; material: faeces | place: China | collected 2012 ...
AGATGCCAAGCTCCGCCCAGAAGGATTCTTCCAGCGAAACAAAGCAGTCGATCTCGTGGTTTGCCAGCTTTTGCTTCACATCCTCGTTGTTGGAGATGTTGACGTGTTCCGTTTTCAGGCCGTATTTTTCTTCCCACTCGGCCAGCATCACTTCCGGCTCTGTTCCCATCAGAACGCCGATCTTTTTGCCGTTCAGCGTCTTGAAGTCGGAGGCGGAGATGTCTGCGCGCGAGAGATCGGCGTAGAGGTAATATTTTTCCACTCCCATCGGCTCGTCTGAAAACAGCATCTCTTGGGTGCGGTCCTCCGTATAAGAGATACCGCCAATAATGTCGATCTCGCCGTTTTTGAGCTTTTCGAAGCAGTCTGACCAGTCGCAGGTCACATACTCGAACTGCCAGCCTGCATAGCCGGACAAGGTCTCCAGCAATTCGTAGCCGTAGCCCTTTCTTGCGCCCTTCTCGTTGACATAGTTGAAGGTGTCCTCAAACGAGCCGACACGAACAACCTTTGCAGAGGCGGTTTCCGCGGCAGCTTTCACAGGGAGCACGGCTGACAGTAGCAACAGTAGGCTCAGCATCACACAGGCGCTTTTCCGTGTCAAGGTCTGCATGGTTTCGCTCATTCCAGAGTTTTTCATTTTATCCAATCTTTCTCCACCCCAGACGGTCTCATTCCGGCTTTATTTTCACTTCACCGATTTCAGGAAGGTGCTTGCAATATCATTCTCGTTCTGCTGTCAGCAGCTTTTTTGAATATCTATCCTATTATGTAGCATAATTGTAACATTATAACAGAAGCGTTTCAAGATTTTTTCTTGTAAAGAGCACCTATTTTCTATGGAACGCTTTTATCCCTTACCGGCAAAAAGCCGTTCCCGCAAAAATACTGCGATGACGATAAAAAAGCGAGCAGCCTTTTTCAGGTCGCCCGCTTATGGAATCTATGGTATTTTACCGCAAGGCAAGAAATGCGTAAAGCATTAAAAGGCGGTATAGGTCTGCCCTGTGCTTTTAATCCAGAATTTTTCCGTCAATGGAGATGGTGACCACCTGCCACGGAATGAACTTTCCGCTGGTCTGAAGCGCCTTTTTCGCCGCCATCTCCAAGCCGCCGCAGCAGGGCACCTCCATGCGGAGGATGGTCACGCTCTGGATATCGTTGCTGCGCAGGATCTCGGTCAGCTTTTCGCTGTAATCCACAGCATCCAGCTTCGGGCAGCCGATAAGGGTCACCTTGCCGCGCATAAACTCCTGATGGAAATTGGCGTAGGCATAGGCCGTGCAGTCCGCTGCAATCAGGAGCTTTGCACCCTCAAAGTAAGGCGCATGGATGGGTGCCAGCTTGATCTGAACCGGCCAGTTGCGCAGGCGGGAGACCGGCTGCACAGGGGCGGCAACTGCACTTTCGGCAGCGGTCTCCGGCTGTTCCAGCATCCGCATCCGGGAGCCGGGGCAGCCGCCCTCGTGGAGGTGCTTCATCTTCTCCTGCAATTCCTTTTTCTTTTTGTTCTCCTGCACCGCTGCCTCGTCGTAGGCAGGGGCTTCCCGCTCCTCAAAGGTGATAGCTCCGGTGGGGCAGCCCGGCAGGCAGTCGCCAAAGCCATCGCAGAAATTTTCCCGCACCAGCTTTGCTTTGCCGTTGATGATATCAATGGCTCCCTCATGGCAGGCGGTTGCGCACAAGCCGCAGCCGTTGCATTTTTCTTCGTCAATATGGATGATCTTCCGAATCATATCTATACTCTCCTGTTGTGGGTGTTTTTGCATTTGCAGGTTTATTATAGTATACTAAAGCCATCTTGTATGTTTGAATTCCAACAAGGAGAGCATTTATGCAAAAATATCTGCCTGTTCTGCGGAGCTGCCCCTTCTTTACCGGGCTTTGCGATGATGAGATCTTGTCCATCCTGCACTGTGTCAGTGCAGCGAAAATCACCCGTCCCCGGGGTTCCTACATTTTCCGTGCCGGAGATTCCACGGAGGTCATGGGGCTCATGTTGTCTGGCTCCACCCTTGTGATACAGGAGGATCTTTGGGGACACCGCAATATCCTGTCCAAGTGCAATACCGGAGACTTTTTCGGGGAGCCTTACGCCGCCACCCCCGGTGCCATCCTGAACATCAGCGTGGTGGCAGAGGAGGATTGCGAGATCCTGCTGCTGAACGTCAAGCGGCTGCTCACCTCCTGCCCCACCGCCTGCGACCATCACCAGAAACTCATCCGCAATCTGGTCAGCGTTCTGGCAAACAAAATACTGCTTTTTAACGATAAAATCACCCATGTCAGCAAGCGAACCACCCGGGAAAAGCTGCTGTCCTACCTGTCCGCCGAATCCATCCGGCAGTCCTCCCTTTCCTTTGACATCCCCTTTGACCGTCAGCAGCTGGCGGATTTTCTCTGCGTGGAGCGTGCCGCCATGTCGGTGGAGCTTTCCAAGCTGCAAAGGGAAGGGCTGCTGGTCACCAAACGGAACCACTTTGAGCTGTTGACCCGCTGACCGCTTGGTACACTGTCTGCAAGCACCGGCTTCTTTGCGAAAACCGGTGCTTTTTTGCAGTTGCACTTTTCCCGGGAGATTATTATACTTATCTTATAAAAAAGACCGGGTGCTGCAAGGGCAGGAGGGAAAGCGTATGGCATGGAACAAAACCACGCAGGACGGTATTTCCCTGCGCAGCAGGGTCACGGTATGGCTTGCCGCGATTTTGCTGGTCACAATGCTTTCCACCGGCATTGCTACCATGGCAGGTCAATGGACGGTGCACTCCTTTGATACGCTGCTGGCCGACAACGCCGTCTGCTACACGGTGCAGAACGCTCTCAAGGACGAAGCACAGGCCTTTGCGCGCTATGTGCGCCAGCCTACTTCTGAAACCGAACAAGCCTATACCGCCGCCTGCACCGCTTCCGAGCAAAGCCTTGCGGCCCTGCCCTTCGATTACGCCCGTATCGGCGAAGAACGCTATGCCCGCACATGGAACCTTTTGCAGGGGTACGCGGGTTACCGGCAGGAGCGGGATGCCTTTTTGCAGCTTTCGCCCTCAGCAGATACCTATATTGAACAGATGTACCATGTGATGGCGCTGCAAGACTACCTTGCCGAGTATGCGCTGCGCCTGACACAGGCCACGCTGGAACAGGAAAACGCCCTTTACAGCAGCACGGCGGCTCACATCCGGCATCTGCCGTGGCTGTATCTGGGGCTGTTCCTGACGGCGGCTGTGCTGATGCTGCTGCTCATCCGGGTGCTGAGCCGTGCGGTGGTGCGTCCGCTGCTGCGGCTGGCGCAGGCTTCCCGCAGCATTGCCGAGGGCGATTTTTCCAGCCCGGACCTACCGGTGAAAAGCAGCGATGAGGTGGGGCGACTGACGGGAACCTTCAACCAGATGAAGCACGCCATGGCGCAGCAGCTGACCACCCAGCAGGCTTTGCACCGGGAAGAGGTGCGGAACCTTGCACTGGAAAAAGATCTGGAGCACACCCGGCTGGAGGTGCTCAAAAGTCAGGTGAACCCGCATTTTCTGTTCAACACCCTGAACATGATCTCCTGCATGGCACGGCTGGAGGATGCTGCCACCACCGACCAGATGATCGTGCATTTGGGCAGTTTGTTCCGGCACAACCTGCGCACCAAGCGCCAGCAGATCACGCTGGAAGAGGAACTGGACGGGTTGGAGGACTACATTTATTTACAGCAGATGCGGTTCGACGGACGCATTACCGTTGAAAAAAGCATCCGGGTGCAGCCTGCGGCGGTTTTGGTGCCGTCCTTTATGCTGCAGCCGGTGGTGGAAAACGCTTACTCGCACGGGCTCAAGTCCCGCGAGGAAGGCGGACGCATCCTGCTGCGGGCATGGATGCAGGGCAAGGTACTAGTGCTCACAGTTGCAGACAACGGCAAGGGAATGACCGCAGAGGAACTGGACGCCGTGCAAACCAAAATTGCCCAGAGCGAGCAGACCGGCCGCAGCATCGGCCTTGGCAATATTTCCCGCCGCATCGGGATGCTGTATCCGGGCGGTAAAATGCAGGTGTACAGCCGCGCAGGTCATGGCACTGTGGTGCGGTTTGAACTGCCGCAAACGCAGCAGCCGGAAGAAAAGGAGGAGACGCTCTCGTGAAGTGCAAATTGCTGGTTGCAGAGGATGAATTGATCGAGCGCAAGGTGCTGTGCCGGACTTTGCAGAAGTATCTGGGAGATCTGATAAGCCTGTATGAAGCCAAAAACGGCAGAGAGGCTCTGGAAATTTTTGCTCGCGAAGCGCCGCAGGTGGCGGTGCTGGACATTGAAATGCCGGGTCTCACCGGGCTGGAGGTGGCGCGCAAGATCCGCGAAACGGACAAAAATTGCGCCATCCTGTTCCTGACCGGCTTTGATAAGTTCGACTACGCACGGCAGGCGATCTCTGTGCGGGCGCTGGACTATCTGCTCAAGCCTTACAACGAGCAGGAACTGGTATTCTCGGTGGAGGATGCCATCCGGCAGGTGTCGGTGCAGCTGCCTGCCCGCCCAGCACAGCCCCCTGCGCCTGCAGAGCCCCTCCGCCGGGAAGAGGATGAGGATATGCGCACCGCCATCATCCGTGCCGAGATCAGCCGCTTCATCGACGCCCACTATGGGGAGGATATCTCCATGCAGGATGCCGCCGCTGCGCTGCGTTACTCGGACGCCTACTTCTGCAAGCTATTCAAGCAGTGCTTTAAGGTGAACTTTTCGGCCTACCTGAACGAATACCGGGTGAACAAGGCGCGCCAGCTGATTTTGGACCCGCGCCTGAGCCTGAAGGATATCGGCGCTGCTGTGGGTTACAGCGACGCCAACTATTTTACAAGGGTGTTCAAGCGCCTGACCGGCCAGACCCCTTCGGAATACCGCATGGCCGCAGCGGAAAAAGCGGTACAGGGATAAATCGGATCATAGGAAGCACTCGTTCTTTCCCGCCTGCCGGCAGGAGAGGAACGGGTGCTTCTTTCGTTTTTGCCAGTTTCTTTCGTCCGCAAAATACAAAAATTGTACTTGGATACAACAAAGACAAAATCGTACTGCGTTTCACAAAATAATCCGGTTTCGCAAAAATGAACGGTTTGTTAAACTATAATCATAGAAAAACGCGAAAAGAGAGGATGCCATTCATGAAGAGAAGAACGTTTCTGTCGTTGATGGGCGCAGCGGCACTGACCAGCAGCATGATGCTTACCGGCTGCGGCGCCGGCTCCGATGACGACCGCAAGATCGTGCGCATCGGCCATGTGCAGTCCCAGACCCACCCGGATCATCTGGGACTGGAAGCCTTCGCCAACTATATCAACGAGAAGCTGGGCGACAAGTACCGCGTGGAGGTGTACCCCAGCGAGCTGCTGGGCTCCCAGACCGAAATGGTGCAGCTGACCCAGACCGGTGCCATCGACTTTGTGGTGGCGTCCAATGCCATCATGGAGACCTTCAGCGCCAAATACCAGATCTTCAACCTGCCTTACCTGTTCTCCAGCGTAGAAGCCTACCACGAGGCCATGGATGACCCCGAGGTGACGGACCCCATTTTCAAGACCACTTCCAAGGCCGGTCTGGAAACGGTGGCGTGGCTGGATGCCGGTACCCGCAACTTCTACACCATCAAGACCCCCATCAACCAGCCCTCCGACCTGAAGGGTCTGAAGATCCGCGTACAGCAGTCGCCCACCAATGTGGAAATGATGCGTCTGCTGGGCGGCACCGCTACCCCCATGGGCTTCGGCGATGTGTACACCGCGCTGCAGGCCGGTATTCTGGATGGTGCCGAGAACAACGAGCTGGCTCTGACCGATAACGGTCACGGCGATATCTGCAAGTATTACTCCTATGATATGCACCAGATGGTGCCGGACCTGCTGGTGGCAAACTACGCTTTCCTGAACGAGCTCAACGACGAGGAGCGCGCAATCTTTGAAGAGGGTTTCCAGATCGTGAAGCGCACCGAGCAGGACGCTTGGGAGGATGCTGTGGCTGAGGCGAAAGATAAGGCCGAGAATGAGCAGCACGTCAACTTTATTTACCCGGACACTGCACCGTTTCAGGAGGCTATGGCCCCCCTGCACGATTCCGTGCTGGCCGCAAACCCGGAATTGCAGCCCATTTATGACCTGATTCAGCAGCACAACGCTGCCCATACTGCGGATTGAGGAGGAGCATCATGGAAAAACTGAGAAATACCCTGAACAAGGTGCTCAACCTGCTGGCAGGTCTGAGCATGACAGTCATGGTGGTGCTGACCACCTATCAGGTCATCGTGCGTTACATCTTCAACTCTCCCTCCACATGGTCGGAAGAGCTGGTGGGTTATCTGTTCGGCTGGAGTACCATGCTGGGTGCTACCATCGTCTCCGGCGAGCGCGGCCACATGAACATCCCCGTGCTGGTGGACCGGTTCAACCCCATCATGCGCAAGGCGTTCCATATCTTTGCCGAGGTCATCGCCTTCCTCTTCTCCGCGACCATTCTGGTGTTCGGCGGTTTTCAGGTGTCCCAGCTGGCTATGGGACAGCAGACCTCCTCGCTGGGCGTAGCCGTGGGCGTGTTCTACTGGGTCATGCCCATCTGCGGCGTGATCATTCTGGTGTATTCCGTGCTGAACATTATCGGCATCGCCAACGGCTCCATCTGTCTGGATACCCCGGAGGATGCAGACTTTGCAAAGGTGGAAGCCGAAATGGCTGCCGATGCCGACAAGGAAAACAAGGAGGACTAAGCTGTGGCAATTCAAGCATTACTCGTAATTCTGGCAGTGCTGCTGGTGCTGCTGTTCCTCGGCGTGCCTATCTCGTACGCCATTGCAGTCTCTTCCCTGACTGCCATCCTTTCTTCCATTGACCTGAACGTAGCCGTGCTGACCGCTGCCCAGCGCACCTTTGTGGGCATGAGCAAGTTCAGCCTGACCGCCATTCCGTTCTTTATTCTGGCCGGCAATATCATGAATCAGGGCGGCATCGCCAAGCGTCTGGTGGATTTCGTCATGGCCATTTTGGGCAAGCTGCCCGGCGCACTGCTGGTGACCAACATCGGCACCAACGCCCTGTTCGGTGCCATCTCCGGCTCTGCTTCCGCTGCGGCTGCTGCTGTTGGCTCCATGATCCGCGATGGTGCCGACGAGCAGGGCTACGACCCCGCCGTGACCGCTGCTACCAACGCTGCTTCCTCCTGCTCCGGCCTGCTGATCCCGCCGTCCAACGCCCTGATCACCTACTCGCTGGCGTCCGGCGGCACCTCTGTGGCTGCGCTGTTCATGGCGGGTTACATTCCCGGCATCATCTGGGCGCTGTGCTGCTGCGTGGTGGGCGTGCTGCTGGCGGTCAAGCTGGGTTATAAAGGCACCCCCGGCAAATTTGACTGGAAAAACCTCGGCGTCTGCACCCTGCGCGCCCTGCCTTCGCTCTCCCTGATCATCGTGGTCATCGGCGGCATCATCGGCGGCGTGTTCTCTGCCACCGAAGGCTCTGCCATTGCCGTTGTCTATGCACTGGTGCTTGCCTTCTGCTACCGCTCCATCAACCTGAAGAGCCTGTGGAAGATCATCGTGGACTCTGCCAAGATGTCCGGCATGGTGGTGTTCCTTGTGGGTGTTTCCAACATTCTGGGCTGGGTCATGGCCTTTTTGCAGATCCCGGATGCTGTGGCGGCAGCCCTGCTGAGCCTGACCAGCAATAAGTACATCATCCTGCTCATCATGAACGTGATTCTGCTGGTGTCCGGCACCTTCATGGACGTGACCCCGGCCATCCTCATCTTCACCCCGCTGTTCCTGCCCATCTGCCAGAGCTTTGGCATGAGCACCATCCAGTTCGGTCTGATCCTCGTGTATAACCTTTGCATCGGCAACATCACCCCGCCCGTGGGCAACGCCCTGTTCGTGGGTATCAAGGTGGGGCGCACCTCGCTTTCCAAGGTCATGCCGTACATGCTTATGTACTATGTGGCCATCATCGGCGGACTGCTGCTGGTCACCTTTATCCCGGCAGTGTCTACTGCACTGCCGCAGGCAATGGGCCTGATGTAACTGAGACATTCCCTTCTTCTCCTAAAAAGGCGGTACCTGCTTTGCAGCGGGCACCGCCTTTTCCTATCTCTTGCACAAAAGCAGTCTTGTGCGCTATACTATCTGCAAAGGGAGGGAGACACCATGCGCAGACGGACCTTTTTAGCCGGGCTGGGCTTTGCAGCCTTGCAGCTGGCAGGCTGTGGCGCAAAGCCGCAGACCACACCGGACTATGTGCTGACCTATGCCGACAACCAGCCCGCCGGGTACCCCACCACACAGGGCGCACAGTATTTTGCAGACCTTGTGCAGCAGCAGACCGGGGGCAAGGTGGTCATTCAGGTCAAAGCAAACGGCGAGTACGGCTCGGAACAGCAGGTGTGGGAGCAGCTTGCCATTGGCGGCGTAGATTTTGCGCGTGTGTCGCTCTCGGCGGCCACAGACGATCTGCCCCGGCTCAACGTACTGCTGCTGCCGTATCTCTACCGGAATGCCGACCATATGTGGCGTGTGCTGGATGGCAGCATCGGAGCAGAGTTTTTGCAGGACTTTACCGCGCAGGGGCGGGTGGGGCTGAGCTGGTACGACGCGGGTGCCCGCTCGTTCTATGCCCGTCAGCCGGTGCGCAGCCTGAACGATCTGCAGGGCAAGACCATCCGCGTGCAGGATTCGCAGATCGTGATCGACATGATCCGCCTGCTGGGTGCAGTGCCGGAGACCACGGCTTACAGCGACGTCTACTCGGCGCTTGAAACCGGGCAGATCGATGCCGCCGAAAACAACTGGCCGGCCTACTATTCCATGGAGCACTACAAGGTGGCGCGGTACTACATGGCCGATGAGCACAGCCGCGTACCGGAGGTGCAGCTGGCTTCCGGCCGCACATGGGATGCACTGCCGGAGGAGTACCAGCAGATTCTGCAGAAATGCGCCCGGGCATCGGCGCAATACGAGCGCCAACTCTGGGCGCAGGAGGAAACAGCCGCCCGAGAAGCGGCATTGGCTGGCGGGTGCCGGGAGCTGCCGCTGCCCGAAGAGGAAATGCAGAACTTCCGGCAGCTGGTACAGCCGCTGTACCGGAAATACTGTGTCGACTATCTGCCGCTGGTGGAAGAGATACAGGCAGAATGACAACAGAGAAAGTCCTTTGAGGGTGCAGGGAACTGCTCCCCACCATCGTGCGCGATTTTCAGGCGATCATCTCCAAGGAGATCAAGGAGTTGCTGCTGGGAAAGCGGAGAGCGGCTTTTATACCGTTCTCCGCGCTTTGTTCTTATTTTATCTTCGGTGTTTCCTTTCGCTGCCGGGTGGAGCTCAGATATTCCAGCAGCGTCTGGCTCACCACCGAGCTTGCTGTCTTGGAAAACGCCAGCCCCAATGTCCGGCAGCAGGCAGGCTCCAGCGGACGGGACACCACACCGGGGCAGCCAAATGCCTGCATCACCAGCTCCTGTGAGATGGTCACGCCCAGTCCGCTGCGCACGAACGCCATGATGAGGGTATCGTCCCGGAAGCTGTAAAAAATATTCGGCTTCACCGGGCATTTGAGCATCAGGTGCTGGATGTCGTTATCACAGCCGGGCGTTTCGATAATGAGCGGATACTGAAACAGCTGCGGCAGGGTCACACTGGAATGTGCAGCCAGCGGATGCCCCTCCGGGAACACAGCGCACAGCGGGTCGTCCCGGAGCGGGTAGAATTTCAGGTCGTCTGCCACAATGGACGAGAGAAAACCGCAGTCTACCTGTCCACGGATGATCCATTCCCGGATTTCATCATAGTTGCCGTCCAGAATTTCAATCTTCACCTTCGGGTAGTTTTCCTTGAAATAATGCACAACTTCCGGCATCCAGAGCGTTGTGATGCTAGAAATGCTGCCCACCCGCAGCTTGCCCTCCACCTTGTGGTTGATATTGAACGCCGCCTGCCGCAGCCGGGTCTTCTGGTTGGCCAGCTCCCGGATGTAGGGCAAAAGGCGGGTGCCGTTATCTGTCAGGGTCACGCCCCGGTTGATGCGGGCGAACAGCTGCACGCCCAATTCCTCTTCCAGCCCTGCCATCATCTGGCTGATGCCGGATTGGGTATAGTTCAGTGCCTCCGCTGCTTTGGAAAAGCTGCCCGTTTCGCATACTTTCAAGAATATCTCGTATCGGTCTTTCTGTTCCCGCATTGCAAACACTCCATAAGTAAAATTTATAGGTCGTAGTAATTTTATTGGGTTTACTGATATGATACTTCATGTTATCCTATATTACAATAGGTTTTTAGGATAGGAGTTTGAGAATCATGGAAAAGAAAGCAAGCAGTTTCTCTGGACAAATCGGATTTGTCCTTGCTGCCGCCGGAAGTGCGGTGGGTGTCGGCAACCTGTGGCGGTTCCCGTACCTTGCCGCAAAGGCGCTCTGCTCGAATTAGGAATGAGGAATTAGGAATTAGGAATGAAGGTGGCGGCT
>ERZ772818.3592-NODE-3592-length-10439-cov-3.367585_pt1 | contig 10439 bp, 11 predicted proteins | sample MGYA00580837_ERZ772818 | MGnify/ENA primary metagenome ERZ772818 (study PRJEB29015, sample SAMEA2737671) | human gut metagenome | biome: human gut; feature: human-associated habitat; material: faeces | place: China | collected 2012 ...
GAGCGCCCTGTTTGCGTTACTGCAGACCCTGCTCGTAAGCCTCGATCATCTTCTTGAACGTGTGACCCGTACAACCTTCGAGATTTACCCTTCTTTTCAGTTTTTGCAGATACTTTTCACAGCTTTCACCCGTGAAAATCTTGATGTCCAGCCGCAGGGCGTTATCATCCTCCGGGGTGACATAAATCCTGTCAATGAAGGTGTCAATGAAATCCTTGGTGATGGCCTCGGTCTGGCACTGCTTTTCCGCGTCCCGAAGGACTTTGCGAAGGTGCTCCATATTGGCACGGAACTCCTCGCTGGATTCCTGCTGGTCTTTCAGCTCCAGGAGCGCCTGCTCGCCGGACTTGATTTCCTGGTTGCACTGGGCGGTCATGGCTTTGAAATCCGCTGGTGTGATGCTCTCCAGGGTCACCAGCTCCAATAGCTTGGACTTCTTCTTTTTGGCAAGGTCAATGTTTGCCTGGGCTTCCTCGATTTTCTTTTCCAGATTGCCGTCACAGGTCATGCTGCGGTACATCCGCTCATACTCCGCAATCATGGCGGCGGAAGCCTGCCGGGTGTCCCGGAACACCTCAAAGAGCAGGGGCACCAGCTCCTTTTCGTAGATGGGGAAGGAGTCGCAGGCATCCGCGCCGGATTTGATTTTGTTGGAGCAGACCCATTTGCTGTTTTGGTTGCCCAGCTTGTCCTTGGATTCCCGGCGGTAGTAGGCGGTGCCGCAGTGGGTGCAAAAGAGCTTGCCGGTGAGCAGATTGGCGTGATTGCAGATGCCCTGCCGGTTTTTCACATCCTCGCTTCTGCGCAGCAGCACGGCATTGGCCTTTTCCCACAGCTCCTCGGAGACGATGGCGGGGACAATTTGCCCGGTTTCGTCCTTGAACATGACCCATTCCTCCGGCGGGAGGAATTTCTGCTTCTTGGTGAACATATCCACCACCTTGACCTTGTTGCCGACATAGTAGCCCTTGTATTTGGGATTGGATATCATATTGGACATGGTGGTGTGGGCGATTTTCTTGCCGTTCAGGTTGCGGTAGCCCTTCTCCCAGAACAGGTTTTCAATCTGCTTCATGGAGTAGGCCCCAGTTGCATAGAGGGTGAAAAGCTCCCGTACCATGGGAGCCTGGGTTTCATCGACGACAAGACGGCCATCGTCCTTGGTGTAACCGAAAATTCGGGAGTTGCCCAGGACGACACTCTGCTTGATGGCCTGCTGGTGGCCGAATTTGACACGGGAGCTGAGCTTTCGCAGTTCGTCCTGGGCAATGGAGGACATGATGGAAAGGCGCAGTTCCGCATCCTCGTCCAGGGTGTTGATGTTGTCGTTCTGGAAGAATACGCCAACCCCGCTGGACAGCAGCTGGCGGGTGAACTGAATGGAATCCAGAGTGTTTCGGGCGAAGCGGGAGATTTCCTTTGTAATCACAAAGTCAAATTTTCCGGCGGCGGCATCCTCTACCATGCGGTTAAAATCCTCCCGGTGCCTGGTGGAAGCGCCGGAAATGCCCTCGTCGATATAGCCCGGGACAAAGGTCCAGGCGGGATTTTTCTTGATGAAGTCCTCGTAATAGCCAATCTGATTGCCCAGGGAATTCAGCTGCTCATCGGATTCGGAGGAGACACGGGCATAGAAGGTGACCCGCAGAGGAAGGTCATAAATGGTCTTGGCGTGGAGAAGCTGCCGTATGTTGTGTATATCCATGGTGTACCTCTAATACTATTTTCAAATAAAATGGGGACATTTGATTTGAAAAGCATCACGCAAGCGTGCTGCCGATTTCGTCATTTTCGAAAAAGAAAATGATGAAATCCCGTCTCATTATGACTCGCTAATGAAACTTGCCAATTTAGGAATTGCCAAGTTTCAAAAGCGACTCAATATAAAGTTCGTTGTATCATGTTCTATGATTATGATAGCACATATCACGAAGTTTTACAACCCAGAATTGACTGGAAAAAGCGGCAACCCGTCGCCGGATTGCCGCCCGTTTGGTTTCAAGCTACCGTTCCATGGAAGTGGCCCGATTTTTGATTTTGATCCGCATACGGTTCCGCTGATCCTCCGTAATCAGGCCTTTGGCGTAGAGCGTGTCGTTATAATAGGTCAGCCACAGCTGCTGAATCGTGGCCTGGATGGTCTGTTCGTTTGGTTTCGGATGGTTGTCATTGTTTTCTTCCATAGTAAGCCCCCTGTGCATTTCCTAGTTTTCCCGGGATGAAAGCTCTTTATGCGCCAGTGCGCTAAGCAGAAACCTGAGGGTATCACCGGGGCCGCTCAGGCTGCGATAGAATCTGTTTGCAATATTCAGTTGTCATGTACAGGAAAATAGGGGGTGTGACGCATTAGTCACGAGGTGATCCCATCCTTTGTAATGGCAGCCAGTCCGGCAACGGAGAACTTCCACTCCGGCGGGAGACTGAGAATGATGGAAAATAGCCCAATGGCCTTGAGTGACAGCCGGGTATCCCGGAGATGGTGGATGCTCATGACGGTAAAATCCTTATCCTTCGTTGCCCGAATCACCGGCAATTGGAAATCCCTCCTTGTGGCAAAGGGAGTCGCGTTTCACGACACCCTTTGAATTTTTTGCCAGGTGCAGACCGATTCTGGGGAGGCAAACGTCGCCTTTCGAGGCGAGCACCCGACAGCTGTCCTAAAAGAAATAGAACGTATGTTCATATATTATATAGAAAGGGAGGTGATTTGTCAAGAGAGATACGGGAAATAGTTGGAAATGGATAATTTTTCTTGGGGAAAAGTGGAAGGGTGTCGTATTTCACGACACCCTTGGGGCGGGGGAATATGTATGGAGCGGAATGTGGCGGTATGGGGTGGAGAGGAACGGAGTCTGATGCGGAGGGTGGTTTGGAGGTTAGAAGGGGAGAAATATAAGAAATATGCACATTCAACGCAAGTGGTTTTGGACAAAGGGCCGTTTTCTCAGCCAATGTTTACGGCTTTACATACTTGATAAAGAAATTTAAATTTCACAAACCATTGGATTTATTTGTCATCAATTCCAATTATTGAAAGATAGTGTTAAATTACACACGTGACATAGAAAATGTATTGACAATTAGTGAGAAATGGTGTATACTACGAGTAAAGTAAAGCCCGTAAGTGGCTTTACCTAGAAATGTGTTAAATTTTGCTCTAGACGCGGAGAATTGAGAATGAAGTTAGAAAATATGGCCCTGGTTCGGAGCGGGTTGGTTCTTGGAAGAAAACAAGCCCGAGAAAAAACAGAATACCGCTATCCTTTGCTAAATCTAAAAAGCATTCATCCCAGCGGATGCATCGACACGTCCCTTTGTGAAACATTTGATGCTGTCGAACCACTGAATCCGGAATACCTGACGCATACCGGGGATGTTGTCGTTCGTTTGACCGCCCCGTATACAGCTGTGTTGATTACAGAGGGGCTGGAAGGCTATGTAATCCCGTCCAGTTTTGTTGTGGTTCGGGCAAACAAAAACTTGCTGCTCCCAGAATATCTATTCTGGTTAATCAACTCGCAGTCGGTCAAGAGGCAAATTTCCGAGAGTGCGGTGAGCACTATATTGGGGTCGGTGAAACCTCGCTATTTTGCAGATTATGAGATGGACGCGTTTCCGCTTTCCCACCAAAGGGTTTTGGCAGAATTAAATGAGCTTGCTCATCGGGAAACACGACTTTTGGCGGAGCTGGCAGCCGAAAAAGAAAAGTACTACGATTTAATGATTAACCAGCTATTTACTGAAATGAAGAGAGGTAACTGAAATGACAACTCGTGCGGATATTGAAAGAGTCCTCTGGAAGGCCTGTGACAGCTTCCGGGGAAAGATTGACAGCTCTCGCTATAAGGACTACATCCTGTCCATGCTTTTTGTGAAATATCTGAGCGATGTTACCAAAGAAAAACGTGAAAACTACATGGCTCAGTATGGTGGTGATGAACGACGTGTGGAACGCGCCATGAGCCGGGAGCGGTTCTCAATCGATAAAGAGTCCACCTTTGATTTCCTTTACAGCGAACGCAACAGCAACGAAATCGGACAGAAGATCAACGTAGCCCTTTCTCACATTGAAGAACATAACAGCGGAAAGCTGTGCAATGTTTTCCGCGCCATTGACTTCAATTCCCAGGTGGATTTCGGGGACATGAAGGAGAAAAAAGCGACCCTCAGCAATTTGCTGGAAGATTTTCATGACTTGGATCTCCGTCCCAGCCAGTTGGGATCTGCAGATATCATCGGCGATGCCTATGAGTATATGATTGCCAACTTTGCCTCTGATGCCGGTAAGAAGGGCGGTGAGTTTTTCACGCCCAGTCAGGTATCGGAACTGGTTGCCTCCCTGGTGAAGCCTCAGGAGAATGACCGAATTTATGACCCCACCTGCGGCAGCGGCGGCCTGCTGCTGAAGGCGTACAAGAAGGTGCCCAGCGGCAAGGTAGCGATTTATGGTCAGGAACTGAATGCACAGACCTGGGCGCTATGCACTATGAATATGTTCCTGCATGGTGTTGACGATGCCCGGATTTGGCAGGGTGATACGTTATCCAATCCCCAGAATCTAAAGAACGATCAGCTGATGCGTTTCCAGGTAGTGGTGGCTAATCCTCCATTCAGCTTGGATAAATGGGACAGTGGCTTCCTTGCAAACGCCGGCTTGGATGCCAAGGGCAAAAAGCAGGAGAAGATGACTGCGTCCATGGATGCCTATAAGCGCTTTGACATTGGCGTCCCTCCCAGTTCCAAGGGTGACTATGCCTTTGTGCTGCACATGCTGAAAAGTCTGGACGGCAACAATGGCAGAATGGCAGTGGTGCTGCCCCATGGAGTCCTGTTCCGCGGGGCCAGTGAAGGAAAAATCCGAAGAGCTTTGGTAGATAGCAACCTGCTGGATGCGGTGATCGGCCTGCCTGCGAATCTGTTTTATGGTACGGGCATTCCCGCCTGTATTCTGGTGTTTCGCACCGGACGCACCCGGGATGATGTCCTGTTCATTGATGCATCCGGAGAAGGGAACTTTGAAAAGGGGAAAAATCAGAACATTCTTCGACCCTGCGATATTAAGAAAATCGTGGATACCTACGAAGCCAGGGAAAACGTGGAGAAATACAGCCACCGGGCATCCCGCAAAGAGATTGCGGACAATGACTACAACCTGAATATCCCCCGGTATGTGGACACCTTTGAGGAGGAAGAACTGGTGGATATCGACGAGGTGAAGCAGAACATTGCCAATATTGAGGCAGAGCTGGCACAGGTGCAGGCGCAGATGGCGAAGTATTTGGAGGAGTTGGGCTTATGAGTCAGGATTTGATGAGATACAGCGACCAGACATTTGAAGATATTAAGCATATCAATGAATATGGGCAGGAATATTGGCTTGCACGTGAGCTGCAGACAATATTGGGATACAATTCATGGCGTCGCTTTTCGGATGCCATTGAGCGGGCAAAGCTAGCATGTAAAAATAGCGGTTATGAGGTGGATGAACAATTTGCCGATGCCGTCAAAACATCTCCTATGCCTAATGGCGGTGTTCGGGAGATTGAAGATTTTGCGTTGTCACGCTATGCCTGTTACTTAATTGTTATGAACGGTGATCCTCGGAAAGAGATCATCGCTATAGGCCAGACTTATTTTGCAGTCAAAACCCGGCAGCAGGAATTGATTGAAAACTATGAAGAGCTATCCGAGGATCAGAAGCGACTGGCTATCCGAAATGAGATGAAGCGGCACAATATCGCTCTGGCGGATGCAGCGCACGATGCCGGTGTGATTGAACAGAAAGACTATGCTATTTTTCAGAACAAAGGATATCAGGGATTGTACGGCGGCCTGGGAGTCAAGGAAATTCATGCCCGAAAAGGCTTGAAAAAGAGCGAGAAAATTCTGGATCATATGGGAAGTACGGAATTGGCAGCAAATCTCTTCCGCGCAACCCAGACCGAAGAAAAGCTGCGCCGGGAGAATATTCAGGGAAAAGCTGCCGCCAATCAGGCCCACTATGATGTGGGGCGCAAGGTTCGCCAGACCATCCAGGAACTGGGCGGTACTATGCCGGAAGATTTGCCAACACCTGAGAAAAGCGTAAAGCAGATTGAGCGTGAGGTTGAGCGTAAAAAACTCAAGGAGAAATAAAACCACAGATGAGGAACTGCTTGGGAATTCCAATCAGTTTCCAATGATAAAAACGGAGGTGGAAGAATGTATCAAAGCGAATATGAGAAAGCCCTGGAGCAGGTAAAAACTGCGGCGGAGTTTGCGAGAGACTGCAACAATATCACCCGCTGTGAAAATGCCTTGCGCAATTTTGAACGGGGACAGGCCATGGCCTGCCTGCAAGACATGATCCGAGAATATGGAAGCCAGATCGATGCCTTCGGTATCTGGGTTGATGGGGTCAGCGTGGTGTATGGCGTACCACTGGAGCAATTTACGGATCTGGATATTCAGATACAGCTCCAATATATGAGCCGACATATTCCCGCATACGTTCTTCTGCGGGAAGGCGAAAAGGAGTTGGCAAAACGGGTTTGTCGATGGTTGGATGGAATGGGAAATGGACGAGTATGACGGCTCTGGAGCAGAAATGAATGGAGGAAGATATATGGCAACAACTGTTAATGCAGCTTTTGAAGAGTTTATGAAGAATATTGTAAATCTTGACCCCAGCATCGTATCTGCCGCAAGAGTCAGCCGTGACAATCTGCTGAATAATATTGCTGAATTCGGTGAACAAGATGGATTCTTCGATTTGTGCGATGAATTTAATGTCCACTTTGGTTCCTTTGCGCGTAAAACCAAATGCCGAGAACTTGATGACATCGATTTAATGATCGGTATTGCGGCAAATGGAGCAACATACAATCAGTACGACCCATGGGATAATGTTCGGATTACTGCAAGTACAATCAACTTGGCACAAAAAAACTGTATACGCGATGACGGAACATTAAACAGCACAAAAGTGACCAACAGATTTAAGGATAAATTGGAGTCGGTACGTGAATACTCCCGCTCTGAAGTTCGAAGAAATGGAGAAGCTGTTGTTCTAAACCTCAAGTCCAAAGATTGGTCTTTTGATATTGTTCCGTGTTTTCACACTGTGACCGAAAGCGATGGACGGGCATACTATCTTATTCCGAATGGGCAGGGCAACTGGAAGAAAACAGACCCTCAAAAGGACAAAGAACATGTTACGAGCACCAATCAGAGCAAGGATGGACGTTTGCTAGAATTGGTGCGTCTCTGTAAAAAGTGGAATAAAGTTAAAAATGCAAAAACGATTCCTTCGTATATGCTTGAAACAATGATCGTTAATTATGCGGATTCTGTGAGTGAATTAAGTCAGTGGATTGATTTGCGGTTCAGAGATACTCTGAAATACATAGCGAATCATATTACAGGCCCTGTGTACGATATGAAAGGAATTCAGGGTGATATCAATCATCTTAGCGTTTCTGACAAATGGAATCTACAGTATAAGGCACGAGCAGACTACGAAAAAGCATGTGAAGCGTGGCAGGAAGAACAGGCAAAGAATTATAAAGGGGCAATAAGGAAATGGGGTGAAATCTTTGGCAGCAGCTTCCCAGAATACGGCTGATAGCATCTTTGTAAGGCAGAACGAGCCGTATCTACTCGATTGCTTGCTTGAACAGCGAAAACGGTATACCTTTGCAAAAAGATTGCAGAGAGTACAATCCATTACTATGATTGCACTTTCCGCTTTTTCGGCAATTTCATCAGCAACAGGTCTGGAACTGCTGACTGCAATATATGGGTTGGTATCTGTGATTGTTTTGGCTGCAAACAAATATTATGGAAAATGGATTGCAAGTGTCAAGCGGAAGGCAGCAACAATACAACAGTTCTTCGATGTAGTGCTTTTCTCTGCTGCGGTAGGAAATAGCGAGCTGGAATGGGGTAACTGTCCTAGCAGAATAGACATAGCTAAGTATATCGGGGATTATACAGGGCAGGAAAGAGCAAGTGTGAGGAACTGGTATAGCGATTATTCGATGCTTTCTGGTAGTCAGCAGGTGTTCTACTGCCAAAGTGAAAATGAACGCTGGACGAAAAATATAATTAAAGCTTATATGGTATTGCAAATTATAGTCTGGACCGTGGTATTTTTACCGGTGATTATAAGCTTTTTTGTTTTTAATCCAAGCGTTATAAAGGCTATCTGTGTCTGTACATGGTTGATTCCGATTGGAGAGTATGCAGTAAGTTCGATTTATAAAACAAATGAATGCCGCAAAATACACGAAAAAATAAGAAGTGAAGCGCATATTATCGAAGATTCAATGTGCAGTGGCAGTGATGACATCGTATCTTCTTTGATGAATATGCAGCAAAGCATATACAACAGCAGATGCGAAAGCGTTCTGATTCCAGACTGGTTCTACGAACTTCGAAAGTGCAAATACCAGAAAAGTGAGGATCGTATTGCCAGAAATATCAGTAATAGCTGAGAGAAGAGTGTGAAATATGACACAAGAAGTGAAAAAAAGAATAGACCAAATCCGGCACGGAATCGTGCCGGAGGGGTATAGGAAAGCTGGGACAGATATAATTCCATCAGACTGGGACAAATCTCCATTTCGGCAACTCGGCGTGATTGCGTCCGGCTTGGTTGACCCACAAAAACAGCCATACTCAGAAATGCAGCATATTGGGCCTGATTGCATTGAAAAAGATACAGGACGTATCTTTGAAACGAAATCTGCGTCTGAATTAAGGCTGATTTCAGGGAAGTTCTATTTTGACTCTGACTCGATTGTGTACAGCAAAATTCGTCCGAATCTCAATAAGGTTTGTGCTCCACCGTTTGAAGGGATTTGCAGTGCAGATTGCTATTCAATTAAGCCAACAGGAAAAATTGAAAAGGCATATCTTTTTAACTTAATGCTTGGATATAATTTCTATAAACGAGCGGTAGCATGCTCGATGCGAACAGGAATGCCAAAGATCAATCAAGATGACTTGAATAACATTGATATAAGTTATCCCAAAAGTACTACTGAACAAAAGAAAATTGCAGAAATCCTTACTACGCAAGACAAGGTCATTGTACTGGAGCAACAAAAAATCGAAGAAATCATAAAGGAAAAGCAATTTTTCCTTGAAAAAATGTTTCCAAAGAAAGGCGAGGCTGTGCCAGAAATTCGCTTTAAGGGATTTACTGACCCTTGGGAACAGCGTAAGGCAAAAGAGCTGTTTGTATCAACTGCGGATAAAGGTTATCCGGAACTTCCTGTTTTGTCAGCAACGCAGGATCGTGGAATGATTCGTAGAGATGAAAACAGCATCAATATATTTCACGACAAGAAGAATGAAACCGGCTACAAAAGAGTGTTGCCGGGGCAGTTTGTAATACACCTTCGTTCTTTTCAGGGCGGTTTTGCCCATTCCACAATAGAAGGCATAACTTCGCCTGCTTACACGGTTTTTGGCTTTTCTGAGCCTGAAAAGCACAATTCGGAGTATTGGAAATATGTGTTCACATCCAAGGCATTTATCCGACGATTAGAAACAGTAACCTATGGTATTCGTGATGGACGCAGTATAAGCTATGATGAATTTTTAACTCTCAGCTTTGCGTATCCGTCAAAGGTTGAACAAACAACAATAGCCAGATATTTGGACAAGTTAAGCGACCTTATCACCCTTCATCAGCGTAAGTTGGAAGAAGAAAAGAAAAAGAAGAAAGCCCTGATGCAGCTTCTGCTGACAGGTATTGTGAGAGTGTAATTTTCAAATGTTCATTTCATTGTCATGTACTTTGGAAAAAGTCCGGTGATGCCTGACTGTACTGTTTGGGATAGTTATAACATTTAGCAACTATGCTGCAACAGATTTCTCTAGAAGATGGTTGCTTCACACACATATTTAGGAGGATAGAACGTGACAAGGATAGTAGCATTTCTCTCCTGCAACGAATTTTGGAATGCGTTATCTGCAATTGGCTCAATTTTAGCAAGCGTTACCGCCCTGTGGCTTGCGCGCCGCGAACATATAAAACGTATAGAAGCTATGCTAATTTGGGACGCAATTGAATATTATGAGCCTGCTTTACTTCTTTTTAATATTGGAAGGGTCCCGATTGCAATCAGGACGATTCAACTATCATATCAAGGTCGCGAATTCTTTAAGAGCGATGCCTTAGAGGATTTCAAATCTGATTCGTACGGGAAATATATAATAAACCCGAATAGTTCGAAAAAGATAAGACTAGACGAGAATGAATTGAGAATTACGGGTGTAAAGCATCCCGGCCTCAATAAAAAGGTGTTTGTTCCTAGAGTCACGATCCGGATATGGGACATGGCAGGAAAGAAGTTTACATTTCGTCAAAAAATGACGGAGCAAAAAATGGGCGAAGCTATTTTTGGTGCGGCATTTTTTGACAACACGAAGAAGTAAGGAGGAAAGGAGGT
>ERZ772818.3596-NODE-3596-length-10430-cov-5.309012_pt1 | contig 10430 bp, 11 predicted proteins | sample MGYA00580837_ERZ772818 | MGnify/ENA primary metagenome ERZ772818 (study PRJEB29015, sample SAMEA2737671) | human gut metagenome | biome: human gut; feature: human-associated habitat; material: faeces | place: China | collected 2012 ...
GTGACCGAAGTGCACACCTGCCTCGAGAAGCTGCTTCATAGAAACGACTGCCATAATAAAATACCTCCAGATATTGTTTTGCCTCCGCACACCGTGATCTGCACGGTACATCGGGTACCGGCGGACTGCCCTCAACCCAAAAGGGCACAAAAGGGCATAGTGATGCGTGTGTAATGCTTTGTTATAATAGCACAAAAAGAATGCGGTTGCAAGTGGTTTTCTCTGTTTTGTATAAAGAAATGCTTACTTTTTCTCTTATTTGCCCGTATTCATCCCGCTCAAACCTGCAACACCCATACGGTTGAGGGCGTATCCCTTGCCGAACATCAGGTCGTATTGCAGCATCCAGTGCTCGTTTGTCCAGCGCTGCTGGAACTCCGTGGGCTGCTGGGTGGTGGTGCCATCCAGATTCATGGTGGTGCCGCGGGTGCAGCTGCGGCTGGCGACCCGCAGCTGCCGGTTGAGGAACTGGAAGTACAGCGGCTGCTCCAGCCCGAACAGTTCCATCATCACCGGGGAGATATCGTAGGCGGCAATGGTGCCAAAGTCCACCTGCTGCTGGCTGTAATTCGACCACATCAGCAGCGTGGTCTGGTGCAGACGGGGGTCGGTGCTGGAGCCGCTTGCGTAGCCGGTGGTGGTGTAGACATCGTAGTTGGAATCAATGGGGTTATAGTGGTCGCCCCAGAATACCAGAATGACCGGCTCGTCCACCTGAGAGAAATACGCTGTCAGCTTGCCCAGCATGGCGTCTGCATCCCGGATGCCGGTAGCAAAATCTTCCAGCGCGCCCACGGTGCTGCTCTTGAGCCCCACCGGATGAGATACAACGTGTACCCGCTCGTCGTCCGGGTAGTTATCCCTATTATAATTGGTATGGTTCTGCATGGTGACCTCGTGCAGGAAGATGGGCTTATCAGAGGAAGTGCTCATCTTTTCGTACTGCTGAATGATCTGGTCGGCCATGGAGTCATCGGTCACAAGGCCGCTGGTCCAGTAGTGCTTGCGCACCTTGGTCACACCGTGCATATCCTCCAGACTGATAAAATCGCTGAAGCCGAGGTTGGGGTAGGCCTTATCGCGGCTCCAGTATTTTGCCCAGAAGCAGTGCACCGCAGCGGTCTGGTAGCCCTTGAGCTTGAGGTAATTGGGCAGGGCGAACATGGGCTTTGTGACGTGCTGCTGGTAGGGTTTGCTGCCGCTGGGCAGGAAGGACACGGAGTAGCCGGTCAGAGCTTCAAACTCCACATCACAGGTGCCGCCGCCAAAGCTGGGGCTGTACGCCCTGCCGTAAGCGCTGGTCTGCTGCAGAGCGTGAAGGTTCTGCGATACATCGGTATCAAAGGTAATGCCGCACTGCTCCAGCTCCGAAACATCCCAGTAGGATTCATCCATTACATAAATAATGGTAGGCTGCTTTGCCTGCTCCTCCTTGGGGGTAGTGGCGGCATAGCTGCCTGCATACATGGGGCCGGTGGAGAATTTCTCACTCTCGGCCAGGTTATCCAGAATATCGTCCACTGCCTGCTCCGAGTAGCCCTCGGGCTTGGCGATCTCCAAATTGGTGAGGTTGGTCATAAAACCGGTAAGCACACCGTAGTAACGGTAGTAGCGGTCCTGCATCCACGCATCCGGCGTGATGCCCAAAACCTGCGTGACTGCAGGCTGTAAATAAACGCCGAAGATCAGCAGACACAGCGCCGCTGCCGAGGCACCGGTGCCCGCAAGCCTTGGCAGCCAGCGCTGGCGCAGCCGCCCGCGGTAAACAAAGAAGCTTGCCACCGTCAGTGCCAGCACCAGCACAATGGAGACCACCATGCTGGTCTGCAGCTTGAGCCCGGCAGCAGAGGCCACACCGGCGGCTTCGGACACCTGCATCAGGTCCCACGGCAGAAAGGGCTCACCCCGCAGCTGCATGGTATAGAAGTTTACTGCGCAGGGCGCACAGCCCAAAACGGCCATGCCCAGCGTAGCAAGCGGCGGGATGCGCAGCACCCAGTCCAGCAGCTCCCACGCCAGAAACAGCAGCAGCCATGCCAGCAGATACGCCCCGAAATGGGGGAAAATAAAGCTGATAAAGGTATCAGCGGTCAGTGACCCGCGCGCGATCCACTCACCCAGCAGCAGCACAATAAAGGAAGCTGCCGCCGGGAAGAGCATCCGCAGGGTCAACAGCGGTTTGGATGTTTTCATAGTCGATATCCCCTTTCCACGTCCCGAACCCTATTTCCAAAGTGGCTTTGCTATTTGCACAAGCCTTTCGTGCCTATTATAGTCATTTCGCCGAAAATGTCCATTCATGATTTTACAAAAATTACAGTTTTATTTTTCAAAATATTCCCCTATTTTTCACAGACCAAGCTTTGCCCGCAGCTGCTGCCAGAAGCCGTGAGGTGCTGCCGGTGCTTTTGGCACAGCAGTATGCACCAGAATTGCGTCTGTGCCGATGGTCTCGATCTCCTGCCACGGGATGGTCAGGCTCTCGTCCCGGCCCAGCAGGCCAAAAAGCCGCGGTCTGCCCAGCAAAATCAAGCTTTGCAGCTGCGCCGTTGCGGGGTCAAGCTCCAGATCGTCCGCGCGGCCAAGGCACATCCCCTGCTCCAGCTGAACGACCTCCTTCTCACAAAGTTCCCGGATCGTCATGGCGCTCTCCCCTTTCTGTCACAGCATACGCCGGGGCGGCATTTTCTATGCCAAAGGGGTGGAAAGCACCCGCCCGGTTGTGGTATACTATGGAAAATATCTGGAAAACATCCAATACAAGCGAGGCAGTATTTATGTATAAAAGCATTATTTTTGATATCGGCGGTGTACTGGTGGATTTTGACCCCAAGGCATACCTTGTAGACCGGCTGTGCAACGCCGAAATGGAAGAGAAAGTTTACGACCTGACCTTTGGCAGCGAGGAGTGGCAGTTGCTGGACGCAGGCAAACTTTCCCGCTATGACGGCAACCAGCGAATGCTGGAGCACGCCCGTGCCGAGGGCTGTGCCTTTGAGGTGCAGGGCGTTCTGGACGACTGGATGCACATTCTGCGCCCGCGTCTGCGGATGCTGGAGCTGGTGCGGCGGCTGAAGAACCACGGCTATTGCGTGTATTACCTGAGCAACATCCCGCAGGATGTGCTGGAGCTGCTGACCGAGCGCGGCGTACTGGCTCAGTTTGACGGCGGTGTAGCCTCCTGCGAGGTACAGGTGAATAAGCCTGACCCGCAGATCTACAAGGCTTTGTTGAAAAAGTATCAGCTGAAGGCCAGCGAATGCATATTTATCGACGACAGACTGGAAAACGTGCAGGCCGCCTTTGCGCTGGGCTTTGCCGGCATCCAGATGAAGGACAGCGTTGGTACGCTGATTCGCAGCCTTGCCACCTGTAACGTGGCGCTGCGCTGAATGTTCATATAACAAACAGCAGCCCCTGCCGGAAAGGTTTCTCCGGCAGGGGCTGCTGTGCGTTGGTGGGGAACTTACTTTTCCTCGTAGCTCTGGCAGTAGTGCGGGGTCTCCACCTGCTGGGTGGTGCAGCTGCACTGCTCCGTCACCTTGATCTGCGGCAGATCACATTTGCAGCCGTCCACGTTGTGGCAGCACGCGCAGACATCACAGGTCACGCCGATGTTTTCCATGTTTATCACCTCTTTGTCCATAGGTTGCCCTATGGAGCAAGAGTTTATACATGGGTTTTACCAAGCAGCCAGATCTGCGCCCAGCTTACGGCAGGCGGCCTGCACATCATCATCGGGCGTTTCGTTGCAGATGAGGCCTTCCTCGCTGAACAGCTGTGCGCCGTCGTCCTGTGCGCGCTGCGCCCAATCGCGCATCCACTGACCGTCACCCCAGCCGTAGGAGCCGAACAGTGCGATCTTTTTGCCGTTCAGAGAGCCTTCCAGCGCAGCAAACATAGGCTCGAACTCGCTCTCCTCCAGCTGCTCTGCACCCATAGCCGGGCAGCCAAAGGCCACAACGTCAAACTCTGCCAACTTTGCGGGGGTCATCTCGGCGCAGGGTACGATGGTGCCGTTGGCGCCTGCGCCCTCGGCGATGCAGTTTGCCATGGTCTCGGTGTTGCCGGTGGCGCTCCAGAATACGATTGCTACTTTGCTCATAAAACTCTACCTCTTTCTCTGCGTAGTTAGTTTAGAATAACTTCATGTTCTGTAAAAATGCGTCCGTGTTTCATGACGCATTTTGCGGTTAGTATCTTCTAACCGTCAACAGGATACCACAGCCCTGCCCTGCTTGTCAAGACGTTCGTGCAATGTTTGCACGGTGCAACAATCCCGCCTTTCTCAAAAGTGCATGAAGCGTGTATTTCAGCCGCCTAATACGCGGAAAACTACCAACAGCACCCCGTAGATGACCGGCTGGTGCAGCAGATACAACAGCAGCGAGTGCCGCCCAAGCCAGCCAAGCGGCGGGCAGACCGAGCGGCGCAAGGGCTCCATGCGCTGCCGCCCTACAACGTCGTAGAGAAAGTACCCCGCCCAGAACAGAAACAGCCACGGCAGAAGGGCAAAATAATCCGTAGAATAGAACCACCACGGATAAAAGCCAAAGTACGCTGTAACGCAGTTTGCATACAGTGTCTGCGGCAGCCAAAGGCGCAGGCTTCCAAAACCCAGATAGCCTGCCGAGACATTGCGGGTAAGAGCAAACAACACTGCGGAGATAGCAAACCCTGCTGCGGGTGGAATGTGCCGCAGTGGCTTTTCCAAAAGGCCGGTCAGCAGCATAGCGCTGCCCAGCAGGGTCAGCACACCAAAGATAACTCTGTCCTCCGGCATAAAAAGCAGCGTGACTGCCGTGACAAGCGCCCCTGCCCCAAACACCTGTGCGCCCCGGCGCAAGGTATGATGCCCCAGTTGCACACAGAAGCCGGACAACAGAATAAACACCCAACAGATGCTCTGCTGCCACAGATGCCCGGGCAGACCATAATACCAGTCGGCCTGAATACCGAAGAGATTGACCAGATCCCAGCAGCCGTGATAGAGCATCATACTGACCAGATCCAACCCGCGCAGTTCGTCCAGAAGGGCGTAGCGGCCAGAAGTGTCACTATACTTCACGTCGGATTCCTTCTTTTTTGTCACGCTGTTACACCGTTTTCCGGCGCAGCAGGCTCATGGGCGGCAGCTCCGGGGTGGGCATGGTGTATTTTTCCATGGCGTGAGGGGTGCTGTCCACCCGTTCCCCGGCCTCGTTCTCGATCCACTCCGGCGTCAGCGGGATGCTGCGGCCGTCCGGGCAGAGGGCTTCCAGCGTATCGCCCAGGCTCCACTTGCCGCGCTGCTGGCAGTGGGCCACGCCGTCCTCCCAGCGGTCCACCGTGCCCACGAACTCCCATTCGCGGATGTAGGTGGCGCTGTCGGTGGCCTGTTTGGCCTGCTCGCGGCCAAAGTAGAAGCCCGGCGAGTAGTGGCGGTGGCTGGTGCGGGTGAGCTCCTCGTAGACCTCAGCCGGCAGCTCAAAGTTGTCGTTGGCGGGGTCGGCCAGATAGGCGTCCAGCGCCTTGCGGTAGGCGGCGGTCACGCTGGCCACATAATAGAAGGTCTTGGCGCGGCCCTCGATCTTCAGGCTGTCTACACCGGCCTTGCAGATCAGGTCGATGAAGGGCGCGGTGCACAGGTCGTTGGCGTTGAGGATGTAGCTGCCGTTCTCGTTCTCGCCGATCTCGTACAGCTGGCCGGGGCGGGTCTCCTCGCTCAGGTAGTACTTCCAGCGGCAGGGCTGGGCGCACTGGCCCCGGTTGGCGTCGCGGCCTGCCATGTAATTGGACAGCAGGCACCGGCCGGACACGCTCATGCACATGGCACCGTGCACAAAGGCCTCGATCTCCAGTTCCGGCGGGGTCTTGTCGCGCAGGATGGCGATGTCCTGCAAGGACATCTCGCGGGCCAGCACCACGCGCTTGGCACCCAGGTTATAGGCGGCGCGGGCGGCGGCCCAGTTGGTGATGCCGGTCTGGGTGGACATGTGCACGTCGATGTCCGGGGCAACGGTCTTGCAGGCATCCAGCACGCCCAGGTCGGCCACGATGAAGGCATCCACACCGGCCTTGGCGGCCTCCTTGATGGCGTCCGGCAGGCGGTCGGCTTCCTCATTGGTGGGCAGGGTGTTCATGGTCAGGTAGACCTTGCGGCCCCGGGCATGGGCATAGATGACGCCCTCGGTGAGCTGCTCCGGCGTAAAGTTGGCCGGTGCAGACCGCATGCCGAACTCCGGCAGGCTGCAGTAAACGGCATCGGCACCGTAGTTGATGGCATAGCGCAGGCGCTCCAGATCGCCCGCCGGGGCGAGCAGTTCCGGGATTTGCAGCATAGTTGATATTCCTCTCTTTTTTCAGAAAATACGATTTGAAATGTCCGCCGCTTCGCTCTGGACATATTTAGCGGAAGAATTATTTTTAGATTCGCGTTTGTCGCGCTCTGCGGAGCGCTCCAAACGCATTTTCACAGGAAGGGTCGTAACGGGCAGCTTCAGCCGTAACGGACAACTTACCCTCTTATTTCACCGTCTTGTTCACGTCCGCTGCGGTCTGGCAGTTGGCGTTGTGTTCGCTGAGGGTGCGGGCATAGTAGTAGTTGCCCTTGAGGTCGGTGACGAAGAAATAGGCGTCCTTTGCTTCCTCGTCCGGCTCCGGGCTCAGCGCCGCCCGGATGGCAGCGATGCCGGGGTTGGAGATGGGGCCGGGGGTCAGGCCCGCCGTATGGTAGGTATCATACGCAGAGACGATGTTTTCCGGGATATTGTCCCACCCGCCGTAGTAGGGGGCCACCCAGTTCCAGAGGTAGTTGTTGTCGGCGTCGCTCTGGATGTAGCTGGAGGTGTTGCTCTGCAGGCGCGGATAGGGCGAGCCCTCGGCCAGACGGTTGCGGAACACCTGCGCCACGTTGGAGTCCTGGCTGTTGCCCGCTTCCTCCTGCACAAAGGAGGCCAGCGTGACCAGCTCGTTCAGGGTCATGCCCTGCTCCTTGAGCTTCGCATACATCGCATCGGTGATCTGCGCGTCGAACTGAGCATAGAACGTTGCCACATAGTTGTGCACGGTGTCGTCCTTCAAGAACTCGTAGGTCTCCGGGAAGAGATAGCCCTCGCACTTCATGAAGCGGTCCGGGGCGTCCTTGTCCTCCGGAACGTACTGCCAGAAGGTGTACGCGCTGAAATCGCCCTCGTTGGCTTCCTTCAGAAAGTCCTCGGCGCTGCACAGACCGGCTTCCTCCATTTTCCGGGCAATGGCGATGGCTGTGGTGCCCTCCGGGATGGTGACCCGCACGGTCTCGGCCTTGGCATAGGTGGAAAGGGCCGCAATGATGGCATCGTAGGCGTTGGCCCCGGTCTGCAGGGTAAAATCACCGTACTGCAGCTTTGCCGCGGCCCCCTTGTGCCCCACATACCAGCGGAACAGGTAGGCCGAGCGGATGACGCCCGCGTCCTTGAGCTCCTGCGCGATGGCGGCAACGCCGCTGCCCTGCCGGATGCTGACGGTGACCTCGGTGCCGGGCTTGCCGCTGCCGTGGATCTCGTTGTAGGCAAACACCCCTGCTGCCCCGGCGGCCAGCACCAGCAACAGTACCACTGCCAGCAAAATCTTCACGGCACCGCCTTTTTTCTTCGGGGCGGTGTGTCTCTCCTTGTGTGCCATACGCACCTTCCTTTGTTGTTTTTCTGCGTCTCAGCCTTCCAGCATCAGGCGCATATAGCTTTCCGATACGTCAAAGGGCTCCCCGTCAAAACGGATCATGCCGTACTCCTGCCGGGTGCCCTCCCCCAGGAACAGGGACTGGGCGGCACCCACCGTGATGACGGCCTTTTCCACGATGACTTCCTTCTCGCGGGCGGCTTCCATGAGCACCTCGGCGGCGCGGTCGTCCTCGGCCATGAGCTCCACGAAATACAGGGTGTCCTCCTTGCGGAAGTACACGCCGTAGCCCCGCTCGTTGGCCACGATGGTGGCCCCGCGGGAATACAGGTCCCCCAGCACCACGGCCATGCGCTCCGGGGTGAACTGCACCGTATCGGGCCAGAACTTCTCCCGCAGCTCGCACAGCTTCTTGGCGGTAACGCTGTCAAACTCGGCCTGGCTCCACAGGTTGCGGGCCACCTCCCGCGGCAGGCAGCGCAATGCAAAGGCGCGGGCAAAGCCCTTGTCCTGCAGCAGAGCGGCCTGCTCCGGGGTGGCGGGCACGGCCACGGTAAAGCCTGCGCCCCGCAGCTTCTGCTGCGCGCACAGGTAGTCCAGCAGGCCGGCCAGGATCAAACTGCCCTGTCCGCACAGGCCGTAGAGGTAACTGCCCTGCCGCCCCTGCAGCGTGACCGGCACCGCCAGTGCCACAGCGGCAATGGCGTCATTTTCCTCGGCCACATAGACATTCTGCTGCCCTGCAAAACGCTCCACGGCGTTGGCCGCAAATTCTTCCGACTCGCCGCGCTCGCGCTGCCACAGCGCCAGCACAGCCGCCTTGTCGGATGGCTGCATCAAACGATACATCTGTCAGGATGCCCCCTCTTATCGTATTTTATGTGCGTGTCCGGCCAGCACGATGCCCTGCACCTCAGCCTGGATGTCCTCGATGCTGCGCATGGCGTCGCTGTGGGTGCAGTGCACCGTGGTCCAGCCCAGATGCTCCGCGCAATACTCGGCGGCGCGGCGGCTGCGGGCCAGATACTCGGTATCTTTCTCGTGCACGTCCTTTTTGCTCTCGTCACCGTGGTAGCGGGCGGTCATCAGCCGCTGGCTGACCGCCGGGTCCACCTGCAGGTAGATGACGCTGTCCGGTGCGGGCAGGCCCAGCAGATGGAACTCGTAATCGAACAGCCAGTGCAAAAACTCCTCCCACTGCTCCGGCGGGAGCTTGGAGCACTGGTGCACCGCGTTGGAGGTGGTGTAGCGGTCAGCAATGACCACGCCGCCCTCCTCGTAAAAGCGGCCCCAATCGGTCTTGTAGCTGGCATAGCGGTCCACCGCAAAAAAGCTGGAGGCCGCATAGGCGTTCACATCGTCCGGTTTTGAGCCGAACTGCCCGGCCAGATACATTTTGATCAGGGCGCTGGAATCGCTGGCGTAATCCGGGAAGGTCACCTCCCGCACCGGCAGGCCCTGGCTGGCCAGGTGCTGGGCCAGCAGCTTTGCCTGTGTGGCCTTGCCGCTGCCGTCCAGCCCCTCGATGACGATCAGCTTGCCCTTGCTCATACGGCAGCACCTTCCTTGATGGCAGCATATTTTGCACGCACCTCGGCGGTTTTGCCGCAGCACATCTTGCCCTCCGGGCAGGGGCCGTTCACGCAGGCCGGGCCGGATTTGGCAAAGATGTGGGGTGCCACCGGGTACACCAGTTTGAACATCTCTTCGGCAAGCTGGCGGATCTCCCACTGGGCGCGGCTGCAGCAGCGCAGGTGGAAGAAGTTCTGCAGGCTGCGGGCGTTCATGGTGACCACCATCTTGGTCTCGCAGGCGTTGGGCAGCACAAAGCGGGCGTCCTCATTGGCCTGCTTGCCGGCCTTGGCGCGGGCTGCCTTTTCCGGCATACCCTCGGCCATCAGGCGGGCGGTGTGGCCCTCTTCCAGCTTGTGGGCAAGGTCAAGGTAGCGTTTGGCGTCCTCGTTCATGCTCTCAAGGAAAGCCGCCTTTGCCTCCGGGATGGCTTCGATCTCCGGCGGCACCACATAGCGGAAATCGTCCAGGCGCACATAGCGCTGACTCTGCACGCTGAAGGATGCGATGCGGTGGCGGGTGATCTGGGCCAGCAAGGTACGGCTGACCCCCTCGATGCCAAAGGTGAAGCTGGCGTGCTCGATGGGGCTGGCGTGGCCCAGGTCGCTGAGCATGGTCAGGAACTTTGCCGTCTTTTCCTCGGTCAGGCCGTCCAGCAGGTCGGTGATGTGGGCGTCGGAGTAGCACAGCTTGGCAGCAGCCGCCACCACCTTTTCCGGCTCCGGGGTATGGGCGATCAAACGAACTGTCATCATTTTTGTGTCATTCCTCCGTTGTGATTTTGGTCAGCGGCGCAAAATTGGCCATGGTCTTTTTGATGCCGACTTTCTCAAAGTTGATCTCCACGATCTGGTCTCCGGCCGCAGGCTTGACCTTGAGCACGGTGCCCCGGCCAAAGACCTTGTGCTCCACGATGTCGCCCGGCTCGTAGTGCTTGGAGCCTGCGGGCGCTGCCTTTGCCGCCGGTGCGCCGGTAAAGCTGATGGGCTTTTTTGCGGTGCCCGCGCCGGAATACCCGGCACCGAACCCGCCCGAACGCACCTTGGGCTGGGTGGAGCTGTTGCCGTAGGCGGCACCGTAGCCGGAAGAGGAAGTGCCCCGCCCGGCATAACCGGAGCCGAACCCGCTGCGCTCCCCGGCGTTGTACTCGCGGTTCAGGTAACCGCCGCCGTTTTCGGGCATAGAAAAACCGCCCTCAAGGAGCGGTTAAATTTAAT
>ERZ772818.3598-NODE-3598-length-10427-cov-6.029406_pt1 | contig 10427 bp, 9 predicted proteins | sample MGYA00580837_ERZ772818 | MGnify/ENA primary metagenome ERZ772818 (study PRJEB29015, sample SAMEA2737671) | human gut metagenome | biome: human gut; feature: human-associated habitat; material: faeces | place: China | collected 2012 ...
GTGTGCGGCATCAACAAAGTGCTGACCACCCACGTTGCCCGCCACACCTTCGCCTGCATGGCCGTCGAATACGGCATGCCGATTGACGTTCTAGCCAAGATTCTCGGCCACTCGAACACCAACATGACGCGCCACTACGCCAAGTTCTCCGAGACAGTCATCGGCCGCGAAATGGAGATGTTCGGACAAAAACTGACATCGGCCGCCGCGGAGTAACATTCCGGGTTTTAAGAGAGCAAGTTTATGTTTCGGGTGCCCCGAAACCCTTGCAGATTCATCCCGCTGGTCTCAAATGGATATAATGAAAAAGAATCCCAAAGGCGGACGTCCGCCCAAATCCGCAAGCGAAAAGCTCAAGGAGCGGCTGACCGTGAAGATGGCCGCAGCAGACTACTACGCCCTGCGCGGCAAGGCGCGGGCGGCAGGTCTCACCTGGGCCGAATACGCCCGGACGGCGCTCTCAAGGAGCGTCGTCCGCCAGCGCCTCACGGCAGAACAGATGACCCTGCTGCGGCAGCTCGCCGGTATGGCCAACAACCTCAATCAGCTCGCCCGAAAAGCCAACTCCGCCGGATATGTTCAGGCAGCGGCGGAGTGCATAGCTCTGATCGAAAAGATAGATACGCTAATAGATCAAATTAACGAATAACCATGATTGCCAAAATATCGAAAGGCGGTTCGTTCGGCGGAGCCGTCGATTACGTCCTTGACAAAGGAAAAGACGCCGAATTGCTCGCCGGACTGGGCGTCCGGATGAAAGACCGGGATTCCATCGTCCGCAGCTTCCGAATGCAGGCGGCACTGAATCCGCATCTTTCGAAGCCCGTCGGCCACATCGTCCTCGCCTTTTCGGCACAGGACGCCGCACGGCTCGACAACAGGCGGATGGTCGGAATCGCCGCGGAGTATCTCTCCGGCATGGGCATCCGAAACACGCAGTTCATCATCGCCCGCCACCGCGACCGGGAACATCCCCATCTGCATATCCTTTTCAACCGGGTGGACAACGACGGCCGTACCGTCTCCGACCGCAACGACCGCTACCGTTCGGAGCGACTCTGCAAGGAGCTGACCGTCCGGCATGGGCTCTACTTCGCATCGGGCAAAGAGAATGTCAAGGAGCACCGCCTGCGCGAACCGGACAAAACGAAATATGAAATTTTCCACGCGCTGCGCGACGCCGTACCCCGCTGCCGCGACTGGCCGGAGTTGACGGCAGCGCTGCGGCACGAAGGGATCGCTACCGAGTTCCGGATGCGCGGCGGCACATCCGACGTACAAGGCGTCGTCTTCGCCAGGAACGGCTACCCGTTCAACGGTTCGAAAATCGACCGGCAGTTCAGTTTCTCCAAAATCGACCATGCGCTGAGCCTGAACCGCCGACAAGCACTCTCCGCAAACGAACGCGGTTCTGTAAGCAATCCGGTCGCATCGTTCAGTCACCTGCTCGAAGATCTTCTGCAACCGGTCTACGATGCGGACGAAGAACGGCGCCTTCAGGAACGACTGCGCAAAAAGAGAAAACAACACCGACTTTAATCGACAATACCTATTATTTATGGACACGAACACGATTATCGAACTTTTCGAAGAACTGAGAAAACAACTCACCTCCCTCAGCCGCAGAATAGACGACCGCAACATATCCGCCCCAGCTCCAGTAACAACGGATGATAAAATCGCCCGACTGCTCGAAACGGCCCAATTCACCCGCACGAATGTCGAACGGGTACGCATGGAACTTGCAGACCGCATTACAACTATCGGAAAAGAGACTGAAAACCATACCGAGAAAATTATTGCGGCCGTCGCTCATCCTGCGCAACCCGCAGCCCAACGGCATATCCACGTCATCGACTTCAACACCTCGTGGGCACTACTCTATATGGCGATCTCTTTCATCGTGATTCTCTGCGGCGGCATCCATATTACTAAATTATACGACCGTATTGCCAACCTGCGTGATACGGAATTGAAATACCGTTACGTTCAAATGATGGGCGACATCGACGAGCAAAAATTGCGCAACCTGAACGCCCTCTTCTACGATTCCGAACGCCGCGCAGACCGTCGCTCGCTCCGGCAACAAGTTGAGCGTTACGAAACAGCCGTCCGGGAAGCAATCGAGAATCAACAACGTAGCGTTATCCGAAAGCAGGAAGCAGAAGATATCCGGCAAAAAGCAAAGCAGCTCCAAAAGGAATTAGACATTACAAAATAATCATACGCGCCTGTTATCTAATCAGAGTTAACAGGCGCGTATTACTTATCTTGCAAAATCATTATGCAACTCTTCTATACGACTCTTCCAACTTACCCATAGCTATCCCATTCAATTATTTTCGTTCCACTTCTTACACTGCTCCATAATCGTATTCAAAGCATCTTCCTGCCCTGCAGGCGGATAATCATACTTTTTCAACAACCGTTTGACAATACGCCGCATTCCGGCACGAGCACTCTCCTTCATATTCCAGTCGATCGTTTTGTTACGCCGGAGTGCATCCGTCAGCTCACGTGTAATAGCGATCAACTGATCGTTGGAATAGAAATCTTTTACAGCCTCAGGCTTGGTCAACGCATCATAAAAGGCAAGTTCTTCGCTGTTCAGATTAAGCGACTCGCCGGCCTTTTCGCCGAAAACGATCTCACGGGCTATTTTCAGTAATTCTTCGATAACCTCTTCGTTCGTCAGCATCCCTTTCAAATAGCGACTCATGGCATCGGACAGAATTTCCGAAAACTTCTCGGCTCGTACCGTATTCGTTCGCTGATATAGTTGTACCTGCTCTGCAATCAACCTACGCAATAATTCTACGGCGAAGTTCCGTTCCTTCATCCGGGCAACCTCTTCCAGGAATTTCGAATCGAACAAAGAGAACTCCTCCTTGATATCGGAGAAAAGATTAATTACCCCTTCGCTCTTGATACTCTGCTTGAGCAATTCATTAATACGCCCGTTGATCTCACGGAACGAAATCTTGCCCTTGGCTTCCACGCGCGTCAGTAATGTGCGCACCGCCTCAAAATAGGCAGCTTCGATACGCTGCTCGTAATTCAGCAAACTCTGACAAAGCGACAATGCCTGCCGCAGCAGCAGCGCCTCTTTGATATAGAGTTTTTTCGTTTCCATCCGCTCAGGGGACTGCATGAAATCGACACCTCCGCTGATGGCTTTCGCCCGCTCCAAATCAGACTTACCGAAGAAAGCGCCATAATTGAATCCATACATCAGATCACGGCAAACGTCCAGTTTCTTTTGAAACTCCGGATAGGCGGTTTTAGCCACATCCGTATCACCATAATTTTTGCGGTCACGGTATGTATAATCGTTCATCGCCGTCTTCAACGCCGAAGCGATACCCACATAATCCACAACCAAACCGCCTTGTTTATCCCCGAACACACGATTCACACGAGCAATAGCCTGCATTAGATTGTGTCCGGACATCGGTTTATAAACATACATCGTCGAAAGCGAAGGTACGTCGAAACCCGTAAGCCACATATCAACTACGATGACGATTTTCAACGAGCTGTCGTTGTCTTTGAACCTCTTCTCCAACTCTTTCTTGTGGGAATCATTTCCAATAATCGCCCGCCAGTCTTCCGGATCTTTATTACCGGAAGTCATCACAACAGCCAGCTTGTCACCCCATACCGGGCGCATTTCGAGAATCCGACGGTAAATCTTGATCGCTATCGGCCGCGAATAGGCTACTATCATCGCCTTACCCGTCTGCTCGTATTGCCGGAATTCCTCATAGTGTTTTACGATGTCCTCGCACAATGATGCCACCGTCGCGTCAGCTCCAAGGATCGAGTCGAGCCGCCCCAATTCACGCTTGCTTTTCTCAATGACATACTCTTCCGCTTCCTCGGCCATCGCATCATACTCCGCATCAATACGTCGCAAGGTCTGCTCGTCGAGTTTCAGATTGATTACACGGCTCTCGTAAAATACCGGCCGTGTCGCACCGTCATCCACCGACTGCGTCATATCGTACACGTCGATGTAATCGCCGAATACTTCGCGTGTCGACCGATCTTTTTGCGCAATAGGCGTTCCGGTAAACCCGATATAGGTAGCATTCGGCAACGCATTACGCACCAGACGCGCCGCGCCGATTACAACTTTGGCCTGCATCACCCCGTCAGCATCCGTAACCATTCGGACCCTCTCCTCCAATCCATATTGACTGCGATGCGCCTCGTCGGCCATAACGACTATGTTTCGTCGTATCGAAAGCGGTTCTTCGCTCTCCTCGAATTTCTGCATCGTCGAGAAAAAGATACCGTTCGCTTCGCGTCCCGCCAATAATTCCCGAAGATGAGCCCGACTTTCGGCTTGCACGGGTGTCTGACGCAAAAAATCCCTGCAACAAGCGAACTGCCGGTACAACTGGCCGTCCAAATCGTTACGGTCTGTCAGCACGACAATCGTCGGCGACGACATCGCCTGCTGCAACTGCTTGGCGAAAAAGACCATCGACAATGACTTTCCGCTGCCCTGCGTATGCCAAAACACGCCACCCCGACCATCCGTCTCAGCTGCTTTGACCGTCGAAAGCACAGCCTTGCGTACGGCATAAAACTGATGATAAGCACTTAATATCTTAACGCGCTGTTTACCGTCTTTCGAGTAACAAATAAAATTCCGCAACAATTCAACAAACCGCGTTTTTTCGAACATTCCCGCGAAAAGCACATCGAAATTCGCGCTATGGGTATCTTCATAACTCCCATCTACCGTTTTCCACTGCATAAAACGGTCTTCACCCGCTGTGATCGTCCCCGCCTTAGTCATCCCCTGATCGCTCATCACACAAAAAGCGTTATAAATAAAGAGAGACGGAATCTCCTGCATATAGTTACGCAATTGTGCATAAGCTTCCGACACGTCCGTATTCTCACGCGAGGGCGATTTGAGCTCGACCACCACCAGCGGCAATCCATTGACAAATACGATCATATCCGCACGCCTTACCGAGTGCCCATCGACCGTCCATTGATTAGCGATTGTAAACCGATTATGTAATGGTGAATCATAATCGACAAGCCGGACATTGGCGGAACATTGCTCGCGGCCATCGAAATAATTGACAGCAACACCATTTTGCAAGTAATCCGTGAACAATTCATTCTTCTGTACCAACGTTCCGCCCTCATAAGTTCGAATCTTCACCATGGCTTCGTCAATAGCGGCCTGTGGCAGCCCACGATTGATCTGCGGCAACATAGCCTCCAGTACCTCCACGTAAAGCGGTTCTGCATAGTCGCGTATCACATTGGGACTGTACACATAATCATAACCTAATTGCTCTCGAAACAACTCTAGAATGGCGTTTTCAAAATCATCTTCGGTGAAGTGCATATAATTGTTATTTTTTCACATACAAGTTAACAAGCTGTGATACCATATTACGCGCAGATTGCGTTGCGACATCAGAACTAATAGATTGTAAAGACAGGCTTCGTTTGATTTTACGTCTCAAATCACTAATGGTCGCTTCCTTATTGGCCCAATCTATATATTCGGTTTGCCGTGTAATAATTCGAAGAACATTCTGTTTTATAGCATCATCTGAAATATATTGTGATACGATATCATAAATAGCCTTATCAACTAACTCTTCTTTCACTACGGATTCAGCTATCTCAACACCTTCCTTCGATTCTTCAGCTTTTATTGCATCAAAATCTATCTTTTCAAAAGATGAAGCGCTTCTGACATTAGATTTACACATACTATATTTGATATATGCCATCTGATGCTCCAACTCCGGAAATAAAGCCCCTTGGTTTATATTGTAGAAATTCAATTCTTCTAAAAGGCTTTCCTTACTTCCGGCCGGTATGATTATCCTTTCGCTCGCAAACTGGCTATTTAAAGAACAACTGCTCTTTTCGATCCGACTGACGCCGTAATCAGATTTATTGAGTTGAATATTAATGCTACCCGAAAGCAAAAAGGCTCCGCTCTGCCGAATCAAACGTTCATTGTTGAATGTCGATATAACAAAGTAGGCATTTTGCATCACCTTTGCCAGTTCCTCAAAATCCTCGGCTTGTTTTATTTGACTGCGTAATCCTAATTTCTCGACCAATTGATGCAATACAATATCTCCGCTGAAATCCATTTCCGCGATTCGGGCCAACAGATCAATATCATCTGAATTATGCTTATGTCCATAAGCCCGTCTATAATAAACAGCCCCATCGACATCATATTCATTATCAAATGGATGATCGGAATCGACATCAATAGTATCAGATTCTTTATAATTCTTGTCGTAGTTTTCTTTATCTTCACATTTTGCACACGCAAAATACAACGCGACTAAAGGGTTTAGCGTTACATCCAACATTCTGGTTGGCAGTCCATAATGTTGTAATTTTGTCAGTCGTTCAAATGCGCTTCGGCCACCAAATTCAAAAGGAGCACGAGCACAAGCTTCGGATATAATATCGGATTCAATCGTCAGGTTATTCTCTCTAAATAAACATGGGCGCACATCCCAATTTTTATTGGATTGGCCCCTGAAAAAGAATCGCTCATTGCTACCTTCATTGGCAGCTTGCAACTGAGAAATATATGCAACATATTCCGACAATGTATTGACGATTACATTGCCGTTTGAATCAATATTAAGATCTAATTCCATTAGAAATCCCAGTTTAATACAAATATAACAAAAATAGAAATTACAATAGTAACTTTGATAAATGATAATTTAGCAAGCTAATCGAGGGAAACCTCCTCAACGGAGATCTCACCGGACATGAGTTTGGGTAGAAGGGTATCGCGGAGAGTGGATAATTTTATGTTTTCTTTTTTATTAGATTCAATTTGACTAAATAAAGGATCAGCAATAGAGTTAAATTGCTTCAATTTAGTGTCAGAGGGTATTGATATTGGAGTTTTTCTGAAAATCGGAACAGTCAATTGTTGCTGAGTCGTCCCCGTTCCTGTAATATTCTGAGTTAATGCCCACAAGTATAAATATTTTGCAGACAACTCTTTTTTATTAGGGATTATTGAAATTAGCCGGACAATAGGAACATATGGTTCTAATCTCAAACAGACATAACCTATAGTTCCTCTTGCAGAAATAGTTATACTTTCCTCGTGAATTTTTGCAACATTTGTATAACCATATAATCCTTCATTATCTATTCCATTAGAATATATAGGAACATGACACTCAATAGTCTTTTTATTAGTATATTTTGAAGGCCTATCACCTCCAGCAGTAATAAGTGTGATATCTCCTAATTCACAGTGAACCCATTCGTTTCGATCGAAATCCACAAACCACGACTTAAACAACGCTTTGGCCTGCTCCTCTAAATTATCATTTATCGGTTATCTTTGTGTGTATTTCAATGGACTGCGTAACTTTATCAATTTCAATAATACAAACGCAGCCATGAAAGAAAAACTAATTGACGAAATTAAAACCGCGATGCGTACCGTCATTACGGCAGATCAAATGAGCATCTTATGTAACGTGCTGAATCGCACATTGCAAAATATTGTCATCGCAGAAAAGCTTCCGGATAGCGAAGCGCGAATCAAGGCTAATTCTCAACTGCAAACGCTATTTATATCAGCCAAGCGAGTCGAGGGATGCTCCGAGAAAACACTAAAATATTATGCTTCGACTATTGAATATATGTTACGGCAGATCGACAAGAATATCGTCGATATAACAACGACCGATCTACGATGTTATCTTGCATCATACCAATCGAATAACCAATCGTCAAAAGTTACCATAGACAATATCCGCAGAATTTTCTCAAGCTTTTTCGCATGGCTCGAAGACGAAGATTATATTCTTAAAAGCCCGGTGAGACGCATCCATAAAGTTAAAACCGGCTCCTTAATTAAAGAGGTGCTATCCGATGAAAATCTCGAAATTTTGCGTGACAACTGCACCCATATACGAGATCTGGCAATCGTAGATATGCTATCGTCTACCGGCATCCGCGTCGGCGAACTGGTAAAAATTAATCGAGAAGATATAGACTTTCACGAACGCGAGTGCATCGTTTTCGGTAAAGGCAACAAAGAACGGGAAGTCTATTTCAACGCCCGCACAAAAATTCATCTGAAACAATACCTCGAAAGCCGGACAGATGACAATCCGGCACTCTTCGTATCCATCGCTAAGCCGCATAATCGGCTTAAAATTAGCGGAGTGGAGTTGCGCCTCCGCCAACTCGGTCGCAAAGTTTCGATTCACAAAGTTCATCCGCATAAATTCCGCCGGACACTTGCCACAATGGCCATCGACAAAGGAATGCCGATCGAACAGGTGCAGAAACTATTGGGACACGTCAAAATAGACACAACAATGCACTATGCGATGGTCAATCAGAACAATGTCAAAATTTCACACAGAAAATATATAAATTAGATATGAATAACGATTGGACTACTTGTAAAATTGGAGATATTTGCAAGAAAATATGTAGTGGAGGCACACCAAAAAGTAATGAACCGTCATACTATGGTGGAAATATTCCGTGGCTAAATACGAAAGAAATCAACTTCAATCGTATTTACAACACAGAAAAATACATTACATCTTCGGGATTCGATAATTCATCTGCGAAATGGATAGATGCTAATTCTGTTATCGTTGCATTGTATGGTGCAACAGCAGCCAAGGTCTCAATTAACACGATTCCATTAACAACAAATCAAGCTTGTTGCAATTTGACTATTGATGAAACCGTAGCAGATTATCGCTATGTATACTATTACTTACGTAGAAATTATCAACATCTTGCTTTATTGGCAAATGGAGGTGCTCAACAAAATCTAAACGCTCAACAAATCAAAGACTTTAATATTATATTGCCCCAATTACCAATACAACACAAAATCGCGAATATTCTATGGACAATAGATGACAAAATTGAACTCAATCGACGGATAAATGATAATTTAGAGGAGCAGGCCAAAGCGCTGTTTAAGTCGTGGTTTGTGGATTTTGAACCATTCAAAGGCGGAAAATTCGTTGATTCAGAGTTAGGACTAATTCCGAAGGGATGGAGTACAGGAACAATATACTCCTATATTGATGTAATCTATGGAGCCCCATATAAATCTGCGTTGTTTAACGATAAAAAACAAGGATTACCATTAATTCGGATTCGAGATTTGAAAACATACACTCCTCAATATTATACAAAAGAAGTGTTACCTAATACAGAATATGTAGAGTGTGGGGACATTATCGCAGGAATGGATGCTGAATTTATTCCGCATATCTGGCGAGGCGAAAAAGGTGTATTAAATCAACGATTATGTAAGTTTGTCCCCAAATATGACTATGTGAGTAAATATTATATTTATTCTCTTGTTTATCCTAAATTAGCATTTGTACAGAGTTATAAAGTTGGGACAACAGTTAGTCATTTAGGCAAAGCAGATATTGATAGATTTAAGGTTATTGTTCCTCCTGAAGATATCATTATGCAATATTCAAAAATTGTTAATTCCTATTTTGCTGAAATTGTCAAGGTTTCTAATGAAAATCAGATATTATCATCTCTTCGTGACACCCTTTTACCCAAACTCATGTCCGGCGAGCTCTCCGTTGAGGAGGTTTCCCTCGATTAGCTTGCTAAATTATCATTTATCTGTTGATTTATATCTATTTTTTTACAGATTGAGTCTAAAATAGAAATGATTCTGTCTTGTTCAGGTAGCGGTGGAATCTTAATGCTTAGCTTGGACAACTCATTAAATGTTATTTGCGGGAATGTACCAGAACGAGTCTCCGCTAACATTTGAAGTTCTGAAATAATCTTATCAGATTGAAGAAAGTAGTAGAGGTATTTGGACTTGACAATATTTTTATTTCGAATAACCATTAATTTGGTCGATGCAATATAATTGATTGGGGCGAAATCAATGTATGCATAGCGTTTGTTTTGTGGACGAATTTCGCTATATAATATATCGCCTTCTTCAAAAGTTTTTTTAAATTGACCTTTCAGATTCTCATTAGGAATATAAATGTGATTTAATACTTTGCCTTCTAATACATCAGATGTATTAATAAGAACAACTTGTTGAGCATTACTGTTGTATGTATTGGAAATTGTATCGCACACATCTCCTATTGTGCATTGCCTCCAGGTCGTATTCATATATTGTTTTTCTAATTTATATATTTCCGATGTGAGATTTTGACATTGCTTTGATTGACCATTGCATAGTGCATTGTTGTGTCGATTTTGACGTGCCCTAATAGCTTTTGTACCTGTTCGATCGGCATCCCTTTATCGATGGCCATTGTAGCAAGTGTTCGGCGGAATTTATGCGGATGAACTTTGTGAATCGAAACTTTGCGGCCGAGCTGGCGGAGCCGTAACTCCACTCCGCTAATTTTAAGCCGATTATGCGGCTT
>ERZ772818.3600-NODE-3600-length-10426-cov-2.498698_pt1 | contig 10426 bp, 6 predicted proteins | sample MGYA00580837_ERZ772818 | MGnify/ENA primary metagenome ERZ772818 (study PRJEB29015, sample SAMEA2737671) | human gut metagenome | biome: human gut; feature: human-associated habitat; material: faeces | place: China | collected 2012 ...
ATGGTAAATATTCTCCTTAACGCCAGCCGCCCGAAATGACGAGCGTTTCGCCGGTAATGTACGGGCTTTCGACTAAAAATCTGACGCCTGCGGCGACCTCTGCCGGGGTGCCTGCGCGCCCGAGGGGAATCTCCTCGCACAGCGCTTTTTTCTCGTCTTCGGACAAATGCAGTGCCTCGGTAGAGGAATAGGAAAAGAAGGAATACTGCTTTATTCCCTGTCCCAGCGAGGTGCCTTTTATCAAGTCGGGGTGGAACAGCAGGCCGGAGGCGCTGGGCTGCATACCTTCCAGCATGTTGACCTCGGTCACCTGGCCCGGGGCGAAGCTGGTTACCGTGCCTTCCTGGTAATCGTAAAACTGTTTTCCATAGCGTATATCTCCGCATTTGGTATTTTTGAGGAAAAGGGCGTATACGCCATAGTTCAAGGTGAAATGCCTGGGATATCCGGTGGCTTCGGACAAATCGACTACGCTGACCAGCGGATGCAGGGTTTCGAGACCGAACATCTTGTTGTATTGGTCTACTGCATTGAGCTTGATTACTTCTTCCATAAACGTTCCTGTTAGTTTTGTACAAATGTAGAGAATAATCCGGAAAGTTCCATATCGCAGGAGGAGGAATCCGTAATATGGTTACAAATGTCCGTAATCTGTGTACATTGAAAAGAGCTACACCCTTTGTCCGGAATGGTGTAGCCATCCGGAGCAAAGGGTGTAGCCTTGGTATGTAAAAGGTGTAGCCCTTTTACGCTTGCTGGTTATCAATCTTTTAGCATGGCTTTGATGTGTTCCATATAGAGCTGGCGGATGGCTTTGTTTTCGCCCAGTCCCTGCATACGTACATTCACTTGATAGCCTTGCTTTTCAAGTTCCGTCTTCCACACGCCGGCAATGTCTTCCTTGGTATGGTTGCCGCATACCAACAGCAACGGAACCAATGTCACGCTCTTGGGGCGTGTCTCTTTCAGTTGCAGCAGGGTTGCGTCCAGGGTAGGATATCCTTCAATGGTGCTGACGTGGAAGTTCTTCAGTCCATGGGCTTTCATCATGAAGTCGAGCATGGCGTAAGTAGCCGTGCTGGGTAGCTGGTTGCCGTGCCCCACATAGACAATGTCTTCTTTCTTTCGCAGCTGTTCGGCGGTCAGTATACCGATTACCTTCTCGCAGTCTTCGACGGAGTAGAGCAGGGGATTTCCCACTCTTATCTCCTTGAAGAAGGGACGGAGCTTGTCTGCATCCCTGCGGACGGAGGTCATCTCACTGCCTTCTATCAAGGTGGTGCTCTGGACGTAGATGGTCCGGTAGCCTTCGGCGCGAAGTTTCAGCAGTGCATCCGTAGGGCTGTCTTTGTACACACCCTCCTTGGCAAGTCTTTTTCGTACAATCGGCGAGATGTATGCTTCGCGCACTGTAAACTGCGGAAAGGCTTCTTGTGCCTCACGGGTCACGACGTCGAGCGTCAAGGCACGTGTCTGAGGGTCCGAACTGCCATAATGGGTGATGAGCAGAGCCGCCTTCTCCTCTTGTTGTGCGGAGGAGAAGAGGCTGATGCCGAGTAAATAGAGAGTGATGAAAAGATGTTTCATAATTGTTGTTGTTTCTAAATGCGTTATGGAGAGATTATTTTAGTCTGAGTGCCAGGCTGATTACTACCGAACGTCCCGGAGAATACAAGGCGAAGTTCTTGTTCAGCGGGCGGTTGTCTTTCTTGTTGAAGATATTGTCTATGCCGATGCCCGGTTCGATGACAAAGTTGCGGAAGCCGTCGAAGGTATGGCGGGTATTGAAGTTCCAGATGCCGTAGCCCGGAGCATTGCCGTCCGCGTCGCCCGGATAGTAGACTTTGCTTTGCAGACGACCGTTCAAGTTGAGGTTCAAGGTATAGTCGCTCCAGCTGTGTGTATAGTTTCCGGTGATGGTGGCTGTATGGCGTATGCTGCGTTCGATGTTTTGCCATTCGCCTCCTTCGTTCAGACCGCGTCCATAGGCGTAGGTATAGTTTCCGGCCAGGGTGAAGCCCGGGAACAGATTGCCGTTCAAGTTCACTTCAAAGCCTTTGACGGTAGCTTTCTCGAAATTGAAGTAGTTCTTGACACTTAGGTTTTTCGTGGATGAAAGGTCACCGATTTCGGGGAACTCTTCACGCAACTGGTTCTGCTCTGCTTCCGGTAGGTCATCGAATTTGGTGGATTTGGAAGTTACCATGTTCTTTACGTAGTTCAAGTAGCCGGTGACGGAAGCACTGAAACGGCTGGTGCGGTATTCCATGTTGATGGAGTAATAGTTGCTGCGTTCGGGGTCGAGGTTCTCGTCACCCAATGAGATGGTGGCTCGTGTACCCATTGTCTTCTTGAACATGTGGTAGTAGAGCTCGTCGATGCCCGGAGCACGGAATCCGGCAGCATAGGTGGCACGTACATTGAAGTTGCCTATGTTGTACATGGCTGCCACTTTGGGGGTGAAGCGTCCACCCGTCTGTTCGTGATGGTCGTAGCGTACACCCGCAACACCGGTCAGATGGTTCCATAGCTTCACTTCATGCTGGCCGTAGGCTGATGCCGTATAGACACTTTTGTCCAAATCGGAGTCGGGACGGCGAAGCACTTCACAGCGATAGTCTACACCGAACACCGTAGTGCTGTTGGTTGTAAAACCGAAGATACCTTTCAACTCGGCATCATGGAATTTCTGAAGCTTGGTAAGCGCATACTGTCCGGGCAGGTATCCGCTGTTTTCTATCAGGTATTTGTAGCGTGATGCGTAATTGTTTCCTGAATAGTCGAACTGGATAACGTTGCGTTTACTCAGTTTGTATTTGGCGCCTGCCCCCCAGTTGTAACCTTCGTAGGCAGTGTTGTACTTGCTTCCGCCGGTGATGTCTTCGCGTTCTACCGGACGTTCGAGTCCGCGGTTATAGTATCCACCGTTGGCATAGAAGGAAAGCTGGTCCGTAGCATCATAGGTAAACTTCTGCGAAAAGTTATTCGAGCTGTAGCCCAGGGAGAGCGGGGCAATCGTTTCGATGATGTCTTCTCCATCTTCTGTCAGACGGCTGTTTTGCCAACCGTCGGAGTGGTCGTATTTATAGGAAGTGTAGGACCCTATTTTTCCTTGGGCGATGTCCAGATTCAAGCCTTGGGAGAATTGATTCTTTCTCGTATAGCTGCTATTGCTGCTGAAGGCTACCACATCTTTAGGCTCGTTGGTAATGATATTGATTACACCGCCGATGGCATCCGAACCATAAAGGGAAGAAGCGGCTCCGTTCAGTACCTCGATGCGCTTGACGCGGGTCATGTCTATTTGGTTGAGGTCGATGTTACCGGTAATGTCTCCCGTGACCTTGCGTCCGTTTACCAATATCAGCACGTGCTTGTTGGAGAGTCCATTCATCATCAGATAGGACCCCATCGCGTTCGGACGGAAGGAGAGCGAGGGTACCATCATGGTCAAGGCCTGCTGGAAGTCGGTGATACCGGCACACTTTATCTCGTTGGCAGTGATAACCGATACCGGAGACGGAGTGTTCTTCAGTCGCTGATGTGTACCTGTACCCGTTACTACCACCGGGTTCAACTCGTGAGTTTTCTTGGTCATATCGTCGCTGTCACCTTTTTCTGCTTGTGCATAGGCACCGGTGGCGATGATTCCTCCCATAAGGAGAGCTGTGAGAAGTCTTTTCTTTATCATATATTGTTTTATTTTATATAACGCTGCAAATGTACATACCATTATCGGAGGGTGAAATACTTAATAGTTGTTATACTGCGATGGCCAAATAGCTATTAATAGGTACTGTATTCCCTTATTCCGGCACATAGATAATCTCTCCATTTTCAAGCTGATAGGCAACTCCCACTTTCTTTCCTCTTTTACCGGAGGTCTTTTGGTCTTCGCTGGGAGTGTATTTCTTGATTTCCTGCCCTTCTTTGGTAATGATTTCCATATTTTCCTTTCCGGGATTCTTCACCATGGTGAAGTCTTCTTTGGAAAACATCTCCGTCATATTGAAGCGGGAGACGAGAGCCACCATCAAGGCTACGGCAAAGACCATCGCTACGTCAAAAAGATTGGCTACCGTACCCATGGGGTCGGAGTCCGAATCGCTGTGCAGTAATCTGTTTCTCTTACTCTTCATAGTTTTCGTATCGTTAGTCCGTTATTCCTTTTCGGCCGTTTGGCGGCTTATCACTTTGTACAGATATTCCAAGTCGTTCATTTCGCGGGCATACCAGCGTTGTTTCACTTGCAGGGTAATGACGCCGACAGCAGCAATGACCAGCCCTACCACTGTAGTGGCAAAAGCCACCTGCATATTGTAGGCCATGGAGGAGATGTCTCCTTGTGCCAGCCCCACCAGTGCGGGACCCATCGGGATGAGGGTACCCATCAGTCCCAACATGGGACCCAGTTTGATGAATGTACGCGAACGTTCCAACTCCTTCTCGGCTTCCACTTCATAGTTGGCAAGCAGGTGTTCGCAGTAGGCAGCGTCGTCCCGGTGTGCGGACAATTTGGACAAGTTGCGGAGGAGAGGGGAGTTGCCTGCCGATGGGAGTTGCTGCAGCAGTCCGTCTATATTCTCTGGGGTGATGTTCTCCAGTGTTTCAGTGAATTGCTTCTGTAATTTCATCCGCTGGTAGAACTCGCCGAAGAAACCTCCCGCAAGGATAATGGCACGTAGAAAGAATAGCAGCAGCAGGACTACGACGGGAACCAGCAGCCCGTTTGAAATCCAGAACAGTGTGTTTGAGATTGTTTCCATATATCTTTTTAGTTTTTAATTCTTTAATTTATTTCAATAGCCCGTGGCAATGATGCTCAATATAACAATGAAAATATTAACAATGAACAGTACTTCCAAGCGCAGTGGTTTATCACCGATAGCATGCCGCAGCAGAAGGCTCCCAGCACAAACTGCAAAGAAAGTAACACCGGCTGCTATCCATGAGAGACTGCCGAAATCTATTCCGGGAAAAGTGAAAAGCAGCAGTGCCAGGACATAGCATATTACTCCGCCTATCAGTATGCCGGGGTATAACTTCAGGAAGAGGGTGACCGCTTGTTTGAAGGCCGTGTTGCGGGTACGCATTTCTGCGAAACAGTCGAAACAGAAAGTTATCATTACGGCGGCTTCCAGAGTGACACATACCGACAAGTTCAACATCTGTGGACGGGAGGCAAAGAAAGCTGCCACCACGGTCTTGGACTGTTCCGTCATCCATGGAGTCACCAGCCACGCAAAAAAGGCATAGCCTGCGGCAACCGTCCACATTCCCCAGCGTGGATAGAACCCCACCTTTAATAGAAAATTGAGGGCGATGAATAGGGCTAACAGATGAATGGCGTATTCCATAATACTCTGTTTCTATTTATTCTTTTTTTCTTTTCTTCAACAGTACGACCAGTCCGATGAAGGTGATGACGACAAGACTGCCTGCAATCACTCCGTTCACCCTGTTCTTACGTACCGTTTGTTCGGAAGTCAGTTTGTGTTCTTTCAGTACGACATCCTTGCCATCGGTTGCGGATGCTTCGTGTACCTCCTTCATGTTCTGGGTATAGGTCTGCTTCTCGCTATTATCCAACTGGTCGGCAACGAACGACTGTAGCTTGTCATTGTCGCAAACGAATTCGGTACAAGCGGCACCTTTTTCGCGTGTGATTTGTGCATGCAGGGAAGCAGTGGTTTTCAGTTGCTCATCAGATGCTTTCCAGTAACCTTTGCGGGCGCTTTCCAGCATGACGGCTGTCATAGCCTGGAATGCGGCGGGATTGACGCGGAGGAAGTACTCGTGAATGCCCAGCTTATTCTCATCCTTTATATACATTCTATACAAGTCATTGAACAGTTCTTTGTCCATGGCCGACGGACGCATGACGTGCCAGCCGAAGATGTTGCGGAAGATTTCGCCGAACATCTGCGCCGAACCTTCCCCGCCTTTCATCCGCTCTTGTATAAAGGTAGGGTTCAAGACGGTGGAACGTGTCTCTACGGCAATGGCCTCTTTGGCATCCTGCATGCGGCGGTTGGTCCGGTTGCGGTAGTCTGCCATATAGGCATCCGGTTCCTTGCCGGTCACGGTTTTGACGGTGAGCGAGAGTCCACCCGTAAATTCGTATACATGATCCAGGGAGATGGGGCCCCATGTGTTACTTTGACGGGGCTGGATGACAACATCCGTTTCGGACAGTGCCGAGGCAAACAAACCTTCCTGGACGTCTCCCCAATTTTCGTCGTCCCCATAAGAGGCACCCATATTGTTGAGGTATCCTTCGGCTATCTCCTTTTCGCTTTCCCACGAGCCGCTGTGCTCGGTATAGGCCATCATACCGGTACTGTATCCGCTGTTGACCGGTCCGAATACACGCATCACAGACATTTCACGGGCACGTTTGGGGGAAGCCCCTTTTTCTACCAGTAATTTTTCCTGCAACAGTGTACCCGATGCCACATAGTTGGGATAGGTCTCATCTCCGGCTTCCGATGCCAGACGTATAGCATCGGTCAGTAACTTCAAGCGGGAACCGGCTATGTCGCGTAGCTGTCCGGACACTTGTACCAGCACATTGATGCGCGGACGCCCCAGTTCTTCACTGGGCACCAGTTTCAGGTCAACCACTCTGCCTTGGGCGTCGCGTACGGGTTCTACTCCCAGCATCCAGAATACCTGGGCCAGCGTAGCTCCTTCCGTATTGATGAATTCGCCTGCCCAGAAGGTATAGCTTACTTTCCGGGGATATTCGCCGTGCTTGCTGATGTACTGTTTTAAAGTTGCTTCTGCCAATCGCTTTCCATCTTCCCAAGCCCTTGGGTTGGGAGTATTCTCGGCGTTGATGCTGTACATGTTGCGTCCGGTGGGCAGAACGTTCGGGTTCAGTACGGGGTCACCTCCCGGCGCAGGGAATACGGTTCCTCCGCTGAGTGCACGCACCATGGCATTCTGTTCGTTGACGGGGGAGGCAAGCAACTGTTCGCGATAGAGTAGGGCGGGGCGAAGCTCCGGTGCTACAGATGCAGTATCCTTGGGTGGATTCTGGAGTAAGGCGGTCAGTCTTTTCCTGGCGGCAGGCAAGTAGTGGTGGGCTATATAGGTGAAGTCTTGCAACTGCTCTGTGGTGATTTTGCCTTTATCGCGGTCCTTGCGGGCCGTTTCGTATGCCAGCGGGTCGGCAGCGACGGCGAGAGTGGTAGTCAGCAGGTCGCGGTCAGAATAAGGCTCGTTCATGGTGTAGTACGCACCCAGTATCTTTTCGTTGGCTATCTCTTCGGTGAAGGCATCCAGACGTTCCAACTCCTTGGTAGGGGTCACTGGAGATGGAGTCGAGGTTGAGGTCGCGATGCAGTCCCAGACGCATGGCTTCTTTTTTGATACTTATTCCTAGGGTTCGGTGTTTTTCGGTACCTTCGTCCAGCACTTTGTGAATATCTTCGAGCAAGGCCGAATAGCGTTGGCGCATACCGCTCTCCACGTAGGGCGGAGTGAGATGGGTGACCAGTACGGCATGTGTCCGGCGTTTGGCAATGATACCCTCGCCTACGTTTCCGGTGGTATAGAAATAGAAGTGGGGGAGGTTACCAATCAGTACATCCGACCAGTCGGCCTGCGACTGTGCCACATTCTTTCCGGGCGTGTATTCCAAGTTGCCGTGGGTGCCGAAGTGAATCACTGCATCTGCCTTGAATCCTTTTTGCATATACAGATAAGGAGCCAGGTAGCTGTGGGGCGGCGCTACCGGCATTCCATGCACCAGTTTGAACTCATCATCTCCCAATGCCGGGCGGGGCTGGGGGAAGAGTAGGATATTGCCGAATTGCAAGCAGGCAATGGCAATACTGTCCTCTGTTACCAGCAGATTGCCGGGCGCATCTCCATATCTGTCTGTCACTTCCTGATATTTCTCGGGAAGGAGTACTTCGTGTGCCCATTGTTCGTATTGCTCGGTAGAAAGCCATATCGGGTGTGCCGTTTTCAAAAACTGTTCTTGTGCTCCTTTGGCATACGAACCCATGACGGCACCGTCACGATGTATCCGCTTGCCGAACTCCTCTACAGTAGCAGGCAGTCCACTGACGTCGTACCCTTCCGAACGCAGGCGTTTCAAGAAGTTATAGAGTGAAGGAATCACTTCCATACCGCTTGCCAGCAGGGCGTCTTTTCCCGGAGTCTTGAAGTAACAGATAGCAACGCGCTTTTCTTTGTTGGACATGTCTCTCAAGGACATGTACTTGGTAATATGGTCCACTACGGCATCTATCCGTTCATTTTCAGCGGTGTACAGATAGTATCCTTGTTTGTTTTCGTTTTGGGTAGCGATGCAGAGGGGTAGCATGCCTCCATCTATCTCAGGCACCACTACACGGGCGGTCAGTGTGCCACCGCTGACGGGGGTATCCGGGTCCAGCCATTCCTCGTGGGGCTGAATCAGCGGGAAGGGCATGAATAAAGGAATGTTTTCCTGGTGCAGCCAGTTGATGAGTGAGTCATTGCCCAGCCGTCCCATAGGCAGGTAGACTACTGCATCGGGATGGAGGGTACGTATCATATCGGCACGCGGTTGACCTCCGGCTGTGAAAGGATAGACATTGAAGCCTGCTTGTGTCAAGCACGTGATGAGGGAATCTACGTGGGCACGGTTTCCTTCCATCGGAAAGTTGAGTCCGGAAATCAGGGCAAGGTTGCGTCCGTCCTCATGGTAGAGATTTTTTTCTTTCAGATAGGCGGTCACCTCTTGCGGAGTACTGAAGTAGCGGCCGTATTCGCGGTGGTAGAACATGTTCTCCAGCAATGGGATGGGAGGCTCGTAATCCTGGTGTCCCCACCGGTGGGGAGTGGCGATGTGGCGCAGGTAGAGTAAGGCATTCCGGTAGTTGTGCTTGTTGCCGTTCTTGAGATACTCCCGTAGCGTATGCTGTTGTTCATTGGTAACATTGTGATTGAGGGAGAGGGTGAAATTTCGTAACGTATTCGTAAAGACTGGTACTCCGCTGGCACCCACCCGTTCCACTTCGGCAATCTGGCCGTCGTCAAGGTATAGCCCTCTGCTGTACATCACGATGGCATCATAGCCGGAAAGGTCCTTCACCTCTTCTTTTTTTATGCAGGTGACTTCTATCCGGGCGCAGTCATTGTTCAGGGCAATGTCGGCAGCTTGTGCCAGGGTTGCGTTGATAATAAGTATACGTGTAGGAGCAAGCCAGTACTGATAGGCCGCAAAGCTGCAGACAATCAATAGGGCTATGCTGCCGAGGAATATTCCAAGTCTTTTCTTATTCATACAAGTTTATTCTCGTTAATAGCGTTTTTGTCTTTTACAACATTTTCTTCTTATATAATTCACACTTAACGCCACACCCGTGATGCAAACGGCTGTACCTCCAAGCAGCAATACCCAAAGCACAGTCTTGCGCAGGGTGGCATTGGAGTTCAGACCGGGCAGACGCATGCGGTGCAGGGCTGTATAGCTCCAGTATTTCCAGCGGGAGGAGGTGTCTACATGGTGGATGATTCCCGTTTCCGGGTGAATGTAATAGACGCTCCGGTCCGGGTCGTCCACCGTTATCTTCCAGACGGGAAGCTGGGGTCGTCCGCGATACATATTGCTCATGTCGCGATAGTAGGTCTCGAAATGTTCGAGCCGGGAGATACGTATGCCGGGGATATGTTGTGAAGAATCACGCTGGGAGGTATAAATGCTTTCCACGCCTTTCAGGATTTCTTCTTCGGAGAGTTGTAACGGACGCGGCAGGCTGTCGGCGGCATCGATGTAATACTCGTTTTTTCTATCTTTTACGATGTAGTAGGGATGTTCGCGGAAGTTGCGCCACTCTATCTGCAAAGCTTGGGGATAGGCAGCTATGACACGGCGGTAGTCCAAGGGGTAATCCTCCGGTTGTGGGGCACGGGCATGGAGCGTGCGTGTGGCGCTGCCTTTCTTCAGTGCCGGTTTATGAATCCATTCGGGAATGTCTGCCAGAGACATCATGCCGCTGAAGGTGAAGGTCAGTACGAAGATGCCGAAAAAGATTCCGCTGACGTAGTGCCAGTGATACCATCTTTTTCGGTAGGGGGAGAACTTGGGATGGCGGCTTCGGTGCGTCTTACGCCATACATCCACAGTTACCCAAATGCCGGCAATGACCATGAGACAACCCAGAGCTGTGAGCCAGATGACGGTCTTAGTCCAAAGGACGGTGTCCTGCCGCAGCCAGGTGAAGTATACCCAGTGGGGAATGGCACCCAGCCATGCCCAGAAGCGTTCGCTTCTGTTGGAGAACTGCAAGGCCTCACCGTTTTGTGAACTCAGATAGAGCTGTGTCCCGGCATCGTCGGCAAAGTATATTTTATAAATGGGCATTTCCTTTTTCAGTTCAGCGAAGGGAATCCATTGGTCCAGAGCGTGGAGGGTGTCGATACGGGTAAT
>ERZ772818.3604-NODE-3604-length-10414-cov-5.907134_pt1 | contig 10414 bp, 9 predicted proteins | sample MGYA00580837_ERZ772818 | MGnify/ENA primary metagenome ERZ772818 (study PRJEB29015, sample SAMEA2737671) | human gut metagenome | biome: human gut; feature: human-associated habitat; material: faeces | place: China | collected 2012 ...
GCGCAAAGATATGTCGGCTAACAACTTATGTCAAGGCGGAAAATAGAATGGTTACAAAACAACTCATACTTCAGCAATCATAAGCATAGTCATCATATTTGATTCTACATTGATTCAGTTTTTGCTTGATTTTTATCTTAATTAAATTAAAGTAGCCTGAATAATCTTTAGAATACCCATAGTTTTCATCTTTCCATGGTGTCAAAGCATGGTATTTCCAATAATACTTTTTCAATGGAAATAAATTATCCTTAAACCAAGGTTTGCATGCATCAATGTAATGAATGATAATAGCTTGCTTCCTATATTGATCTATTTCCTGTTTATAGCGAGTGGGAATGTTTCTACCATGATGTAACCAATAATAACTAAACATATTATAAACAATGGGTAACTCATAGATGTGTCCTTGACAAACTTTGTTTAAAACATCTTGTTCACCAAATTCTATAACATCTTTATTTACCGGATTATTAAAATAGGCAAAACACTTTTCACGAATCTTGTCTTTACGCCATTTTTCAAGATTAAACCACACTAAACCAGCACACCCATAAAAGGCATCCGAAGGTAAGTTCAAGCGTTTTTTATGCCTTTCTGCCCCTTGCTCATCTGTCGACATAGCTATCCAACTATCAGACATATCAATCTGCTCTATTCCATTCAAACTTCCTAAACAAATCATATCAGCATCAACATAGAGCAACCGATCTACCTCAGGGAACAAATCAGCTGCATAAAGTTTCAAGGAAGGAAATATTCCCCATTTTCCACATACTGATAAATCAATCTCTAATTCAGAAGGTTTTATTATTCTAACATCAAAAGAATGATTATATCCTTCAACAAACGATTTCAAACGTTCTCTACTATTCTCTAAAATATCTGTTGCCAATATATGAACAACAAAAGGAATTTCCTTATTATTCTCGAATATTGATGCTAATGTTGTGGCTACGTGTGGAACATAAGCATCATTTGTAACTAAAAGCAAATGCATATCATTTATTTTTAGTGAATTCTTTACACTTTTCTATCAACTTATCTGCTATCTCTCTCCAAGAATCTTTATTTTCTGGGAAATTATCCACGTTTATTTTACCTGAATGTAACATGTTTTGCAAACGCAAACCTGTCCAGGTCATTACATTAAACAAATTGAGTAATCCACCAAATCTAGACTTACTGCATTCGTCATCAAGTGTCTTCTCGACAAAAATTACAGGCGTTCCTAATCCCAAACAGGGCAAGGCACAATGAATACGTGAAGTAATGACACATTTTGCTGAAGCATACTTCTTTAATAATGATTCGGCATACTGAAATTTTTCTTGGTGAGTAGAATACTTCTGCTGTATTTCAAAATTATATTGATTAACATAATTTGCTTCAACCAGCATCTTGTAATCAAAAGCCTGCGAATATTTCTTCAGATAAAACGCATTATAAAACAGTGCTTTCAACCCTCTTTCACCCTTCTTTTTTGTTATTTTCTTAACAGATGAAAAATGTATAGCTAAATACAAAAAGGTTTTCAATGATTCTACCTTATGATGAGCTATTAATCCTGATGTTTCACAAAACGGTTCTACAATGTAAACATCATTCCCTCTAATAGTAGATTTGTATTTCTCCCCAAGAGTTAAAGTTAAACATCCTGAAAAGTAAGCATCTACGCCCTTGTTCTTCAATAATTTTACAGAGTTAGTATCGCGACAGCCAATGGGCTGATATTTTTTAAAATACTCGATGCTCTCTGTACTTAGGAAAAGAGGTAAACCACAAACATTTATATGTAAAGCAACAAACAATGGAATAATTTTGTCAGAAGGAGGCCAATTTTCAGGATGATTCATATACCACCCGTTCATTATCATCATGACCTCATCTCCTTCATAACTTTTAAGTTCAGTTTCTCTTTCCAAAAAAACATCTACTTCGCCAATGAACTGTTTCGCAGCCAAAGCTTGTATATAATCACCTATATTAACTTTTCCACGCACACCAGTGCTAACGACCAACAAACCTTTTTTCATAAGTTATTTAATTTTCAAATGAAAGTATCTATTTAAACGATTTTTTAAAACGGTCTTAATCTTATCAACAAAAAAATCTGGATGAATTGAGTACCAAATTAAAAGTCTCTTTGAAACGTTTACATAATCTATAACCGCATTAGGTCGAATAATATAAGAGTCTGTATTCTTCGTACAAATGCGTAAATGCCTCTTGTAAAAATGAGCATATAGTATCTCCTTTTGAAAGATTCTTCCACTTTCATCAATGCCTACTTTATACAATTTATTATTTTTTCTTATGTATACTAATCTGTACATGTCTTCACCTTTTTCCCTTTTCCAAAAAGGAAATCTGTCAACATCAGCAAAGTACATACTATTTGGATAAACAGATAGTGTATTGTAAGTATCTATAAATTTATACTTCATATGACAATCACAAGATTCAAAGCAGCGCCCTTCACTAAAAAAACCTGTCCATATTTTCTCTGGATACATTTCATAATATCTTGCGGATACTCCATGAGGTAATTCATCAAACCATAAATTTTCAGGATGTGAAAAGACATACTTGTACCCTCCCAAATGCCATCTACAATTAGAAGTTTTCCAAACGTTTTCATACTTAGAATCATTAGTCCGTTGCAAATGCATATGCCCCATACCTAAAATATAATCATATCGGTCTAAAATGTCGTCCGTTAGGAATGACCTTATATCACCTAGAATCATATCTGAGTCACAATAACCCCAAAAATCAAATTTTTGAACATACTCAGCAAAAATCAAATGATAAATAGGACGATAATCACATAACTTATAGGGCTTATCTAAAACAACAGGAAATTTCAAAACTTTTTCTGCCTTTTCTTTTATACTATTTAAGTCAGATCTTACTACTATTATATTGGGTGAAGGTGACACCAAATTTTGATCTGTGACTATCAAAAAATTTACAGTTGGGTTTTGGACACAACTATAAAGCCAAAAATCAAATAAATTAGGAAATTTCCCGAAATACGGATGTATCAGTAATATGCTATTTTTCATTTTTCAGTTCGTTTATAAATTCTACCCAAATATTTCCGATTTTATCCAAAGTGTAATTTTGAGCTTGTTCATAAGAGTTCTTAGCAAGAATTGATTGTAAAGAGAGGTCTTCTACTAACTTTACCATAGCTCTTTGGAATTTTTTCTCATTTCCGAATTTAATCAAAACACCATTTTCCCATGAAGTAATAAAATCGTGTACAGAACTGAAGCTATCATACACAATAGGAACACAACCATACTGCATGCTTTCCAATAATGTCATAGGAAATCCTTCATAAGTAGATGTCATCAAAAAGAACTTTGCGTCTCTATACAATTCTTCCGGATGCAAAGCTTTACCAACAAATCGCATTCGTTTTATTCGTAGAGATTCTGCATATTTCAGTACCTTTTCCAAATCAGGTCCATATCCTGCCACTACCAGTTCATAGTCATCATTTAACTCCTCGAACGACTTCCATATCCTCATTGCAGAACAAAGATTCTTCTGTGACTCTTCAAATCTTGCAACGATTAAAAACTGATTTTTTTTTTTGTTTATACACAACGTTTCTGTTGGGAAAGACAGCGGATTAGGTATAGCTACAGCATTTAATTCTTTCTTTTTCACTCCAATTTCATAAGCAAAGTCACTAAAAAAACTTTCCGAGAGCAAAACAAATTTATCAACGCTGTAGTACATTATCCTTCTACTTATTAACGGCAATGTGTAACCTCTATACAACTTATGCAATTTGTTTTTTATCTTCCACCTTATCGATTGATATCTAGGAGAATAGTGATAGAAAATGGGATTAACATGCATACAATTTACAGTGAGAATTGAATTGTTACTTTTCAACTCTCTTATGAAATGAGCTGTATTCTCCTGCATTTGATCTTGATTAATTATAACACTGATTCTGTTCTTAGACAAAAAATCAGAAAGCTTCATTTTAAAAGTTTCATAATCCTCAGATTCATTATAACGCAGTTTTAAAGATTTATCTATATTTTCATCATCATTTCCACAATATGCGTAAAAGCATAGATTATTGTGAGAAACGAAATAACGTGCCAATAGCGAAGTCACTCTTTCAACACCTCCACTCAACGGATTTAAGTTATTGCAAAAGAAAAGGATATTCATACTTAAATATAATAATGATAATGAAATACTATATAGTTACCCACTTTAAACAGGAATCTGTCAAAACATGTTGAATATTTTTCCACTTCCCATAGTTGATTCATATATTGCTTAATATCATCACTGGCAAATGTTTTCCTAGACATTTTATATGCGCGATAAGCCCGAATATAGCGCTTTCTTAACCACGAGAAATGTAAATGGTCAAACATAAAATTTAAAATTTCCATGTTCGCTATATAGTTACTTCCATCCGCATCACGTGCATTAGTAACTACTCCATCATGTCGCCGAAAATAATTTAATTGCTTATTGACTATTGCCACATTTCCCTGCAAACTAAGTAGGGTCCAAAACATATAATCTCCAGCTCCTTTAAACTTTTGATATATATCTGGTATTTTACTAGCCTTTTCCTTGCTGAATATGGCAGAACTAGCATTCCAGATAAAAGCTTCCAAAGCCAAATATCTTCTAATATAATCTGCACCTTTTAAATATTGATTAGGATACTTTTCTATCGCCCAACGAAATTCTCCTGTCTCTGAAACAATCATACTAGTACTATATGCAACAGCACAATCTTCTATTCCATAGAAAGCAGCAACAAGTTCTTGCAACAAATTAGGTTCACAATAGTCATCACTTTCTGCAATCCAAACCAACTCACCTTGTGATAATTCAATTCCTTTCTGCCATTGCTTAAAGGTATTTCCGCTATTTTTCTCATTAACAACAATATGAGAGACATGGGAGTTATTTTCATATTTCCGTATTACATCCAAACTATTATCAGTAGACTTATCATCCAAAATTATCAGTTCGAAATTTGTGTATGTCTGTGCCAGAATACTTTGAATCCGTTGGTCCAAATATTTAGCATGACAATAATTGGGTATAATAACAGACACTAAAGGATTATTTTTCATGGACATCAACAATTAAATTAATTATCTTTTTTAAGTCTTCCTCTTGTTTCTCTTTTACAATTTTATATCTTTCTAAAGAAGCTGTTGAGCATCTTAAATAATTATCTGAAGTTAAAGATGATAATCCCTTAAATATGCTTGAAATATAAAAAGGACAAATATAAATGGGAGCATTTCCTAGTATCTCGGGTATAGATGTTGTATTTGATGCAATTACAGGCTTAGAATATGCCATTGCTTCCAAAGGAGGATATCCAAAACCTTCAAAGTATGAGGGATAAACAAATGCATAGCAATGCTTATAAGCATTTTTCAAATCAGAGTCAGACAAAAAAGGTAATAGAATTTGATTGGCAAATTTTTTAAATGGATATCCTAAAGTCACAAAATAATAATCCGGATTAAGTTCGCAGTATTTTTTAGCTGCTGCTACTAATTTCTCTGGATTTTTACTATTCCTATCAGCACTAACCATTAAAAAGTATTTTTTCTTACTCTCTATCAAGTTGCGTAATTCATCACATTCTATCACATTACTGCAATCATATAATCTTTCCGGACTATACAGAACATTTATATCTTTAGCTTCTATATCATAATAATAAGAAAGAGCACATCTAGTGTATTCAGATACTGTTATCAACTCTACATTCTCGTTTCGAGCAACCAATGTCACAACTCTCTTAAGGCTATCTGTACGCTTCGAAAATTTTCTATGCGAGTACATATATAATAGCCATTTACAAAAACGAATAACAGGACCTTTCACGTAGGTTTTCAAGCCTGTAACTGCCCTCTCTTTAAGTGCCAAATATGGATCTTCTAACTGAAAGTATACATTTAAAAAATTGTCTTCCAGTTCCTCATAAGCCAAATCATGTATTACACAAACAACGCGACAAGAAATGTTCTCTACATCTTCATATTCGCCTAAATATTGGGCACAAGCTATAAAAAAAGTATCGATCTCATTATTTCTAATCAATTCAGAAATAGATTGATTAGCTAAATCTAGAAACTTAACACCTTTAGGAGTCAAAGATGACACTTGCATGTCTTCATATGCAATACCCTTACTAGAATCATATAAGACATATATTTCATAAGCGCCCCTATTATTTGACCAATGATGTAATAAGGCAAAGAATATTCGCCTAAGATACTCTCCTGCACCTGTTTTTTTCTGAAGAGTAATAAAATCAACCAGTATCTTATTCATGACTATCTTTACTTAGAGATGACTTTAAAAAAGAAAGTGATATATCACGAAGTTTGGAAATTTTCTGTTCAACATCATCCCAATCTATTGCAATATCTAAATAAAACTCAACACCCTGTTTTCCATTCCAAATAAATTGTTCCAACCCACATAATTGTATGAGTTCTAAAGCTCGACTGTTGCTACTTTCATATTTCCCCAATAATGGAGTAAACAAAAATCGAGTGTGATTAAGTATTGAAAAAACAATTCCATGGAAGGAGGCAGTAATAACTAGTCGAGACTCATGAATATGATTTATCCAATCTCCTATCGTTGCATAGCTATATGTTACTCCTTCAAATAATTCACGACATGGTTCAAATCCACTACCCGGTGTAACCATAATAGGACAACCATGAATAGATGCATATTCTTGAATAGAAGGCCAAGGCAAATTTTCTTCAGAGGTATAGTTTAAACTATATATGAAAATTCCTCTATTTCGTATGTTTGATAGTTTAGCAATATCAGAATAGTCGGATAAAGAAAGCAATAAAGTCGGATCAAGAACCTTTAATGCTTTAAAACCCTGTTCTTTACAAATACTCACTCCTGCATTTTCTCTTGCAGATAAAGCATCAAATGTCGATAAATATTCTTTGAGCATTGGCTTTAATCGATCCGGATAGGTTGTATGACCGATACTTGGAGCATAAGCTATGCGCTTTATATTTTTCGAACCAAATTGCAAAAAATATGCAGCTAATTCATCCGGCCGTAAATCATAATTCCAAATTTGATCACTCCCTGCAATATAAACATCTGCACTAGGGGGATTAGCCTTCAGTTCATCTAAGTCTTTATAAATCAAATCTGATACAAGTAATTGCCCGCTACGAAATTCCGAAAATTTACGACGTAAGTTTTTCTGATAAAGTTCTTCTTTCTCCTGCTGCTTAATCTGTTCTTGTTTTTTTTTCTTTAAATCAGCCCAATAAGGGAAAAACAATAAAAACTTTATAACTTTTTTTATTTTTCCCTTATAAGTAAGAGGAGGTGCAATCCATGGTTTAGGAACATAACGTTTGAACCTTATTAAAAACGGAGTGTGTCCCATTTCTAACAATTGTTTCTGCAATGCCCAACATTGCAATTGCTGACCATAATTATCATTTGATTCCCAATAAGTAATAATTCCTATTTTCATTATCCTACACTATTCTCCTATTTTATTATAAAATAAACAACATAAATAAAATCTAGATTTTATCATTCACCTCTTATTAAGACTATAATATACTATCAGCTATGATATCCTAAATATTTAAATCTGCAAGCAACCAAAGCAGCATTCCTTGTGCAAACTCAGAAGAACCTTTTGAACGGTTTAAATAAGGAGCCATAGAAGAATCTCCTGAAGCCGCCATCACCGTACCATCTTCTAAAGTAATACTTTTTAAGTTATACATAATTTGACTTAAATTCTCCTTTACCAATTCCGGATAGACCTTATTTATCAATAGTAATATTGGTATAGTTGCTGTTGAGTCAAAAGTACTATATGCTTCAATTCCGACTAATTGATTCCATATAAACGGCTTACTCTGAAGTTTAAGTAGATTATCTGCTAGCACTTTGGCCTCCATCTTGTATTTCTCTTCAATTTCAGATAAGGATAACAAACCTAAAATATACCATGATATACCACGCCCCCAATTATTAGGTCCAATGCCCATATTATTGTTAATAAACCAATGAGGCAAATGTCCAGATGTTCCATGATTCATAAAATAATCGAAGTTCAATTGAGCTAGACGTAAAGCCTTTTCATCCCCAAATGTTTGATAGTAAGAGACTAAAAATGGGATATACATACCCAAGCCGTCAACCAAGATTAAATTATTATTCCAATAGTGTATCAAACTGTCAGAATCCATAGCTGAATAAAGATAATCCAAACCTTTACGAATGGTCTTTATTTGACCTTCATCTTTCGTTTTCTTATATAGCTCAACTGCCAACCATGAATTAATCACATGAGTAACATGGCTAAATTTTTCTACAGCAGTCTGTCTTTGTAGTGATTCCATAATCTCAAGATTTATAGGCTCATTACATTTTAGAATCCCTAATGCTAAGTAGTTCTTATAATAATTATGTTCTTTATCAGAAGCACTATTTTTATTATATTTCCATCTTCTGTATCTACTCATAAATGAATTATCATCATAAATTTGGATATCTAAAGACTCATTTGACAACATATCCAATGTTTTGTTATAACATAAACCGACATATGCCGAATCAGAAACATTTGAATCTATATATTTCTTAGAAAAATATTTATCATGAAAACTTGGCCATATATCAACATAGACAAACATTCCTATTACAGCAAATAACATTGAAATAACAGCAGACTGAATAATTAATATCTTTTTCATCCTCTACAAATTTTTCTTCTAATAACACTTATAACCTTTTCCCTATCAACCCTACCCATTCCAATGGTAAAAGCAACAACAGAAACACTAATGAAACTAATAACGCTTGTCACCACTATTCTTAACAAGCTATAATCCATCACATATTTACATACTAGAATTGGTAATATAGAAGATAGAACTGAAACTGCCAAACATCTTAAATGAACAGTACAAAAATAATTAGTAACTGAAAACTGAATATACTTGCGTACTATAAACACCCCGACAATTTCAGCTAGCAATATAGACAGAAATCCTGACCAAAATACAGTTTCAGGTGAAGAACCCAATTTTGCAAATATATAGGCAAGAGGAAATGCCATACAAGTTATTATACCTACTGTCATATTGGCAAAAAACAATTTCCCAACAGCATGAATTATTGTACCCCGAGGCTCTTTCAATAAATTAACCAAACACCAAGCTACCACAAGGTATAAAAAAGAAACCGTATGAGGAGGATATTCTCCTAGCCATATCTTTAAAATACCATCTGCTTCTAAACATACCGGTAAGGATACAAAGAGCATCATATAATAAGACATACAAGCACTGCGTTTTACTAATTGTAACATTTCATCAATGTTACCTGCGGCATAGGATTTTATTATCTGAGGCCTTACAGAAGCCATAAAGCCCTGGCTGAACTTTACCATATTGCCTTGCACCTGATAAGCAACCGCTCTTGCAGCATTAACAGAAGGGCCCCAGAATAAATTCAAGATTAAGTTAAGACCTTGACCTTGCGCTAATCCAGACAATTGGCCTATCAAATCTGAACCAGAATACTTAAACATCGATTTATATAGATGCCAGTCTTTGCATAAACGAATACGACTCTCCTTGTATTTCCTAATGCAATAAATACGATAAAACATCATCAGCGATACTCCTTGAACAAAAAGTAGCAATGCAAAAAAAATGAGTTTATCCATTGGAGCAATGTACAACAAATATACAATTACTAATTTAGATATTACTTCATATATACCAACATATGCATAAATCTTCATGTTTTCATGAGCTATAATCAAAGCCGTATAAGGTGCCTGTGGAATCATAATGAATGTAGACAAAACGGATAATTGATATACAATCATCGCTGCATACATCCTCTCTGGGGGTATAATCATCTTATTGTAAAGAAACCACAGCCCTATTGTCTCAGCCAACAGCACAATTATAAGAGCTATCGCTATATGGGTAAAAAGCGCTACATTAAAAACTCTATTAACTGCATCATTGTCACCTTTACCCATTTCAAAAGTAATATACCTTGAAGCAGCAGCTCCTAAACTACTGTTTAAGAAGCCAAACATAACTACGATGCCTCCAATAACATTATATAAACCATAGTCTACAACTCCTAACGTTTGAAGAATAATACGTGAAGTAAACAGTGAAATAAACATGATTAAGAGCATTCGAAAATACAAGTAAATTGTATTTTTCGCAACCCTTTTACCATCTGTATGAAAAGCCTCTTTTTTTTCAGTCATAGTTTTCTTTTTAAATTTCTTATTTGTCAACTTACAGTGTCCTTTTGTAAGCACTCAATTTAGGGCATACCCCTTTGAAAGGGCACTTTTCAGTGCCCT
>ERZ772818.3629-NODE-3629-length-10353-cov-5.529617_pt1 | contig 10353 bp, 11 predicted proteins | sample MGYA00580837_ERZ772818 | MGnify/ENA primary metagenome ERZ772818 (study PRJEB29015, sample SAMEA2737671) | human gut metagenome | biome: human gut; feature: human-associated habitat; material: faeces | place: China | collected 2012 ...
TTTCAAAGCTTTCCAGAATCTGGTTGCGATTAAACAGAGCTTCTGCAGTGTTCTTCAGGGCCATCGTTCGTTGAGACAGCCCATCATTACCAAAATAGTTGGTACGGCATCCGGTAGAGACAACCAGATAATCGTATGAAAGAGCTCCGATGGAAGTCTCCAGAATATTATCTTCGGGAATTACCCGTTGCGCCTCACAAATACGTATATGGAAATGTTTTCTCTTTTTAAATATCTTGCGGTAAGGAAAAGAAATTGCACTCGGTTCAATACCGGCGGTTGCTACCTGATAGAGTAGGGGTTGGAAAATATGATGATTATTCTTGTCCAATAACACTATCTGGAATTTATCACTTCTCAATTTTCGTGCCAACTTCAATCCACCGAAGCCACCACCCACAATTACAAGTCGTTTTCGTCCCTCTTTATCGGGAATATCCATTTTTGTTTTCATAATGAAGTTCGTTATTCGTTCTAAAAGGATAACGTTAAAACGGGAATAAAGTTCTGAAATTCTTATTTCTTCCCCCTTTTTTCTTAATGGAAGAAGTTTGAACAAAACACTTCACAAAATTGTTGTTATATGGTTAAAATAAAACTAAATTTGCCGACGTAGTTTTCTACAGGTATAATCATGGACGCTAAACTAATGAAATGGGTATTACCGGTGCTGTTATTGATAATAGCCACCGATATATGGGCACAAGGTCCCACAGGAACAGATGTTTCAGTCGAATCTTCTGTGTCTGTAACTGACACTTTACCACAAAAGAAAAGTTTCTTCAAGAAATTCCTGGACTATTTTAATGATGCCAACAAAGAGAAAAAAAACAAGAAGTTTGACTTCAGTGTTATCGGAGGACCTCATTATTCCAGTGACACCAAGTTCGGTATCGGCCTGGTAGCCGCCGGATTATATCGTACAGACCTGAATGACACCATCCTTCCGCCATCTAATGTATCTTTATACGGCGATGTATCTACGGTAGGTTTCTATTTGTTGGGGGTACGTGGAAATCATCTCTTTCCACAAGACAAATACCGTCTGAATTACAATCTTTATTTCTATTCGTTCCCCAGCTTGTATTGGGGAAAAGGATATGAAAACGGTTCTAATGACGATAATGAAAGTGATTACGACCGCTTCCAGGCACAAGTAAAGGTAGACTTCATGACTCGTGTAGCGCGCAACTTCTATATCGGTCCGATGGCTGTCTTTGATTATGTCTACGGCCACGATTTTGAAAAGTCCGAACTGTGGGAAGGAATGAAAGCACGGACTACCAATATAAGCCTCGGATTCTCATTACTCTATGATTCACGGGATTTCCTTACAAATGCCTATAGTGGCTATTACCTGAGAATAGACCAACGATTCAGCCCCGCATTCCTCGGTAATAAATATGCTTTCAGCAGCACAGAACTGACTACCAGCTATTATCATCCTGTATGGAAAGGGGGAGTATTGGCTGGGCAATTCCATACGTTGCTGAATTACGGTAATCCGCCTTGGGGATTGATGGCAACATTGGGGAGTTCTTATTCCATGCGTGGCTATTACGAAGGGCGTTACCGTGATAAATGTGCCATGGATGCGCAGATAGAGCTTCGTCAGCACGTCTGGAGGCGAAATGGCATAGCTATATGGGCAGGAGCGGGAACCGTGTTTCCTAAATTCTCCGGCTTCGAAGTTAAACACATCCTCCCTAATTATGGTTTTGGTTATCGGTGGGAGTTCAAAAAGAGAGTAAACGTAAGGTTAGATTTAGGGTTTGGAAAAGGCCAGACCGGATTTATATTCAACATCAATGAAGCTTTTTAAAAACATAAAGAAATGGTTGGAAAATCAGGAGCATTTGTTCTATCTGTTCCTGCTGATCCTGATAGTACCCAATATCATCCTCTGTTTTACAGAGCCGATGCCTGTGGTGGCAAAAGTGTGCAATGTACTGTTGCCATTTGCTTTCTATTATCTATTAATGACTTTGTCGAGAAACTGTGGAAAGATGTTCTGGATACTTTTCTTATTCATCTTCTTCGGAGCTTTCCAGATAGTACTGCTTTATCTCTTCGGACAGTCCATTATTGCTGTGGATATGTTCCTGAACTTGGTAACCACTAATTCGAGTGAAGCTATGGAGTTGCTGGATAATCTTGTTCCGGCATTAGTGAGTGTGATTATCCTTTATATACCGGCATTGATTCTGGCTGCAATCTCCATTATAAAGAAGCGGAAATTATCTTCGGAATTTATCCGTCGGGAACGGAAAAAGGCATGGATTGCCTTGCTCATAGGTTTTATTTCACTGGGCGCCGCTTATGGACTGGATAAACGTTACGAGCTGAAATCGGATTTGTATCCTGCCAACGTGTGTTATAATGTAGCACTCGCATTCCAGCGTAATGTCCAAACAAGGACGTATCACCGCACATCAGAGAACTTTACTTTTAACGCCCAACCTTCCCATCCGGAAGACAGACGGGAAATTTATATTATGGTAGTGGGCGAGACATCCCGCGCCCTGAACTGGAGTCTTTACGACTATGATCGGGATACGAACCCTGAACTTTCTAAAATAGAAGGAGTAACTTCTTTCTGCCATGTTCTGACGGAATCGAATACTACGCACAAGAGTGTACCCATGCTGCTTTCTCCTGTTTCTGCACAGAATTTCGATTCCATTTATTATCGGAAAAGCATCATTACCGCTTTCAAAGAAGCCGGTTTCCAGACAGCCTTCTTCTCAAACCAGCGGTATAATCATTCTTTCATCGACTTCTTCGGAATGGAAGCGGATACTTATGATTTTATCAAAGAAGATTCGCAGGATTCCCAATACAATCCTTCGGATGACGAACTGTTAATGTTGGTAGAAAAAGAACTTGAGAAAGGAAATCGGAAACAGTTCATTGTATTGCATACTTATGGATCCCACTTCAATTACCGGGAACGTTATCCGGAAACTGCTGCTTTCTTCTTACCGGATTTCCCCGTAGATGCAGAAGTGAAATACAAAGATAACCTGATGAATGCCTACGACAATTCCATTCGGTATACGGATAATTTCCTGGCACGTATCATCCACCTATTGAAGCAGCAGCAAGTAGATGCCAGTATGCTTTACACGTCCGACCATGGGGAAGATATCTTCGACGATGGCCGACACCTGTTTCTTCATGCATCCCCCGTTCCGTCCTACTATCAGCTACACGTACCTCTCCTGCTGTGGACATCCGACAGTTATAGGGAAGAGTATCCCGGGATAGAGAAAGCTGCTTCGATGAACCGACAGAAAAATATATCTTCCAGCATTTCTTTCTTCCAGACCATGATGGAATTGGCCGGAATAGAAACTCCGTATCGCAATGACAGTCTATCTGTCACCAGCCCTCTCTATACAGAGAAATCGAGGGTTTATCTGAACGATCATAATGAACCGCATTCACTGGATGATATAGGAATGAGAAAAGAAGACTTTGAGATGCTGAAAAAAAGAGGTATAGACGCACAATAATACTATTTACTTTTTCTTCCTGAACTCCTCTTTCTCCAGATTTCTAACAGAAGGAATACACATCATCAGAATTGCAGTCACCATAATGGCAAAACCACAGTAGATAAATATGTTGCCTATTCCCAAAGAGTCAGCTACAAAGCTTGTGACAAGCAGACCGATGATAGAAGGAAACAAACTTATACTGTCGAAAAGCGAGAATACGCGTCCTAGATAAATCGGCTTGAACTGCGTCTGCAATAGAGCGGTAAAGGGACCGGATAGAAATGGTACGATAAGCCCTTGTACCACTGTCAGTATGGCAAAAAAGACATACCCATTGCCGGGCAACATACCACATATAGCCAATGCCAGACCAAGTACCGCATAAGAGAACGCAATCATCAGTATCTTCCTAATCTTAGGATTCCAAATCCCCAATAAAGCCCCTCCAGCCAACATACCCGCCCCGAAAAGTGTTTCTATCAAACTAATCTGATAAGCTGTTCCGGAGAAAGTATGCAAAGTCATCAACGGCATCAGGGCGACTATCGGCAACACAAAGAAAGTAATCAGGATTTCTGTAACCATCACCCAACTAACTCCTCGATTACGCATAATCACATGAAAACCGTCGCGCATATCGTTCAATACACTCTTAGCTGAGATATTTTCCTTCTTCGGATTCGGAATGTAAACAAACAGTAGGGAAGTGCAGGCAATGATTGTGCCTGCCACATCCAATAACATGACTACACTCATATCGAATGCCAGAAGCAGAACCGCTCCCAACGCAGGGCCACCGATATTACAAATAGACTGGATAGCCTGGTTAATTCCCGCAATACGTGTCAGTTCCTTTTCCGGAGCCAGCAATGGAATGGATGATTTCATTGCCGGTGAATGGAACGAACCACCAATGGAACGAAGCGCCAATAATATATAGATATGCCACAATTCCACAATATCCAGGTAAAATAACAAAGCAATGACACCGGAACAGAGTGCAACGAAACTATCTGCACCTATCATAGTCCATTTCCGGTTCCAGCGATCCACATATACGCCTGCAAATGCCCCTAACAAGGCTTGCGGCAACAAGGCAGCAATCATGGCAAAGGACAAAACTTCCGCAGAACCCGTTTTGAGACTAATCCATAAGACGATAGAGAACTGAGCGATGGAACTACTTAATATAGAAAATAGTTGCCCGCTCCATATTATGATAAATTTTTTCTTCCAATTATTCATGATGAGAGTGAAACAAGGTGAGATTAAAAAAGGTTCTGAAACTCAATTGTTTTCAGAACCTTATCTTCGTACACCCTCAGGGACTAACCGTTATAAAAATCACCTCTGATAATCAGCATGTTATATTATTAATTATGTTGATGGTATCAGAATGGTATCAGACGAAGGTCTTAACCACACCGACTACTCTGCTTATCTTCTTTATTTTCTTCCGGCTCAACTCTTGTTCTGCCCCATATTGAGGCTCTTTGTTGGCTGGAACTAATACTACCTTGTTTTTATCAAACATTGAAATGTAGCGAAAGAAAACGCTATTATCTTGCATGTAAATGGCGTATATCTGACCGCATATTATCTCGCTTTCAATATCCATGTTGATTGCAACAGTATTTCCTTGTTCAAACACCGGAAACATGGAATTGTCTTTCACTATTTCAAGAGACACATTCCTATTGCCAAGTATTTCAGAAAAGAAAACCATTTCTTGTTTGAGCATTTCTCCGTTGCCAGAGCACAACCATTCGAGATTAAGTTGAGGAAAAGCCAAGTTTATTTTTGCCAGCATATCACTTCCAACACTTCCATTTCCTTTCTTGACATTGGCAATATAGCTATTTGATAGACCACATTTCTCTTCAAATGCTTTAGCACTCTTTGTTTCGTTTCCTGATTCCTTCAGGTGTCTTATAAACGTCAACAACCTATCAATAACTCTTTCCATACTTTATTTGCTATTGAGTTTTTGGCGAAGTGCATCTATTTCCGCATTTTTCTCCGCGATAATCTTGTTGTAGTTTTCGGTAGTCTGCATAAATACCTCAAATGGAATTGTAGAACCATTCTCTTTTTGTACTTCAGGCGTTTTTTCTTCACCTTTTGCATCAGGACTGAACATATCTCCTTGCCCGTTAATAATCCACATGATATTAAGTTGTGGGAAGACAGACATTATTGTAGCAAGTTTGTCGGCACCAAAATCACCTTTCAATCCGGTTAAATAGCCGGATGCCCAACCACACATTTGCGCACACTTATACTGCGAAATTCCTATTTTATTCAAGAACTCCAAGAAGCGCGTCTTTGAATTTTCCTTTTTCTCTTCCATTTTCGACTTTGATATTGAGTGATAATCACCTGTAAAGCAATGAATTAATCAAAAACATGCTATAAAACATATATTTTCACTCAATATTTTGAGCGAAAATGTTTGCACCACTCAATATCTTGAAGTACATTTGCATCGTTGTTAGTAAAGAACAACAAACAAACGGATATAAGAATGGCTGGCAGCTACATATTAGCTACTACATAATTCCAAACGCAAATATAGCTGTTAGCTTTCTTATTTCCAAATAAAATCCTGTAAAAACAAAGAGAAATATGAAAGTAACAGTTGAAGATATTAAGAAGATTCCTGCTAACGGAGTATTGCAAGTTAAGTTAGAAACCAATGCTGCTTGCGTCTCTGCTCGAAACACCGTACAGTACGTGAAAAACGTATATCCGCGTACCGATGGAAAAACCTATAAAGTCAAAACTGACTGGAAGACCCACACGGTAACAATTTCAGTAATTGACCCATGACCCGAAGTGAAGCAAAGATGGTTGCAGAAGAACTGTACAAACTTATCCATAAAGATGTGAAAATCATCATTTCCCAAACGGTAAAAGAAGAAACGGAGGAATGGGTAGGTACAAAGGAAGCTGCAAAGATACTTGGTTGGTCGGTTGGTACACTACATAACAGAATCAATGAAGTTCCTCATACCAAATTGAACAACAGACTTCGCTTCAAAAAATCAACACTGTTACAATTTCTAAACAGATAAGGACGGAATGGCTTGACCGTCTATCCGCCCACAATATCTAAACCGATGATAGTATTCGGGATGCGCGAAACCTGCTTAGTGGTCTGTATCCGGCTACACTCTTGGAGAAATGCCCGGCGCATAGCCTCGCCCTGTGATGTTGCAGGATTTACATAGAGGAAAGTGAGATAAGCGTCCAAAGCAGTAGGGAATTGACATGTCTTCCCGAGGCAACGCGAAAAAGTAGAATGATTCACTAAAGAATCTATCTGCCTAAAATGACATTAAAGGTGAAGTCCTACCATGAGCAGAACAACATATACCCCCTTCCGCACAATTCGGTGTAATAACGTTGGGTCGTTGAGGGGGAGCTAATCAATACCAAAAGCCATGAAAAATATAGTATTTAAAGGCGAGAACAACCAAGCATTAACAAATAGTTTGTTGGTAGCTGAAAAGTTCGGGAAAGAGCATCAGCATGTTTTGCGTGACATCAGAAATCTTATAGAGGGTGTGTCCAAAATCGGTGATACCCCCATGTTTGTTGAGTCCTGTTATATTCACCCACAAAATAGTCAAGAATATCCGCTATTTATAATGAATAGAGATGGGTTCACACTTTTAGCGATGGGATTTACCGGAGATAAGGCACTACAATTTAAACTTGACTACATAGATGCTTTTAACTCAATGGAAGAATCTATAAAGAGCGGAGGTTTTCAAGTTCCTTCATCTTTCAGCGAAGCATTGATGCTCGCTGCCCGGCAAGCAGAAGAAATTGAAAAAGCCAATAAGCATATTGCAGTTTTGGCTCCCAAAGCTGATTTTGCAGACAAGGCTTTTGATACAGATGGAAAGATTGATATTGGGCAAGCAGCAAAGATACTCAATCTTGGATATGGTAGAAATACCCTTTTCAAGAAGTTGAGGAAAGAAGGAGTCTTCTTTGCCAATCGAAATGAGCCAAAGCAGAGATTCGTTGACGCTGGGTACTTTGAATTAAAAGAGCAACTCATACCACGGGAAAATCATCCGGCATTTACAGTGATGAAAGTTCTTGTTACTCAAAAAGGGCTTGCGTATATCAACTTAATACTTGGTGGTAAAAAAAGTGATGGTAAATTATTAACTATAAGATAAGAACATTATGGAAATCAAAACAAGGTACAATGTTGGCGATAAGTTGTGGACGGTAAAGAACTGTAAGGCTTACGAGTTTGAAGTTGAAAGAATCTCCGTTCATGTCAATAAAGAAGGAAGAACAGACGTTTCTTACTATCCTAAAGAAGCGATTATATCAACAGACTCTCATTCTGAGCAAAACTGTTACAAGTCAAAAGATGATTTGATAAATGGACTTTAAGAAACCACAGATAATGATTAGCTTTTAGAAAGCTACCGGACTCCTTGCTTGTGAAAGTAGGGAGTTTTTTTATTAACTAAATTCAAATTTATATGAGTAAATTCCCTGAAACTATCTACGACCTTCCCAATGAGGAATATCACCGGGGGGAACGGTTCAAGGATTTTCTAAGCAGCACACAGATTAAAGACTACATGGTATCTCCGAAGTTTGCAAGGTTCAAGGCATTGCATCCTGAATTATTTGAGATTGGTGTAGAAGCCGCCGAGAAAGGTTCCCTGTACCATGATGCAATGGAAAGTATTGTAAATACTGGAAGTTTGGATAAATGGAGAAACAGTCTGCTGATTTTCCAGCCACCAATTAACGAGAGAACCGGATGCCCTTATGGACGTGAAACTCAAAAGTACAAAGATGCACTTGCCGAATCCATTGCCACAAATCCCGGAAAGAGCCTCACAAGTAGTGCTGACGTACAGTTGGTTGAAACGATGGTATATGAACTACTGAATTGTTGCCGGGAAACATCAAGGCAAATAAAACAGATATTGAGTTTCAAGCAGACAAAAGCCGAGGTCAGCCACTTTGTAGAATATCAAGGCTGCAAATTCAAGTATCGACCGGACGTTGAGACGGCAAAGAAAATCATCGACTGGAAGACAGTAGCCGTTGACGACCTACACGAAGATACGGTCAACAGAGTTATAGCCAAATTCCATTATGGAATATCTGCCGCTTTCTATCAGTTCATGGAACATGAGCGCACTGGCGTATGGAAAGAGTTCTACTGGGTAATGCAGCAAAAGACTGCACCTTATGATGCCGTTTTCGTTAGTGCTGCTAATTGGGCTTACCACATGGAAGACGGTGTGGTGAAAATGGGTGCAAGTGCTTTAGTATTCAAGAAACTGCTGGAACAGCATATTTACTGCTCACAAAACAATGATTTTGATGGCGCACAAATCTTTATCCAGCCCGGATTTAAAGGACGTAGGATTATGATTCCTGACACTCCTTCCTTCGAGAAAAACAGATTGTTTAATTTTTATAACAAAGAGAATCAATGAAACCCGAACAACAAGGAAATTTAGAGATGGGACAACAACCCTCTCCGCAAGCGGCTCCTGAACAACAAGCACCGCAAGTACCAGCAACAACAACTCCTTCTGCCCCACCAGCGTTTCCACAACAACTTAGTGGATTGGAGAAGTGCTTTATCTCACCAAAGAAAGCGTTTTTAGCTGCCGGAGGAACGGAACAACAGTTTGCTCGTGAAGTAAACTTTGCTATGCAAGCAATGTTGAACAACTCGTATCTCATTGACTGCGCAAAGGCTTATCCCGACCATTTGATTGAAGCGATTAAGAACGTTTCGCTTACCGGATTGTCTCTGAACCCCGAACTGAAGTTAGGTTATCTTGTACCTTACAAGGGAAAAGTCAAGTTCCAAGCCTCATACATGGGTAAGGTTGACATCCTCATTCGTACCGGAGTGGTGAAAGACATCTATGCTGATTTGGTCTACACAAATGATAAGTTCATTATGACGAAAGGCACAGGTGGAAAACTCATTCACGAACCCGATGTGTTTGCGGAAAACCGTGGTGAACTCATGGGAGGCTACTACTACGCTGTTTTGACTTCCGGTGCCGAGAAGTACGATGCAATGCCAAAGTCTCGTATAGAAGAAATAAAAAGTCGCTCTGAAGCGGTCAAGAAGGGAAAACAATCTCCGTGGGACACTGATTTCGATGAAATGGCTCGTAAGACCGTAGTAAACTGGGCTTTCAAGTTCCTTCCCAAAACAGGAATTTCAGACAGTATGCTCAAAGTTCTTGAAACCGAAAGCCAGTTGGATGATGAAATGTTTGACGACTGGCGTAAATCGCAAGGACATAAAAAGGATGATTTCGATGAAGAAGAAACTCCGTATGCTGAAGAAGTAAAGTAATTCACTAACAAATAATTATGAAAAAGAAGAAAACAACCAAAGAAACAGAAGTTGCACGCAATGTGCAGCTTCTCACCTCTCGTCCAAAAGGAATGAGTTACGAAGATTACAGGGAGGCACGAAAGTATCAAAACCAATGGCTAAAACAACGTTTGAAGGGATTCATTTGCTATGTAGCCTCTGAATTAGTGACTGTTGATAAGATTACAGGTGTTTCTCGATTATTCGACCACCGTAAAGACGACATCAACAAAGCACTTATGCGTAGAAATCCGACACCATTTGTCGGAAGTGCAAGGTACGATTTAAAACCACTTTAATAATATATCAAGTTATGGAAAGAGAATTATTTAAACACAAAGAACCTCTTGCAAGATTACAGATGTTGCAAGACAACTGTGCGGCTATTGAGAAAATCACCTATCCGCATCAATTTTCCGAAGAGGAAATGGAAGCAAGAAAAACATCTCTTGCCAATTTGGATAT
>ERZ772818.3640-NODE-3640-length-10327-cov-3.068925_pt1 | contig 10327 bp, 9 predicted proteins | sample MGYA00580837_ERZ772818 | MGnify/ENA primary metagenome ERZ772818 (study PRJEB29015, sample SAMEA2737671) | human gut metagenome | biome: human gut; feature: human-associated habitat; material: faeces | place: China | collected 2012 ...
TGGATATTAACCTCAACTATTCCGAGGACGACAGCCCACTTGCGCTGAAATCCGACTTTATCCTCTCCCTCTGCGAGCTTGTAATCGGCGGCAAGGAGGGCTTGCAGCCCGTCGATAAGACCGTCATTGACCGCGCCGTTAGGAACGTGTACCGCCCTTTCCTTGCAGACCCCGACCCGGAGAAAATGCCTATCTTGGGCGACCTCTACAACGAGCTTTTGAAGCAGCCGGAGCCGGAAGCCAAGCAGATTGCCCTGTCCTTGGAGCTGTACACCACCGGCTCTCTGGATATTTTCGGGAAGCAGAGCAATGTAGACCTGGATAAGCGTGTGGTGGTGTTTGACATTCACGGCCTGGGTGCGCAGCTGAAGCCCACAGGACTCTTGGTCATTACGGACACCATGCTGAACCGTGTGACCCTGAACTGGAAGAAAGGCAAGCGGACCCATGTATTCATAGATGAGTTCCATGTGGTTTTTGAAAATGAGTTTTCCGCCGCCTTCTTCAATTCCGCATGGCGGCAGTTCCGAAAGCGCAACGCTTTTCCCACAGCAATTACCCAGAATGTGGAATATTTGCTGGATTCTGTTCAGGCCAGTACCATGCTTTCGAACTCCGAGTTCATCGTCATGCTGAATCAGGCGGCATCTGACCGGGAAAAGCTGGGCAGACTCCTGAACATTTCCAACGAGCAGATGAACTACATCACCAATGTGGAAGCCGGTTCCGGCCTCATCAAATACGGCAGTGCCCTGGTACCCTTCATCAACCGCTTCCCCAAGGACACGAAGCTCTACCAGCTCATGACCACGAAGCCCGGCGAGGGGCGGTTTTCCGGTCAGTCCTGATAGGAGGCGAGGTCATTGCCGGAAATCAAGACAAGGCAGCGGAAGAATCAGCCGGTGATGAATACCGCTCAACGGCAGATGCAGCGAAACTTTGTCCGGAGCAAAGCGGAACAGGCGGCGTACCGGCAGTCAGAGCAGTCGGATTCTCCCAGCAATTATGCGGAAGAAAAAATCTCCCGGACGGCAGAGAATGCCGTTCGGGATGGGGCCTCCCTGGCTGTGCGGGAAATACGCTCGCTTCACCAAAGGAATGATGATAAGCATGGTATTTCGTCGGAAGCGGATATGCCGGAGGAATATCAAAAGACACCTGCAAAAGGACCTTCCAGAAGCCGTCCTGCAACACAGCAAGAAACGGGGCGAAAAGCAGCGGTACAAAGAATCGTCCAGCAACAGCAGGCAAATGCAACGGGAGGTGTCCCGGAAAGCTCCGATGCTTTGCCTCACCGCACTGCCCAAAAGCCAATTCGCACCCGTGAGCAATCTATAGCTGTCCCTGCCCAGACTGCGCAGCAGGAAGCAGCACGGAAAGCAGCTGTACAAAACATTGTCCGGCAGAGGCAGACCCGAAAGCAGGAGAAACTGCAAATAGAGCAAGCGCATTTTTCTCAGCAGGTGGAGGCATCCAAAAGAAATTCTTCCACAATACCGTTGCCAGATAGTCAGGCGGTTTTCAAACCAATGGACCAAACCAGAAGCTCTACAGTTGGCACCGCAAAGGCAGATGGTTTCCATAACACAGTTTCGCTTGACAAGGGAACGGCATCTAAAGGGCAGATTCCTATAAAAAAGAAATCCGATTTGCCGATTCGTACCAAACAGAGCGCTGTCCCCATTAAGACCGCTGAATGGGCATCTGAAAGAATTGTGGATACCACCGCAGAGAAAGCCTTTCAGGAAGCGCAAAAGGCCACCATCACAGCTGCCCAAAAGAGCAGCCACGCAGTCGCCACCGCTGGGCGCAGGGCGGTGGTGGCCGCAAAGAAAGCCGCAGAGCTGGCAGCAAAGTTGGCCAGGTCTGCGGCAGAGGCAGCAAAGGCACTATACACAGCCATTGCCGCCGGTGGTGCTGCCTCCATATTGGTAATCGTCATTGTTGTCCTCATTGGCTGCGGTGCCGCCATCTTCGGAAGCCAGGACGAATCCACGGAAACGCTGCCCCTCAGTGCGGAGGTGGAAGCCTATGAGCCGGTCATCCGCAAATATGCCAAGCAGTACGGCATCCCGGATTACGTTCTGCTGATCCAGGCCGTTATGATGCAGGAATCCGGCGGCAGGGGCAACGACCCCATGCAGGCTTCCGAATGCGGGTATAACACCCAGTACCCCAGAACCCCCGGAGGCATTACGGACCCGGAGTACTCTATTTCAGTAGGTATCCAGAATCTTGCAGACTGTTTGCAGACAGCCGGAGCCGAAAGCCCCATTGACCTGGACCATATTCAGCTGGCACTCCAAGGCTACAACTATGGTAGCGGCTACATCACCTGGGCCTTGCAGAAATACGGCGAGTATTCCCGTGCAAACGCCATTGAGTTCTCCTTAAAAATGGCAGAACAGATGGGCTGGAACAGCTACGGCGACAAGCAGTACGTCCCCCATGTGCTGCGGTACTACCCAATCGGCAAGGTGTTCTACACCCCGGAGGACGGGGATGCCATTGTGGATGTAGCTCTGTCCCAGGTGGGCAACGTAGGCGGCGAACCCTATTGGAGCTGGTACGGCTTTCCCAACCATGTGGAATGGTGCGCCTGCTTCGTCTCCTGGTGTGCCGACCAATGCGGCTACCTGGACAGCGGCACCTACCCCAAATTCTCCGGCTGCGTCTTCGGAATGCAATGGTTCCAGCAGCATGGCCTCTGGCTGGATGGTTCCGCAGAGCCGATACCTGGAATGCTCATTTTCTTCGACTGGGCACCACAGGACGGAGTGCCGGACCATGTGGGCATTGTGGAAAAGGTGGAGAATGGGATGGTTTATACCGTAGAGGGCAATTCCAGGGATATGTGTAGACAGAAACAGTACTCGCTAGGTAGTACCGTTATTCTTGGGTATGGGATGGCGGCAAATTAAGATATTGCCCCCCAATTATCCGGTGTCCATTCTTGGACAGCAGAAAATGCGATAGAGTCAAATCTTGTTCTGCCTCCATCAATACATAGCGGAAATTCAGTATGAAAAATTCCTATACGGATGTCTATCTTGTCAAACAGCTCAGGCCCCAATTTAAAGCCTACCTGTTTGCATGTGGGTATTTACGTTATAAAAAGAAACGGAGTAAATAGTATTCTGAAAACAACCACCACAAATGAAAAACTCGTACGGGCCGGATACTGCAGCATCCGGCCCGTACGAGTTCACCGGGTCCATGCACTTATGCGATTGAAACGCCGAGTACCGAATAGGGAAAACTCTGTTGTGTGTATTGTCACTCAAGCAGAAATTCAATAATTTCGATGATCAAAAACACAGCGAACAGTGAACAATAACACACTACTTTCATTGCGAAGCGAACGCACTGCCATACGATTTCTAATGCATTCACAATCGGCGTGGGTATTTTGCCTATGATGTCAACAACTTTGAGGCACATCTCCGTCAAGTTAAGATTTGCATTAATCAACAGCTTATAGATCCAATAGTGAATACGCTCCTTAACAAAGCAGCAGAAACCGGTCACCCTTACCCAAATAAGATTCATTGATTAACCTCCTCTTCAAATCAGCGTGGCATTGATTACTGGTACGTCTCATGCAACTCCATAATCATGAAGAAGCTTCTCTAGCAGTGCGCTATTTGTATTCAGAAAATGGTATATCGTATTGCGAACGAATTCTGGCCTTTCATCAGGTTTGTAGGTGTCAAAAAGGTGAATCAAGCCGGAAATGCACTGGTCACTGAGATCAAGGCAACCCTTGGCGCGAAGCTGCGTCTGGAGATATCTTATCGCTTCCGTGGCATAAACTTTACGAGTCTTGGTAAGGCCAACACCATTCTGGATCAATTGAACGCTATTGTTAACAATAGCTAAAGCCTCATTAACAGATGTAAACTTCATGGTAATTCCTCCGTCATTCATGTACTGTCTATCGGTTGTTCATTCTTAAGAATTCCACATTTATCTTTCCGTTTAGAATTATACACAATTGGGTCAATTCTGTCCATTCGTATTAATAACCAAAGTTTTTGTTGACAATAAGCTCATATTGATGTATGATTATAATTTTTAATTATCTTTTCTTTGCCGTTGACAAACAAGAGTATCGGTCGTATAATAACTGAGATAAACATAAAAGTAAAATTTGTTGCAAGATACACCCAATCGAGTAGAAAGCTAGTTTCCTAGCTGACTCCTCATGCCACTGAGTGTACCATTCGGTGGTGTGAGAGGTGGCTTGACGCTTATCATTAGGGGATCTTTGGACCCCTAAAATCCAGCTTCCTTCAGATTCCGCTTCATGACGGGTGCCCTTGCCTTTGTCTAAGCCTTCCCGCTAGCGGGCGACTTTGGGACTTTTACCCTAGAGAACGTGCACTCATCATGCGCACATAAAAACAGACAGCCCCCCAATATGGGTTTTGCACCTGTGTTTCTATTTACAGATATTTTCTAAAATACGCAAAGGTCTATGCCGCCAAGTGGGGGCATCCCCTTTGTCTTTGTGTCTTTGAAGCTGGTCTTGCGAACGCAGCCGCAGTCGGGCTACTGGACATTTACGATGGGGTCGTTGTAGGGAATGCCTCCTCGCTCTGGGGGGCATAGACATCAGTACACTTGTAACAGAGCCCAGCTACGTTGGAGAGCATCAGAAAGCCGAGGGGCGAAGCCCCCGGAGATGTAGAACATCTTTTGGTTGTGTCGGCACTCAGAATGACACCTACCCACTTGCCGTAGGTAGCAGAGCCTGGACAGCATTCCACAGCCACATCGTATACCTCGCCCAGCGTCACTCGGACTAGTGCACCCTGAGTGTGGTTCTTCTGGAAGTGGAGACCCTGGAGGGCATCTCGGGTGCTGCAACTCTGGTATAGCATGGGTTAAGAGGAAATTTCAGCGGGTTTTGCAGTATTTTCTGATTATGCCGTAAAGCTTAGATAGCCTGTATTGGCATGTACTACTGTAATTATCTATCCCATTGAATTCATGTGTATCTCTTTTATTAACATAAAACAGATCATGAAAAGCATCGCCTGGACCAATATACACACGCTGGTCGTAATTATAGTAGGAAATTCTATCGCAAAACTGATCTCCTGTAATATCTATGATTAATCCATCTACCCGGAGCCAAGCGTGTGATTGTGTTCCTTCCTCTGGATCATCAAAGTAACGATTTCCACAAACATAGGTGGATCTGATTCCATGTTCTAATAAATATTGTGCCAGTAACTCAGAGGCATCCCCACAGCATCCGCAAGGGAAGCGCAAAAAGGATTGATCAAAGGCAAATTCACCCTGCGCATTTGCCTGATCAATTGCCGCACGAAACTCATAAACGAGTCCTTCTAATGTCTCATACATGTATGATTGGTCACGTCCTTTGGTTACGCTGAGCCATTACTCGGCTCAAGCAAAAATGTCCGATCCATAAAATCTAGTATTGCCTCATAGAATTTCATGATGTCAGAGTATTCAATGTATAATTGTGCGTCTTCTTGGTATCCAATGTCAAATTTGTCACATTTGGGCTTGACATCGTCATTGATGTGTCCACCATTATCCACGGCCATATTTCGGCAATCTCGAATTGTTGTTATATATTTCCAGTCCTGATCCGCTTTGAATCCATCGATGCCAACGATGTCCTTTAAATATTTTGCAGCACGTTCCAGCCCGGAACCCCTAACGTCTTCGAGATCTTTGTCAAAATGCTCCATAATTTTATGGATTCGGCACAAGGTATTCACAGCTTCTTCAAGAAGTGCGATCATTGTCAAGAGCAGCGAATACTGGATAAAAACACCTACTCTGCTTGTCAGAAGTATCCCGCTTGTTATAGCCCAGCTTTCGGTTCTGAAATCGCCATAATCTCTTGCTATATCTACGATTTTTCGGTATGCGGCATCGACCGCATGGAGTGCTTTTTTATTATTCTCAATCACACTTTTAAGGGGGTAGAAATCGCAATGCGCACTATATAGTGCCAATCCACCTGCGGTGTGTATATCATAAGCATCAATTGTTGGAAATAATACATCACTTTCCATGCTATTGAATATGTGCATATGCGATTCCTCCTTTTGAACACTAGAGCCCCGGTTTCCTGTGGCTCTAGTATAGTATGGATTGGGGGCGATGTCAGCAAATTTTCGATTTTTTCAAGGGAAAATTTGGCACTGGTATAACTCTTACTGGCTACTTTCTGCACTTGATACGCATTTTTGCACTGTTACTGCTTCTTCTATTTGATAACATACCTATCCTGTTTTTCAAAAATCACGGTGTTTTTTATAGGTGGGACATTATTTCATAGTGTAAAGTGAGGTACCAGGTTGACGGTTATTGATCGATTACGTTTGCTACCCATTTTGAAATTATTGTAACCATTCAAGAGGAATCAGCTTCGTATTATTTCCTCTCCACCGCTCAACGAGATGAATGCCTGGAACATCTCCCCAGATATCTTCATCTGCATGTTCGGTGACAATAATCTGGACCTTATGGTCTGTCGCCTGTAGGTATTTTGACATTGCGGAAAAAATTTTCTTTACCGCGAGTTTATCTTCATCAGGTATTTTAATCTTTTGATCATCCGTTTCTTGCCGTAATTGTGGAAAATAGACCTGACTTGGCTGGTCAAATATAACAAAATTTGGCACAGAAACAGTTCCCCTAGTTTGGAAGAATTGCTGGAAAGCAAGGATGGTTGCAACATGATATGCCAGCCAGTTCGACGCACTTCCAATCTCCCACAGATAATCATCTCGACCGCTGACACTCTTCACTTTGAGGGTTAAATCTTTGATTAGAAACTCAACGGGGTCGTTTGGATGCTCCGCGTCCAGCTGCTGAACAATTTCGCTTGTCTTTTGATTGATATACTTTATTGCAGCTTCTTGTTTTTTCTTGATATCCGATTCATCCACAGTGCGGGATAATTCAACAATTTTTGCTGAGATATCAGACAAACGTGTTTCAAGTTCACTGTCCTTGCCAATTCTTTCATAAGTATGCAAGCTAGCTTCGAGGCGCCCTAAAAAACGTGAGATTTCAGAAAGAGTATATTTTTTGTTTGAACCATCTGCTTTTCTGCGGCTTTCACTTGTTAGGCGGGCCCTAACTGCTGTCAATTTCTCGGAATAATCCTTAAATGGAATCCTACAGGTGAAAATTTAACTGTAACTATCCTAGACAACCTTCTCGCGCTAATCAAACATAACTTGTTACTTCTTCTTAGAAAGAGGACTGTCTGTAAGACTGGGTAGATTGTTAAGCTGGTCTATCAAGTTTTATGAGCAAAGCTTACAATTTTTAACATTATTATACCGTATCTCTCTAATAATTTCAAGAAAATCGCTGCGGTAAGATTGAGGAAAATGATGAGATCCGATAAGCAATCACCCACCCATCCATCTCTCGCACAATTTAAGATAACATCCCTATAGCCCAGACAGTCGAGGCTCGGCCATTTGAGATATAATAGAGATGATTGAACGGAAATACAGTAATCATAGGGGTTCAAGGACTTTCTTCCATTTGGTTCTGTATATCGATGCATATTTCTAACTGCATAGGTGGTTATGTGAATAATGTTTTGTAACATTCCAACTCGAAATAGAAATATTCATTAAAATTTTTTAAAAATCACGATGAATATCCCCCTACCACTGGGCAGGGGGATATATCAGCTCAACGTACAGCTTTAGCGTTTATATGTATTTTTCTTTATGCAAATATGGAAATTCGGCTTCAGAAATACGCTGTCTGACTATAGAAAAGCAAATAAAAATGTAGTATCTACACCCAAAGATAGCACTTATAATACAGATTGTTTTCGCTACAAACCTTAAAGCTTTTATCTAAATACTTCTTTTTTAGGCAGTAGTCTACGAGATGTGTGAACGACATGTTTATCCCAAGTTTACGCGACCAATGATAAAGAGAATACAAATAATTCCTGATATGGTAATTATCAACTATTCTGCGAATTTCATATTCAAAGAACCTCATGTCTTTATTTTTTATTACTCCAAGCGATTTGAGGTAGCAAATGTATGAGAAGACAGATAATGTGTAGTCAACCATTTTAAATAAATCATCATCGGAAAGTTCTTTTAAGACTGTTCGCTTGGTATTCTTGTCAATTACAAATTTTCCATCATAATCGAAATCTTCATCCCAATCAACGATATCCATTATGGTTGATACATTTTTGTCTTCGCGTGTAACTGCAATTAGCGACTGCACTATTTCCGTCCTTTTATAGACCAAACTTTTCCTCCACTGTAGCAAAGCGAAGCAGCCTCCAATAAAAACAAATACCACTGATATAATGTTTACCAGCAAAGACTCAAATTCATATTGCATTTAATTTTTCTCCTGTTTTACAAAATGCACCTAGTCTAGCGTGACAATTGAAGCACGATGATTCCAAAATGTATTATCCACCCGAGCCCGCCTACTAAAAGTCCGAGAAGCGATACACTTCCTATCACTCCTGCCATAACTGCAGCGACCAGGAAGCAAACTAGTTCCGCAAAAAATGTACGCAAAGGAAATATCTGCCGCAGCTGCCCTTCTTCTAGCCCGCTGAGTGCAAGGGCTTGTCTCTCCGGCAATGCCTCCTGCAGTTCTCTCCTGTGCTGTCCTGCCATCTGAGCAGCAGCGCAAATTAGAAGCACCAGTGCAGATAAGAAGGTTTGGTATAGCTGCTGCTTTGTCAGTTTCCAGCGTTCAGGTAGTGCTTCATCGTAAGAAACGGATACCCCAAGCTTTTTTAGTGCCTTGGCACCATTCTCCAAGTTCTCCGTTCTTCCCAACCGAAGCAGCAAATTGATATTTCCCTCCGTTGAAAGTCGCCGCGCGGCCAGGGTATAGCTCATATAAATTACTGGCTGTTCCAAGCCATCCTCAAAGATTCCGCAAACAATGGCAGTTTCTTCCGCTCCATTAATGGTCATGCTCAGTGCATCATTGACAGACACTGTACTTTTCTTTTTGTTCTCATCCAGGAAATTCTGAGCGGCATATTGGTTCAGAATCAGAAATGACATATTGCTGTCATTCGGGAATGGGCCGCCATAAACAAAGGACAGGTTAAGATAATCCGCCAACACTGCTGTTACTGTCCCGGACACGGAGGCGCCGTTGGCCGTCAGCTTAGATTCAAAGGCAACTACGGGGGTGGCCGCTTCTACAGAGGGGACTTCCAGATACTTCTCCAAATCCGCCTGCCCGGTAACTGTTCCGGTAAGAATATAGGGTGCATTCAATTCCTGCCGCAGTATCCCATAAGAATTTGCCGTGGTAATGAAAAACAGGAAACCGACGCACAGCATCAGTAAGACAGCTTTTCCGTAGCGTCCGATTGTGTGAAAAGCGATTTTACAGATAAATCCCGCCCCGCCGCTTTTTACTCCGGATGAACAAGATTGTCCCAACTGCCGCAAGGATCACACCTCCCAAAATAGAAACAGAAACCCACCAGGAGCTTACGCGCTGTTCCGCTTTTTCTTCTTCCGTGTTATTTTGCGGAAGCTGTACCACTGGGCGGGTTACCGTTGTTTCAAAGGTGGCTTCCTGACTGTATTCTTGCCCGGTTTCATCCTCATAGATCAGCGTCACCGTTCCGGTAGTGCCACCGTACTGTTGCCCATTTTCGTTGCCGGAGCTGGCGTTAAGCGCAATGATGTACAGCTCCACTTTTGTCGTTTTGGAGCTTCCAGCCTCCATGGTGCCAATATAGCCGGTATTTGATGGTACCAGCCCGAAACCGGATACGACGCACCGAACATTGTACATGGACGACCTTCCCATGTTCATCACCTGGAAAGAAACTGGTACCGTCTCTCCCACACTGACGGAGTCGGCAAATCGGGGCATTACCAGCTCCATATTGGCAGGCTGTTGAATCTCCACAACTGTAGAGCCATTAGAACTAAGATTCAAAGTTTTGCTGCTGTCATATTTGAAGGAGAAGCTGATGGGATACTTCCCAGATGGAATGGCCGGCTCCGTAGAAAAGTGCAGCGTCAATTCTACTTCACCACCCCGTTCAATCTTCTCAACAGGGAAGATATTACTGTCTTCCTCTAGATCAATCAGGACATTTCCAGTATCCACCGTCACCAGCATATTGCGGATGCTCTTGGTGGTGATAGAATTCTTAAGGGTTACTGTCAGCGTAAAACTGTCCCCCGCCTGGGCGGTCTTGGGTTCCAGCACAGTTTTGCTGATATATACCACCGGCTCAGCGGTAGGGGTATCTACTACCGGCTGGGCGACCTTTTCTACTTTTCCATCGGTAATGGTAATGTAC
>ERZ772818.3643-NODE-3643-length-10315-cov-3.781579_pt1 | contig 10315 bp, 10 predicted proteins | sample MGYA00580837_ERZ772818 | MGnify/ENA primary metagenome ERZ772818 (study PRJEB29015, sample SAMEA2737671) | human gut metagenome | biome: human gut; feature: human-associated habitat; material: faeces | place: China | collected 2012 ...
GTGAGTCAGATGTTGCAAAGCTTGCAGCACAGAGATTTTCTAATAAAGAAATTGCTGAACAGCTCTTTATTGCTGAGAGTACTGTAAAGTCCAATATGAAAGTTATATTTAATAAACTGCAGATTAATTCTCGTGCAGAATTAAAGAATTTTTTTGAATAAAATATAAAGGAACTGATATTTATGAGAGTAATAGCTGGAATTGCCAGAAGTATGCCTTTAAAGGCTGCTGAAGGTGACAACACAAGACCAACTACTGACAGAATTAAAGAAACATTGTTCAATATGTTACAATCAGATATTGCAGGATGCAGGTTTCTTGATTTATATTCAGGAAGTGGTGCGATAGGTATTGAGGCGTTAAGCCGTGGTGCAAAAGAAGCTGTTCTTGTAGAAAATGCAAGACAGGCAATAGCTGTTATTAAAGATAATCTTACATTTACAAAACTTGCCGAACATGGTAAACTGCTGAACATGGATGTTTTACAGGCTCTTCGCTCTCTCGAAGGTGAAGAGGCTTTTGACTGTATTTTTATGGATCCACCATATAATAAAAATCTGGAGCGTCAGGTTCTCGAATATCTGAAAGACAGTTCTCTGGCAAATACTGATACCCTGATTGTTACAGAAGCCGATCTTCATACGGATTTTTCTTATGTGGAAGAATTAGGATATGAATTATCCCGTTCCAAAGAATACAAAACAAACAAACATATATTTTTGCATAAAAGAAAGTGAGAATACCTATGGTAACAGCAGTCTATCCGGGAAGTTTTGATCCGGCAACCTATGGTCATCTGGATGTTATCCGACGTGCAAGCGTCTCCTTTGACAGAGTTGTAGTCGGTGTTTTGCAGAATTCTGCAAAAAGTCCGTTGTTTTCTGTAGAAGAACGTGTTAATATATTGGAAAAGGCAACAAAGGACATTCCTAATGTGGTAATCAGACCATTTGACGGGCTTTCTGTGAATTTTGCCAGAGAGAATCATGCGCAGGTAATCGTACGCGGTCTTCGCGCCGTTACTGATTTTGAGTATGAACTTCAAATGGCACAGACCAATCGTGTTCTGGCTCCGGATGTTGATACTGTATTCCTTACCACTACATTGGAGTACGCTTATGTCAGCTCCACCATCATGAAAGAAGTTGCCCGTTTCGGTGGTGATCTATCCAGTTTTGCACCGCCGGAGATCATACAGGCATTATGTAAAAAAATGCAGGAAGAGAAAGAAAAAAACAAGGAGAATATACTATGAGCAGCAGAATCGAACAGATTATTGACGAAATTGATGAATTTATAGAAAGCTGTAAATTTCAGCCATTGTCCGCAACCAAAATTATTGTAAATAAAGAAGAGATTGAAGAACTTTTAAGAGAACTTCGTCTCAAAACACCTGATGAAATCAAACGTTATCAGAAGATCATCAGTAATAAGGATGCAATCCTTGAAGACGCTCAGTCCAAAGCAGATGCTATTATCGCAGATGCTCAGGCCAAAGCACAGGAACTCGTTACACAGCATGAGATCATGCAGAAAGCATATGCTCAGGCTAATGATACAATTAACGCAGCTAATAAACAGGCACAGGAAATCCTTGATTCCGCTACACAGGATGCAAACAGCATTCGTTTAAGTGCTATCACATACACTGATGACATGATGGCAAATATCGGTTCCGTCCTGAACCAGACTCTTGAAGACGCAGGTGGTAAATACAAAGGATTTATCGATGCTCTCCAGAGTTGTCTTGATGTTGTTAATCATAACCGTCAGGAACTTGCTCCTCAGACAGCACAGGCAGCAGCTATGACCGGATCTTATCATGAAGAACCGGCAGACGCACCGGAAGAAGACAGTCTGTTAGATGATCTTGGAGAAGAATAAGGCGAATAACACGGTTGTAATTCCATTCAGAAGTTTTGCTGTTATATAAGGAAGCATTGATAGTTTCCGTGTAACCAGGCTTCTTGTCTGAAATGTTATACAGATTCCGCCAAAAGCTGTCAGAAATAATGTCAACAGATATTTCCATTGCATATGAATATTGGCATTTTGAAGACGGCAAAGTCCTGTTGTCAGTTCCAATATACCGGATAATGTATATCCGATGAGATTTTTCATATTCCAAAAATGACTGATACAGGCAGACAGAATGGAAAACATAAGAATGTATCCGCCCAGGCGGGTAACTGTTTCAAACCCATTCATAATGGAGACATCCAGAAAAGCTCCTGATGAGCTTGAGACGGGTGTCTTTTTTTTCTTATCTGCTGATAAAAACTGGATTTTATTTCGATAAACTACAAATCGAAATAAAAGCATAATTGTAAGATCAGACAATGCAAATATTCCAAACACTGTTCGTGCAGGAATCTGATCTTTGAGACAGATATGACACAGATATGTACGTACAAACACAGGGCTTGCATGATTTGTAAATGTAAGAAGATATTTTGCCTCTGACTCACTGATCTGATGATTTTCATACAGATCGGATATTATTTTGGCACCAACCGGATAGCCGCAGAGTGCTCCGACAATGACTGCATAAGCACCTGCTGCTGAGACACCCAGTACTTTATTCCAGATCACTTCCACAGGCTGCAGTAGTTTTCCTGCCATATTTGTATGAATCAATATTCCTGTCAATATCAGAAATGGCAGCAAAACAGGCAGAAGAACATTCAACCACAATTGCATCCCTTCTTTTGAAGCTGCAAGTGCCTCCTGTGGATACAACAACAAAAAACATATTTGTGAAATACTGAAAACGGTATAAAATATTTTTCTCATAAATACAGCTTTTTATATTTTTATTCTTTACTTTATGCTGCATATCAGACAGATATGTCGATAAAATAAATATACACGCAACAATTCATTAATGGAGGAAATCAATATGAGAGTATTAGAAAACTGCGAACCAAAGCAGGTATTTTATTATTTTGAGGAAATCTGCAAAATCCCACACGGTTCCAGAAACACCAAACAGATCAGCGATTATCTGGTAGCTTTTGCAAAAGAACATGGTTTTGACTACGTGCAGGATGAAATGAACAATGTAATCATTTATAAACCAGCAACACTCGGCTATGAAAATGCACCAACCGTTATTCTGCAAGGTCATATGGACATGGTTTGCGAGAAAAGACCCGATGTACAGCATGACTTCGAAAAAGACGGACTGAATCTTTCTGTAAAAGATGGATATGTCACAGCCAACGGAACTACTCTTGGTGGTGATGACGGTATTGCAGTAGCGTATGCACTGGCACTTCTTGACAGTACAGATCTGCCACATCCGGCACTGGAAGTGCTGATCACTGTAGATGAAGAAATCGGTCTTCTTGGTGCTGTAGGGCTTGACTGCAGTGTACTCAAGGGTAAACGTATGATCAATATGGACTCAGAAGCAGAGGGCAGCCTCTGGATCAGTTGTGCCGGTGGACTTTCTGCTGTCAGCCATATCCCGGTTGCACGCGTAGACGCAGAAGGAGAAAAACTTCAGATAAAAGTATGCGGCCTGATGGGTGGTCATTCCGGTTCTGAGATTGACAAAAAACGAGCAAATGCCAATGTAGTCATGGGGCGTTTTCTGTATGGACTCAAAAGAGAAGCAGATTATGAGATTATTTCCATGACTGGTGGACAGAAAGATAATGCCATTACACGAGAAGCAGTCTGCGATATTCTTGTATCCAAAGAAGAAATGGATGCCATCAAAGCATATGCCTCCAAGGTTGAAAAAGGTCTTCGCGAAGAATATGACGGAAGTGATAAGGGTATTTCTATCCAAATCACAGAAGCAGGCCATGAATCTGCAAAAGTCCTTCACCCGACAAGCCGTGAAAAAGTTCTGTTCTATCTGATGGAGGTTCCTTTCGGTATCCAGAAAATGAGTGCAAATATCGAAGGCCTTGTAGAAACCTCTACCAATATTGGTATTGTATCTCTCTCTGAAGATGAATTTTTTGCAAGTTCAGGTGTCAGAAGTTCCGTAGAAGCAGCACGCAATGCTCTTTCCGATAAGATTCAGTATCTGACAGAATTCCTTGGCGGAGAATATGAAATTCAGGGTGCTTACCCTGCATGGGAGTATCGCAAAGAATCTCCACTTCGCGACAAAATGGTTGAAGTATATGAAACCATGTACGGTCAGAAACCAGAAGTTGTAGCTATTCATGCCGGTCTTGAATGTGGTCTGTTTTATAAAAAAATCGATGGCCTTGATTGTGTATCTCTCGGACCGGATATGAAAGACATCCATACTTCCGAAGAAGTGCTTGACATTGCTTCTACAGAACGTGTATGGAAATATCTTGTAAAAGTTCTTGAAGAGTTAAAAGACTGAGCTTAAGCAGTCAAAATTCTATTATAAATTCAATTACTCAAAAAGGCTTCGCAGATATGCGGAGTCTTTTTTGCATATAATAATCTGAAAACCACTCAGAAAGTATGACATCTATGTCACGTTCTTCTTTTTTCTTTGTGTTTTTTATTCTGATACTGTCTAACAGCATACTGTCCTACATTTCATTCAGTCGAAGCACTGCCTCTGTTCTAAAAAAAGACTGTGCCGCCTCTGCTGAGTTCCGACAACCGGATCTGTCCCCGGAACTTTATCGTCAATTGACAGAATCCGGTCTTTATCCTTCAGACTGGTGTGATCTTCTTACCACAACCATGTTAAACAGTCATTTTCATCCTCAACATATTTCTCCTGATAATACCTTTTATCTGTTGTACAAAAAAAGCTGCTATCTGCAGCTAAAAAATTATTATGAAGCAATCTGGGGAAATCTGCAGTATTTTCCTGTTGCCTCTGATGACATCAGCTATGAAGACAGTTGGATGGACTCACGTACATACGGTGGAAATCGCCATCATGAAGGAACCGATCTCTTTGGTCCCGTCAGTCAATCCGGCTATTATCCCATCATCAGCATCACAGACGGCATTGTTGAACAAAAAGGCTGGCTGCCTCTTGGCGGATACCGAATTGGTATCCGTTCTGACTCTGGCGGATATTTTTATTATGCGCATCTTTCCTCCTATGAGGAAGATTTTACTCCCGGTGATAGAGTGCAGGCCGGAGAAATTCTTGGTTTCATGGGAAATACCGGATATGGACAGGAGGGCACTTCCGAAAGGTTTCCGGTGCACCTTCACCTTGGCATCTATATCACCACCCCAGAAGGACAGGATATCAGCGTAAATCCATACCATGTTTTACAATGTCTCCGAAAAAAAATCAGAAAGTATACATATTACTAACAAAAATTGTACAAATTGTGTTATACTGTATGGGAAGTTTTGTCTTTTCGTATTTCAGGTCTTAACTTCAAAGCAACAATCCTGCAAGGAGCGATATTTATGGAAATACAGTTATGGAGAAGTATTTTATGTCCATATGAACTTGCTGTCAAAGAACTGATGGTAAAGTTTGAACATATTATAGATGAACACAAGCAAAATGACCTGTATTCCCCGATTGAACAGGTCAGTGGGCGTGTCAAGAGTCTTCCAAGTATCCTGGAGAAAATGCAGCGCAAACATATCCCCATGGAAAAGATGGAAGAAGAGATTGAAGACATTGCCGGTATCCGCATCATCTGTCAGTTTGAAGAAGATATTGATACCGTAGCCTCTATTATCCGTAGCCGCAGTGATATGACCATCAAAAGTGAAAAAAACTATCTGAAACATATCAAGCAGAGTGGTTACCGGAGTTATCATCTGATCATTTATTATACTGTAGATACGATCAATGGGCCAAAACGCCTTCAGGCCGAAATTCAGATTCGTACAATGGCTATGAACTTCTGGGCTACGATCGAACATTCTCTGCAGTATAAGTACAAAGGCGAGATGCCTTTACATGTAGCCGAGCGACTGAGCAACGCAGCTGATGCAATCATTGCACTGGACCGTGAAATGTCATCTGTTCGTGATGAGATTATGGATGCGCAGAATTCTTCACAGACACAGTCCAATCTGGTAAAAGACATTTTGCTCAGCATTGAAAACCTGTACAAGATTTCCAACAAAAGAGAAGTTGAAAAAATCCAGGCTGAATTTCTACGGGTATTCCGCACAAAAGATCTTCAGCAGCTTGCCCGTTTTCATCGTCAGCTCGACATTATTGCGGAGGGTTATAGAGCCCAGTCCGTTTCATTTTAGGAGTATATAATGCAAAACTTTTTACCCGTAACAAAGCAGGAAATGCAGCAGCGCGGATGGGATCAGGTCGATTTTGTATATATCACAGGAGATGCCTATGTAGATCATCCTTCTTTCGGTTCTGCCATTATCAGCCGTCTCCTTGAGAGTCGTGGATACCGTGTGGGAATCATCCCACAGCCGGACTGGCGTCATAAAGAAAGCATTCAGACTTTTGGTGAACCGCGCCTTGGTTTCCTTGTAACGGCCGGAAATATGGATTCCATGGTCAATCATTACACAGTCTCAAGGAAACATCGCCAGAAAGATTCTTATTCTCCGGGCGGCGAGATGGGACTTCGGCCGGATATGCCAACGGTCGTATACAGCAACCTGATTCGTCAGACATATAAACATACTCCAATTATCCTTGGCGGTATTGAGGCAAGCCTCAGACGTCTTGCTCATTACGATTACTGGGATAACCGCGTGCGTAGAAGTGTCCTTATGGATTCCGGTGCGGATCTGATTTCTTACGGAATGGGAGAGCATTCAATTCTTCAGATTGCCGAAGCACTACAGAGTGGACTGCCAGTTGAAGAGATCACTTACATTCCTGGTACTGTGTACAAGTGCAAAGATCTGTCCCGTGCATTCGAACCAATCGTTCTCCCTTCCTATGAGGAAGTTTCGTCTAACAAACACACATATGCTGACAGTTTCGCAGTTCAATACCGTAATACAGATCCTTTTACCGCCAAACCACTTGCTGAGAGTTATGGAACCAGAGGCTATATTATTCAGAATCCTCCGGCACATCCGCTTTCACAGCAGGAAATGGATGATGTCTATGATCTGCCATATACTGACACCTGGCATCCGATGTATAATGCCAAAGGCGGTATTCCGGCACTGAAGGAAATTAAATTCAGTCTCACCAGCAACCGTGGCTGTTTCGGTGGATGTAATTTCTGTGCACTGACATTTCATCAGGGCAGAATCCTTCAGACCCGAAGCCATGAATCGATTCTGAAAGAAGCCATCAAAATGACAAAGGATCCTGATTTTAAGGGTTATATTCATGATGTAGGCGGTCCGACCGCAGATTTCAGACAACCATCCTGTCAGAAACAGCTGACAAAAGGAGTCTGTCAGAATCGCCAGTGTCTTTTTCCGAAGCCATGTGGAAACCTTCAGGTAGATCACACAGACTATGTTTCCCTTCTTCGAAAACTGCGCAAAGTACCCGGTGTCAAAAAAGTCTTTATCCGTTCTGGTGTACGTTTTGATTATGTTGTCGCAGATAAAAGTCCTGTATTTATGCAGGAACTGGTCAAATATCATATCAGTGGACAGCTTCGTGTTGCACCGGAACATGTTTCAGACCAGGTACTTCACTATATGGGTAAACCATCTCATCAGATCTATCAGACGTTTCTCAGAGAATATGACAAAGCAAATGAAGCTACCGGCAAGAAACAGTATGCTGTTCCATACTTTATGTCTTCTCATCCAGGATGTACGATCAAAGATGCCGTAAAACTCGCTGAATATGTGCGTGATCTTGGCTTCACCCCGGAACAGGTGCAGGACTTTTATCCAACACCATCCACACTTTCTACCTGTATGTATTATACCGGTATCAATCCACTGGATGGAAAACCGGTTTATGTACCGAAAGATCCTCATGAAAAAGCGATACAACGTGCGTTGATGCAGTACAAGAATCCAGCCAACCGTAAGCTGGTTCTGGAAGGACTGCAGCGTGCCGGACGCATGGATCTGGTCGGTTTTGGTCCAAAATGCCTAATTCGTCCGGAAAAGAAAAACAGTTTTTCTCCAGGAAACAAAAACTCTGGTTCATCACGCAGACCAGCTCACAGAACCACCATCCGCAATACACATAAGAAAAAAACGAAGAAATAAAACATTTAAAGGAGCATTACATGAGTAAAACAAAAAAACGTAATTCTTCCAGAAAGGGAGATTATGGATATCTTGCCTCCGAAAAGAAACGGCGGATTCTTATTACAGCTGTTTTATTTGCAGTACCTTTGCTGATTTTTTTCTCAGCAATGCTATATTTTCATACAAGACTGACTATCTGGACTGTGATAGCTGTTGTCGGCTGCCTTCCAGCCTGCAAATCTCTGGTCAGCCTGATCATGATCTTTCGCGCCAGACAAGTAGAAACATCTGTATACCGTAGGATTCATGAACATGCCGGCGAACTTACCATGTCTTATGAAATGTACATGACTTTCTATGAGAAAAGTGCAAACATTGACGCATTTGCAATTTGTGGAAACACTGTTGTCGGATATAGCAGTGATCCTAAAATTGACGTAACTTTCATGGAGCGAGAATGTCAGAAGATTCTCAGAGGAAACAGTTTCAAAGCAACCGTCAAGATTTTTACCCGACTGGATCCGTTTCTGGAACGTCTTGATTCCATGAATGCACACAAAGAATCTCTGGAGGAGGGAATTAAATTCCGCCCGGACGAAAAATATCCGGAACTTTCCAGAAATGAACTGATCAAACACACTATTCTGGCAATCTGTCTGTAAAGGAGCTTTATGAAAGAATTCCAAATCACCGAAAACGAGGCCGGACAGCGCTTTGACAAATATCTTGCAAAACTACTCCGGAATGCACCCAAAAGCTTTTTTTATAAAATGCTTCGCAAAAAAAACATCACATTAAATGGCAGAAAAGCAACTGGAAACGAAAAGCTCAACACCGGAGACCAGATCAGACTGTTTCTCAGTGATGAAACTTTTTCAAAATTCAGTCAGCAGGAACAGACAGCAAGGGCCGTAACTGATCTGGATATCATCTATGAAGACACTGATATTCTTCTGATCAACAAACCGGCAGGTATGCTTTCTCAGCCAGATGATACCAAAGAACCTTCCATGGTAGAATACCTGATTGGATATCTTCTTCAAAATGGTTCACTGACAGAAGAAAATCTGCGGACCTTTCATCCTTCCGTATGCAACCGTCTGGACAAAAATACAAGCGGTGTTATCGCAGCCGGAAAATCTCTTGCAGGACTGCAGGAACTGTCAACGTTATTTCATGACCGTACCGTTCATAAAGACTATTTATGCATCGTTAAGGGAAAGCTTACCCGCTCGCGGCATATCCGTGGATATCTGCACAAAGATGCAAACCTGAATAAAGTAAGTGTCTCACCGACAAAAGAAAAAGATGCCCAGCCAATCGAAACACAGTACACACCTATCTGCAATAATGAGCATGCAACTCTTTTGAAAGTACGACTGATCACGGGCCGTACACATCAGATTCGTGCGCATCTGGCATCTGAGGGACATCCTCTGGCCGGTGATGCAAAATACGGCAGCCAGGAATTCAATCGATATTTCCGTGATCATTATGGGCTGAAACATCAGCTTCTCCATGCTTATCGCCTGACTTTTCCTGAACTTGAAGGAAAATTGCATAACCTGTCCGAAAAACATTTTGAGGCAGTTTTACCAGTGCAATTTCAACATATATTAAAAGAAGAACATTTAGAGGAGTGTAGTTATGAAAATCTGGAATGAAATCTGGGATTATGTAAAAATGATCATCATTGTTGTAGTAGTAGTTCTTGTTGTAAATAATGTTGTTCTCATCAACGCCAAAATTCCGTCTGAATCCATGGAAAATACGATTATGACCGGTGACCGTATCTTCGGTTTCCGCATGGCATATGGTCTGAACTTCGATTTCTTCGGCAAACACATTTCCTACAAAACCAAAGATCCGGAACGCTTTGATATCATCATCTTCAAATTTCCGGATGATGAAAGCCAGCTGTTCATCAAACGTCTGATCGGACTTCCTGGTGAAACCGTTGAAATCCGTGACGGTAAAGTATACATAAATGGCTCTGATGAACCATTGGATGACAGCTTCGTACCGGAGGTTCCGACTGGAAATTATGGTCCCTATAAGGTACCGGAAAACAGTTACTTTATGCTCGGTGACAACCGCGAATATTCCAGAGACTCAAGATTCTGGAAAAACACATTTGTATCCTTTGATGAGATTGTCGGAAAAGCCGTTGTACGCTATTATCCATCTATCAAACTTCTGAACTGAGAGGATTTTCCAATATGGCAACCTGGAACAGCAGAGGCCTCCG
>ERZ772818.3655-NODE-3655-length-10268-cov-3.227455_pt1 | contig 10268 bp, 8 predicted proteins | sample MGYA00580837_ERZ772818 | MGnify/ENA primary metagenome ERZ772818 (study PRJEB29015, sample SAMEA2737671) | human gut metagenome | biome: human gut; feature: human-associated habitat; material: faeces | place: China | collected 2012 ...
GGTGGAGCTGGTGGATACGCCAGGTCTTACGCTCCGTGCGGGGAAGGGCGTAGGTACGGTGACGAAACCTGGGCTGCAGGTGAAGGTGGGACGACCCGCCATCAACCCGGGCCCGCAGATCATGCTGCGTTATGTGTATGAGGAGCTCATCGGTAAGGATCATGGCTGTATCGTGACGGTTTCTATCCCGAAGGGGGAGGAGCTGGCAAAGCAGACGCTGAATCCTTCGCTCGGTATCGTCGGCGGGATCTCGGTCCTGGGAACGACGGGGATCGTGAAGCCGATGAGTGAGGAGGCGTACAAGAAATCGCTGGCGCCGCAGGTGCCGGTGGTCTATGCGAGCGGAATCCGCACGGCGGTCCTTTGTCCCGGCCGTATCGGGGAGACGGCGGCGAAGATCATGGGTATTCCAGCGGATGCGATCATCGAGACGAGCAATTACATCGGCTTCATGATGGAGCAGTGCATCGCAGGCGGTTTCCAAAAGATGCTGCTCATCGGTCATATGGGAAAGCTGGTCAAGGTGACGTCAGGCAGCTTCCATACGTACAATCGCAATAGTGACGGCCGTATGGAGACGATGGCGGCGTATGCGGCCATGAATGGGGCAACGACAGATACGGTGCGTGAGATCATGTGCTGTACGACGACGGATGGCGCGGCGGCGGTCGTGCATCGGGAAGGGCTGGATATGATTTACCAGCAGATGGCGGAGAGAGCGCAGGTGCGCTCGGAACGCTATATTTTCGGTAAGGCCAGGGTCGGCGTGATTTTTGCGGCGATGGATGGCACGGTGCAGGCAGTCAGCAGCCATGCGAAGGAGATTCTGGAGGAGGAACAATGGAGCATACATTGATCGTAGCGGGGATCGGGCCGGGAGATCCGGACTATATCCTGCCGAAGGCGCAGAAAGCCATTGTGGGGGCGCATTACCTCGTGGGCGGCCGCCGCGCGCTTTCTGACTATGCGAAGCCTTCTCAGGAAACATATCCGGTGACAGGCAAGCTCTCTTTGCTGGCAAGCTGGCTGGAGGAGGCGCTTAAGAAGGATGATGTCGTCGTCATGGTGAGCGGGGATCCGGGCTATTACAGTCTGCTTCCGTGGCTCAAGAAGCGGTTTCCGGAGCATCCGATCGAAGTCATCCCGGGGATTTCTTCTGTGCAGGCCTGCTTCGCTCTTGTCAAAGAACCATGGCAGGGGGCGCTGTGGCTGTCTTTCCATGGCCGTGTGCCGGAAGAGAAGGATACGGCTTATATGCCCGGACGAAAGCTGGCCTTTCTGACGGATCATGAGCATGATCCGGCCTATATCGCGAGATACCTGATGGACAAGGGCTGGCCGAAGGAGACGCGCGCTGCCGCGGCCGAGCATATTTCATATGAGAATCAGCATCTTTCGGATTCGACTCTTGAGAATTTGTCGCATCTGGAAGGCTATGGTGAATCAGTCATGGTGGTGATGGGATAAATGCAGTTTGGCATCAAAGATGAGGAGTTTATTCGGGGAAAGGTACCGATGACGAAGGCTGAGATCCGTGCGATGGTCATGGTGAAGGCCGCCATTCAGCCTGGCGATATAGTGGCTGACATCGGTGCAGGGACAGGCTCTCTATCCATCGAGGCAGCGCTCTGCTGCCCCAAGGGGGCTGTGTATTCGATAGAAAGAAATCCGGAGGGGATCGAGCTGATCCGGAAAAATGCGGAAAAGTTCGACTGCCGGAATATCCATACCATAGCCGGCACAGCGCCGGAGGCGATGGAAGGGCTGCCGAAGATGGATGTGATCATCATCGGCGGGTCTTCCGGAAATATGCATGAGATTCTGGATCGATGTGAAGCGCTGCTCGCTCCGGGCGGACGCATCATCCTTACCGCTGTCACCGTGGAAACGACGGGGGAAGTGGTGAAGGAATTCGCGGATCGTCCTTTCGAGCTGGAAGGCTTCGAAATGCAGATCAATCGACTGAGAAAACTGGGACGGTATCATCTCTATGATCCGATAAGCCCCATTTTCATATTTACAGCAATCAAACATTGAGGAGGAAGTTATTATGGGAAAATTGTATTTCATCGGCGCAGGCCCCGGAGATCCTGAGCTCATCACGGTGAAGGGACAGCGTCTCATCGCAGAGGCGGATGTCATCATCTACGCCGGCTCTCTTGTGAATCCGGAGATCCTGAAGTACGGCAGAAAAGATGCAGAGATCTACAACAGTGCGACCATGAATCTGGATGAAGTGCTGAAGGTGGAGATCGAGGCGCTCAGAGCAGGCAAAATGGTGGCTCGTGTGCACACCGGCGATCCAGCCATTTACGGTGCGATCCAGGAACAGATGGACGGTCTGCGCGCAGCAGGGATCAAAGAAGATCAGTTTTGTGTCGTCCCTGGCGTCAGCTCCTTCCTTGCGACAGCAGCTGCATTGAAACAGGAATATACCCTGCCAAGCATTTCTCAGACCGTCATCATCACCCGTATGGAAGGCAGAACTCCGGTTCCGCCAAAGGAAAGCATTCAGTCCTTTGCTGCTCATCAGGCAACCATGGTTGTTTTTCTCAGCACAGGAATGCTGGAAGAACTGAGCAGAAGACTGATCGAAGGCGGTTATACGGCAGATACTCCTGCTGCGATTGTGTATAAGGCAACCTGGGAGGATGAGAAGAAATTTGTGTGCACAGTAGGAACTCTGGCGCAGACTGCTAAGGAGAATCATATTACGAAGACTGCACTTATGATCATTGGAGACTGCGTAAATGCCGCTCATTATGACCGTTCCAAGTTATACGATCCAGGATTTACAACAGAATTCCGTGAAGCAACGAAATAAGAATAAGGTTATTTGATATGGCAGCTTAGGTTAGAGCCTGTTCCAGATGAAAGGAAAACGGATGAAAATTTCCATGATATGCTACACCCTGACAGGGCAGCAGACAGGAGAGAAATTAAAAAAAGGACTGGAAAAAGAAGGAAATATAGTTTCTCTTTTCACAAAGAGCAAATACATTCCAGATTCTATAAAGGGAAGCTGCGGGAAATGGACGGGAGAACAGTTCGAAACTGCAGACAGTATCATTTTCATTGGAGCAGCCGGAATCGCAGTACGCAGCATCGCCCCCTTTATACAGAGCAAAAAGAAAGATCCGGCTGTGCTGGTAGTAGATGAATTGGGCAAATTTGTGATATCCCTGCTGTCTGGACATCTTGGCGGGGCAAATGAACTTGCCTGTCTGGCTGCAGACATTTTACAGGCAATCCCTGTAGTCACAACTGCCACAGACCTTGAGGGAAAATTTGCTGTGGATGTGTTTGCAAAGAAAAATAACTGTCACATTTTTCGAATGAAAGAGGCGAAAGAGGTTTCTGCCGCGCTGCTGGCAGGTGAGAAGGTGGGATTCTACAGCGAATTTCCCTGGGAGGGAGAACTGCCAGAGGGACTGATCTGGTGTCAAAAAACTGGCATATCACTTTCTGAAATACAGTATGAAACTGTGGACGGCACACCACTTCCAGAGGTGGGGATTGCCGTGACCGTACATAAAAGCTGTCATCCCTTTGCCTCAACGACGCATGTAGTTCCACCAGCTGCTGCGCTTGGAATGGGCTGCCGGAAAAATAAAGAATCAGAAGCCGTGGAAAAAGCAGCATTCAGCTGCCTGAAAGAAAATGACATTTATCCGGAGGCAGTTGCAGCTCTTGCAAGCATTGATGTAAAAAAAGAAGAACCCGGGCTTCTGGCTCTTTCAGAAAAGCTGGGAGTTCCTTTCAAAACATTTTCCAGTGAGGAACTTCTGTCTGTGCAGGGTGAATTCACCTCATCCTCTTTTGTGAGTAAGACAGTAGGTGTGGATAATGTGTGTGAACGAAGCGCGGTGAAAGCCGCAGAGAATCATACTGGCATTCATTTTATACAGAGAAAACGGGGCGCAGAGGGCGTGACAACGGCTCTTGTCCTTGGAGATTGGAGGATACGTTTTGAGTAAAGAAAAGAAAATCTATGTGGTAGGAATCGGACCAGGTTCTTATGAAGGAATGACAGGAGCTGCAGCTACAGCTCTTGAAAAAAGTGATGTGATCGTTGGATACACTGTTTATATTGATCTTGTAAAAGACCATTTTCCGGGAAAATCTTTTCTCACTACACCTATGAGAAAGGAAGTAGACCGCTGTGTAATGGCTTTTGATGAGGCTATGAAAAACCAGACAGTTTCCATGATCTGCAGTGGTGATGCGGGAGTTTACGGAATGGCTGGTCTTATGTATGAAATCGGCGCAAACTATCCGGAGGTGGAGCTGGAAGTAGTTGCAGGTGTTACAGCAGCAACCGGAGGAGCAGCAGTGCTTGGTGCTCCATTGATCCATGATTTCTGTCTGATCAGTCTCAGTGATCTGCTCACACCATGGGAAAAGATCGAGAAGCGTCTTCTTCTGGCTTCGGAAGCTGATTTTGTGATTGTTCTTTACAATCCGTCCAGTCACAAGAGACACGATTATCTGAAAAAAGCCTGCGAACTTATGCTTCAACACAAATCTCCGGAAACAGTATGCGGTACCGTGCAGAACATTAACCGCGAGGGTGAAACTGCCAGGGTTATGACTCTGGCTGAATTGAAAGAAACACAGGTAGATATGTTTACCACTGTATTTATCGGAAATTCACAGACCAGAAATATTGATGGAAAAATGGTAACACCAAGAGGATATAAAAATGTCTGATGTTGTTGTTTTTGCAGGCACCACAGAAGGCTATGAAATCTGCAGCTTTCTGGCAAAAAATAAAGTAAGTGTGCTTGCATGTGTCGCTACCGATTACGGAAGCAAATCATTAAAAGAGGACGAATATCTGAAAATCCACGCTGGCCGCCTGAATGGGACGGAGATGGAAAAGCTTCTGAAAAAACTCAGTCCCGGACTGGTGCTGGATGCTACCCATCCGTATGCTGCCGAGGTAACGGAGAACATTCGTGCTGCTTGCCAAAATACAGGTTTTTCTTACCAGCGAGTATTAAGAGAGGCCGGTGCTTATCAGGATAAGGCTGTTTATGTGGAGAATACAGAGGCAGCAGTGGAATTTCTGGAAGGTACAAAAGGAAATATCCTGCTTACCACAGGCAGCAAGGAGCTTGGAAAATTTACAGCTTTATCTGATGTAGGAGAACGCATTTATGCCCGTGTTCTGTCTTTGCCATCTGTGATGGAAACCTGCAAAGGTTACGGCTTTGAGGGCAAGCATCTGATCGGTATGCAGGGACCCTTTTCCATGGAATTAAACGCAGCCATGCTTCGTCAGTATGACTGCAAATATCTTGTGACAAAGGATACAGGAAAAGCAGGTGGTTTCCAGGAGAAAATTGATGCTGCACTTATGTGCGATGTGATTCCTGTTATAATTGGAAGACCGCTGCAGGAAGAAGAGGGCCTTTCTGTGGCAAAATGTAAACATATGCTCGCGGAACACTTTGGACTTACCCTGAAACCTCACGTTACACTTCTGGGAATTGGGATGGGAAGTGAGAAAACCCTTACAATTCAGGGAAAAAGGGCAGTTCAAAGAGCTGATCTGATCATTGGGGCCAGGCGTATGGCAGATTCCATCCGGGAGCCGGGACAGCAGGTGGTGTATGAATACCGCAGTGATGTGATTGGAGCTTATATTAAGAGCCATCCGGAATATGAGAATATTGTGATAGCTTTGTCCGGGGATGTGGGATTCTACAGCGGAGCGAAGAAGCTGCTGGATGTGTTGAATGGAAGGAAACCAGAGGGTGTTTTAGCAGATGATTTTGAAGGGCAGGAGCACAGTGAAAAAGAGAATGGCTGTGTCTCCATTGAGATTATCTGCGGAATTTCTTCTGTGGTTTATTTTATGTCCCAGATCGGTTTATCCTGGGATGATGCGAAGATCACCAGCACCCACGGCAAAAATTGCAATTTGGTTTCCATGATCAAGCAGAATCAGAAGGTTTTTTCCATTCTGGGAACAGGAAGTGCAGTTGCGGAACTTGCACAGAAACTTGTGGAATATGAGATGGGAGATGTGGTTCTCTATGTTGGAGAAAATCTTTCCTATCCAGATGAAAAAATATTCCAGGCGAACGCCAGTGAACTGACTTCCTATGCGGGTCAGGCATTGAGCGTTGTCTGTGCTTACAATGAAAAAGCCAGACCGGCATTTTCCACTCATGGAATTCCAGATGAGAAATTTATCCGTGGAAAAGCACCTATGACAAAAGAAGAGGTGAGATGTGTTTCCCTTTCCAAGCTTCGTCTTCAGGAAGATTCCATCTGTTATGATGTAGGTGCCGGAACAGGTTCTGTTTCTGTGGAAATGGCTCTTCGCGCAGATCAGGGACAGGTTTTCGCTGTTGAGAAAAAGGATGACGCGGTGGCTCTTCTTTACAAAAACAAACAGCGGTTTGCAGCGGATAATCTGGAAATTATAAAGGGCGAGGCACCGGAAGCACTAAAAGAACTGCCGGTTCCAACTCATGCGTTTATCGGCGGTTCATCAGGAAATCTGAAAGAAATCGTTGCCCTGCTTTTAGAAAAGAACCAGGATGTGCGGATCGTGATCAACTGCATTACGCTGGAGACTATCAGTGAGGCACTGGAGATATTGAAAGAATACGATTTCGCAGATCAGGAAGCAGTGCAGCTTACAGCCTCCAGATCAAAAGAGATTGGAAGATACCATCTAATGATGGGAGAAAATCCTATTTATATCATTACCTGCCAGAGCCCCCGGGCGCAGATATGACAGGTGTGGTTTTCTTAAGAGTGCAGAAAAAGGCTGTTGGCGCGGAAAGAAGAGGAGGACTATCATGAAAAAAAGAATACCCAGGATCTTGCTTGCAGCAGGAGCCAGCGGAAGCGGAAAAACACTTCTCACCTGTGGTCTGCTGCAGGTACTGGTAAACAGAGGAATAAAGACAGTCTCCTTTAAATGCGGACCGGATTATATTGATCCCATGTTCCATACCCAGGTAATTGGTACAAAATCCCGAAATCTGGACACTTTTTTTACAGGAGAGGAGATTACCAGATACCTTCTTGCAAAAAACAGTGCTGATTGTGAAATAGCAGTGATGGAAGGCGTTATGGGTTTTTACGATGGAGTGGCAGGAACCACTACTTTGGCAAGTGCTTATGATCTGGCGCGAGTTACGGATACGCCGGTTATTCTGATCGTGAACAGCAAGGGAATGAGTGTCTCTCTTGCTGCCTACATAAAAGGCTTTCTGGAATACAAAAAAGACAGCCGCATAAAAGGCGTGATTTTTAACCAGATGTCCCCTATGCTCTATCCCAGAATGAAGAAACTGGTGGAAGAGAAGCTTGGCATCAAAGTACTGGGCTATGTGCCAAGGGTGGAAGATTGTGTGATCGAGAGCCGACACCTGGGACTGATTTTGCCAGAAGAAATCCCGGAACTGAAGGGACGGCTTTTGAAGCTGGCAGAAGTGCTGGAGAACAGTCTGGAAATAGAAGAGATATTAAAACTGGCCAATGAGGCACCAGTGTTGGAATATCCATTGTTGGAAAAGACAGATGAGAGATCCCTATGTCAGCCATCTGGAACCAGTGCAATAGCTGAAAAGGTGAAAAGAGAAGTGGATGTATTGACTGAAATGAGTCAGGTGTATACCTGGAAAAGCCCAAAGAAGCTTCGGATCGGTCTTGCGAAAGATGAGGCATTCTGCTTCTTTTATGAAGACAATCTGGATCTTCTTCGTTCCATGGGTGCCGAGCTGGTGGCCTTTTCGCCTGTACATGACGGACATTTACCAGAAAATCTGGGCGGACTTCTTCTCTATGGTGGATATCCGGAATTAAATGGAAAAGCATTGGAGGAGAATCTTTCTATGCGGCAGGAAATTGCGGCAGCCATAAAGGATGGAATGCCCTGTCTTGCAGAATGCGGTGGGTTCATGTATCTCCACGAAAGCATGGAGGGAATGGATGGGAAATTCTATGAAATGGCAGGCGTTATTCCGGGTAAGGTATGGCGCACACCCAGACTGACCCGGTTTGGCTATATTACTTTGAAGCAGAATCAGGGGATTTCCCATGGAAAACAGGAAACTGCAATTCTTGGGGAGTCAGATCTTGGAGTAAGTCCGGCCCATGAATTTCATTATTTTGATTCGGATAATTGTGGAACTGCATTTCATGCTTCAAAACCGGAAAGCAAACGCGGGTGGGACTGCATGCACGGCTTTGATCATTTGTTAGCTGGCTTTCCTCATTTATATTATTACGCAAATCCGAAAATCCCACAGGCATTTTTAAAAAAGTGTCTGGAGTATAAGGAGTTACAAAAATGATACGATTATTAACTCTTCCAGCAGGTTTTATTCTTGACCTGCTTATGGGAGATCCAAGATGGCTATATCATCCGGTATGTCTTATAGGAAATCTGATTAGCATACTGGAAAAAGGAATACGAAAGGTGTTTCCGAAAACAGATAAGGGTGAGCGGGCAGGAGGCATTCTGGAGGTTGTCTTTGTCTGTCTTATTACCTTTTTTATTCCTTACGGTGTGATCTATCTGCTTTATAAATGGAATTTCTGGTTGGGTTTTGCACTGGAGACTTTCTGGTGCGGACAATTACTTGCGACGAAATCTCTGAAAGCTGAAAGCATGAAAGTGTATGACCGATTGAAAAACGGAACCATTGAGGAGGCGCGGTATGCAGTTTCCATGATCGTAGGCCGCGATACAAAAGAGCTTACAGAAGAAGGCGTGACTAAGGCTGCTGTGGAAACGGTTGCAGAAAATGCTTCAGATGGAATTATTGCCCCTATGTTTTATATGGCAATCGGTGGAATTCCCCTGATGTTTTTGTACAAGGGCATCAACACTATGGATTCTATGCTTGGATATAAAAACGATAAATATCTGTATTTTGGAAGATGTGCAGCCAGACTTGACGATGTGGCGAATTATATTCCAGCCAGAATTTCCGGTTGGTTGATGGCATTGTCCACAGTATTTGTTGGAATGGATACCAAAAATGCAGTGAAAATATACAGAAGAGACCGACGCAACCATGCCAGCCCTAATTCTGCCCAGACAGAGGCGGCAATGGCAGGAGCGCTGGATGTACAGCTGGCGGGAAACGCGTATTACTTTGGTAAATTATATGAAAAGCCAACCATAGGAGATCCGATCCGGCCAGTCACGGTTGAGGATATTCCAAGGGCGAATAAGCTGCTTTATGCTACCTGCATTGTGGGAGCAATATTGTTCTTTGGATTGAGTGTGCTTCTGAAAGTGATATTTTAGTCACAATTTATAAAACGCCAGCTACGTATTTTTAGGATTAGATTATTCGTTGGCATTTTGAATAAGATTGTTCATCGGAAGCGGTATATTTAAAGTGCTGATGTTCGATAAAATCGTGTAATTACTTGAATGGAGACAACAATGGAAAAACACATACATGGCGGTGATGTATATAAATATGATCATTGCCTGGATTTTTCAGCAAACTGTAATCCTCTTGGGACACCGCAGAGTGTGAAAAAGGCAATCATAGACAGCGTGGATGGTCTCAGTGATTATCCAAGGGTAGGCTGCGGACCATTAAAAGAAGCAATTGCAGTTTATGAGCAGACGCAAAAAGAGTATCTGATCTGCGGCAATGGAGCCGCAGACCTTATTTTTTCTCTCTGCAGAGCAAAAAATCCGAAAAAAGCACTTCTTCTGGCACCGACCTTTGCAGAATATGAGCAGGCACTGGTGAGCGTGGGATGTGAGATCACAAGATATTATCTGGAAGAAACGTCAGATTTTTGTGTAGAGGAAAATTATCTGCAGCTTCTTAAAACAGAAAAACCAGATATGGTATTAGTACACGGAGATACAACAACCACTTTTGCAGGTGCTTTGGCTGCTTTTTACAATCAAATACCGATTGGACACGTAGAAGCAGGGCTGCGTACATATAATAAGTATTCGCCATTTCCAGAAGAGGCTAACAGACAATTTGTAAGCGTGATTGCAGATTTGAATTTTGCTCCGACAGAAAAAAGTAAAATGAATTTAATTCATGAGGGAAAAAATCCAGATACTATAGTCGTTACTGGCAATACGGCAATTGATGCTCTTAATACAACCGTTACAGAGGAGTACGAAGATGAAATAACAAGATGGGTTGGAGACGATAGATTAATTGTATTAACCGCTCATAGAAGAGAGAATTTAGGTGAACCGATGTATCGGATGTTTTCAGCAATTAAAAGAATTGTAGAAAAGTATCCGGATGTTAAAG
>ERZ772818.3656-NODE-3656-length-10267-cov-18.905405_pt1 | contig 10267 bp, 13 predicted proteins | sample MGYA00580837_ERZ772818 | MGnify/ENA primary metagenome ERZ772818 (study PRJEB29015, sample SAMEA2737671) | human gut metagenome | biome: human gut; feature: human-associated habitat; material: faeces | place: China | collected 2012 ...
TATAGCAGAACTTAAAATATAAAAGAGGTTGTGCCAACGTTTTGACACAACCTCTTTCCAGTTCTAGGTTATATCTTCTCACTTAAACCATATTTTCGCGTTTTTCTTTATCTCCACCTTTGTGAATTTTTCCAGTTCCTTCACAAGTGCTTTCACTTCATCTGCTGTTGGTTCTGGTAACTCTACTTTTCTGTTGGTATTCCGTCCTATATTGACCAGCTTCGGATTACATCGCCTTATGTACTCTACCATTTCATCCAAATCAAACTGCATCAACGGTTCTGCCGTAACATAGGTATCTATACCCGAATCCGCAATCTTTTCCATTGCCCGTACCCTTTCCTCTATCTCTGGTGAGTTGTACATCACATCTGGATAAGACCTGTTGGTTTCTATGGTCGTACAAACCACTGAATGGTGAAATACTGGGTGAGTTATAAAATCCAATATTCTGGAAGGGTTCTTACTCTGAAACAGATATTTGTTGGCAGACTTATCACAATAGTCCAAAACGATTTTTATCCAATGGTTTGGTATGTCTTTTGCCCACATATCAATACTGCTTCCTACAAAAATAAAGTTCGAGCATTCAAGATAGCTGGTTAATTCAGCCGCATCCAGTCTGGGAGCTTTCAAACAGGTACACATCTTTTTCATATAACAATAGGTGCAACCATGAAAACATTTACCCTTAATAGGATTCCATGTGTGTGTCACGAACTCATACATATTGCCTTTACTCTCTTTAATCATAATATATATCATTTAATAGTTATTACTCTTGTTAGGGAAGCTAGCAGGTAATACCCACTGGCTTTTTCTCAAAGGGTTATCCTTCAAAATTACCCCATAATTCAGTCAATTTCTGATTGATAATATTTTCCTTTGTATCTCCGCCTGTTTTACCCTTAGCTTTTTTGATATAGTCTGCATCCTCTTTGCTGATACTTCTGAGGAAACGTTCCATTTTGTCAGTGAAATCGGGTTTTTCATCATCGCCAGTAGTGTTATACTTGGATATTATCCAGTCAATTAAATATCTACTTTTTATGTTTTTCTCTGTGAAATGTTCTTTTGCCGCTTCTATTAATCTTTGCCCTCTTTCCAAACCTACGGTATTCTCTAACTGTGGGAGAATAATATTGTCCATAGCGCAATTCATAACCTTTTTATCAATATTTGCAGTAAAGGTCAGCCACTTCGATGCTACGGACAAATTATATCCTTCATTTACTAAATCATTTATAGCATCCAACAAAGGCAGTTCCTTTTGCAGATTACTCATTTTTGCTCCTTTTGCATAATCTCCACCCTTTCACGAATTGGTAGAGATATTGATTTCTGATAACATCTTAGCTATTTCCAATTCTGCATTCAAAGCGTACATCAAATAGAACTCACCCAAGTATTTCGGTTCGTCCAATTTTTCATTCTCTTTTAAAAGTCTGCAATGTGCTTCATAGCGGTGGTTAGCGTCAACTAACACCAAATAATTCATAGCTTCTTCCTTTCCTATAACATCACTTGTAGTAAAGTCAATAACTTCCATTCCTTGATTGATAGCATCAGTAGCGTCTACCACTACGGCAGGTATTAACTGTCCGTATTGTTCCAGTGACTTCATCTTAGCCTTCACAATCTTTTCATTCAAATCACGATTACCACTTAAACGTGCAATCTTCTTTCCTTCATTTACTAACGAAGTTAATGTAACAATTTCAAATCTTTTCATACAATTTTGCCGCTGCCCTGCGGACTTATTTGGGTATCTGGCTCACCGATTTATTTTATACTGCAAAGATTACCCTTTAATCGGAGAGCTAACAGGAACAAAAAAACGCACAAATACTGTTCCCCTACAAGAAACATCTATCAATCAATGTTTTCCATGTCGTAGAATCAGAAAACCAGACAAGAAAAAATCCTGTTTATCTGTTTATGGACTAAAATCCGATAAAAACAGACAAACAGGATTGTTCCTAATGTGGAAAGTTATTCCTTAAGATAGAATGAGTTAAGCTTCTTTATCTCTGTATTCTTATATCTCTTTAAGATAGCCTTTAGATATTCATCGCTTTCCCTCACGCTTTCATTGTTTATAATGCCAGTAAGATACAGGGAATGGGAGATAACCATTTTCTCCTTATCCGAAAGGTTTGCCCCTTTCTTTCTTTTATCTTTCAAATGTTCTTGGTGGTCAAAGGCGGAAATTATCATCTTAGAAAAATAGTAAGCCAATACGGAAACGGAATCAGAACTTTGACGGGTTAAATCCACGAAGTGCCCGCTGGATAAATCAGTCAAATCGTTATTTTCCAATCCGTCGTCACAGAATTTGGCAATATAGGCTATGGCATTATTGTTATCAATCACGATATTTTTCCTGCCTATCTTCAAAGTTAGGCTTATTGGCTCATTGAAAATAGCCCCAAGCATGCCACTGCCTGCATAATTGCTATAGATTGTGTCTACAAAGTCTCTTATGTGCTCAACAGGAAATTTGTTTATTTCAATCCCTTTCATGCAAATCCCCCAACTATAGTCATAGCAAAAGAGCAACAGATACCAGAACTTCCCACTATCCAATTCCAATGCTTGCAGATAGCCTTGCAGTTCTTTATCCTGCATATATTCCTCTACTGTGAATTTATGCCGTAATTTACGTGTATTATACCTTCCTTTAAAAATATCCGGAGCTTGCGAAACTGCCATGTAGGATTCACCTGTATCTTCATTATAGTCAAAATCTGGTGCATACTCTTGCGCCACTGGATAGATATAATCAAGAAGGCTATATTCTTCCTCGTTATATTGGAATGAGAAATTTTCTATTGGCTTTACCATTGCTTTTTATTTGCAATGATAATAAAAAAACAGCAAATGAATTGCTTCAAATGCTGTCTTTCTATTTTATTTATTCTTCAATAATAGTTCCGAACTTTCCCCATATAGAGTGATTTTGATATGCTTCCTTACTACCTATTGGAACATATAAAGTAGCATCAGCATATACTGAAAAGGTATCTTCTAAAATAGCAGGTGGATTTGGATTTTTTATATGCACTTCTTTTAATGCTTTGCATCCATAAAAACATTTACTTTCTGCAATCTCAGCTGCTATATAATAAGCTCCGAATTTTGTGACTTTACTTGGTATTGTTATTGAAGTAAGATTTACACAACCTGCAAAAGCTAGTGCTCCAATTGTAGTTACATTATTAGGAATATCAATAGATGTCAAACTACTACATCCAGAAAAGGCACTACTTCCAATTACAGTAACGCTATTAGGAATACTTACAGATGTCAAACTAGTACAATTATTAAAAGTATCATATCCAATTGTAGTAACACCATCAGCAATATTAACAGATGCTAAACTTGAACAATTACGGAAAGCACCATCAAATTCAATAACACTCTTAGGAATATCAACATGTTTTAAAGATAGTATTCCCAAAAGCATAGTTTCCAATTACAGTAACGCTATTAGGAATACTTACAGATGTCAAACTACTACAACCGCTAAAAGCACCACCTCCAATTGTTGTAACACTTTTAGGAATATCAACTGATTTTAAACTTTTACAATCCCGAAATGCCTCCCTATCAATTAAGGTAATACCATTAGCCATCTTAACGGACTCTAAATTTGTACATTCCTGAAAAGTATATTCTTTAATTGCCGTAACACTACCTGGAATACTTACAGATGTTAAATTTGTGCATTCATTGAAAGCACCATATCCAATTGTTGTGACCCCATTAGGTATATCAATGGATATTCTATTTTTCCACTTGTAAAATGCCCGCCTTTCTATTTCAACAATACTATTCGGCAGTTTTATCTCTTCCAGGTATTTCAGATGCTCAAAGAACCCCATAGGAAATACATTATCTGCTATTTCAACCCCCGTTTCAACTGCTGTAAACCAATAATCATCCCCACCACTGACAATATTTACATCTGACAAATCTATTTTCACCAAATTCTTCATGTATCTGATAAATTTAATATCTATTCCATTGATAAATCCTGACAATGTCAGTTCTTTGACGGCTTTAGACTCTTCTCCTGACATTAAGGTTGGCAAAGTACCAGCCGTTTCAATATGTAATTTTTTAGTTGTATCCATATAGGATTGCGTCACGTTCAATTTGATTTCAGATATGTGGCTTTGGTCTGATGCACTCTCCAACAGAATGGTTATCTTAGTGCTTCTATCAACTTCCTTATTCCTGTCTATCTTTATTCTCAATGAATTTACTCCCGCTTTGCCATTTATAGGAGTTATGCTACACCACTCTTTGGCATTTTCATCACTGAAAGAAACTTTAGCATTCCAATCCGTATTTGTGGCAAAGGATATACCCAGTTCTTTCCCCTCTGCCCCTATGCTAACTTCATTATTGACAAGGTTCTCACTCTCTGCTGACAAGGCAAATTCAAGGTCTTTGTTCGTTGGCTTTTCAACTTCTTCGGGTGCTTCGGTTATTGACTGTAAACTGTCATCACCGCATGAAATCATCCCCATGCTCATAAAGGCTGCCATTGCAGCCATTCCGATAAATTTAAATGTACGCATAATCTTATTTTTAATCAGTATTATCTGTTGAAAAATTATTACTCTGCAAATATATTAATTAAATTTGATTTACATACAAAGTATATTTTGATAAAAAAAACTAACTATCTAATAATACGCTACATTAGAGTTATATAAACCGAACAGTGGACTATCTGCCTCTTTACAATCTTGCATGATAATCCACTGTTTTTGAATGGTTCATTTTAGAAATAGGCTTCTTATCCTTTGAACCGTTGAAACACCTATACCCTGTAATTTGGCGATGTTCCTCACTGAATAGCCTTTCTTTAGTAAAGCTATCGTTTCCCTGTATTCTTCCCTTCTCCTTTCCTCTGTCTTGATACTTCCAGCCTTGCGACCTAATTTTCCACCTTTGGCAATGTAGTTTGCCCTGCCACTGTTCAAACGGTATTGTATGTTTGCCCGTTCTATGTTAGCCATTTCAGCAAGTACAGTTACCATAATCGAAGCAATCGGATTTACTTCTCCGTTTGGCTGCAATGTGTATAACCCTAAGTTCTGTATATAAACGGATACCTTTGCTTCATGCAGTATCTCCAAAGAGCGAAGTACCTGTAACGTACTTCTTCCCAATCTCGAAAGTTCTGATAACAACAGATAGTCAACACCCTTTTCCGTACAGTATTCCAAACATTCCGCAAGAACCTGCCTTTCCTCAATCTTCTTTGCTCCGCTTATGTGTTCTTGAAATATCCGTACTATCTCTATATCCTGCAAAAGGGCATATCCCTTTAAATCCTCTATCTGCCTTGTAGTGTCCTGCCTGTCATTCACAGACGAAACACGTGCATAAATTAACGTGAGTTCGAAATAAGAATAAATATATTTCACTTATAATTAGGGACATTCATTAAATATCACAAAATTAGCCAACTAATTCGCAATAATTTGTGTATGAATTAGTTGGCTGATTTTGTGATATTTAATGAATGTCCCGTGACAGATGTTTTTAAATTAAAAACTTCGTGGAGGATGAAAACCGGGACGAATCGCTATTTTACCGTCATATATTTATCCATTCCTTTCGTGTAGAACATCCGGAGTTCCCCTTTTTCGTCCGCATATATGAAGCATGCGTCGAGGTCGGGGTGTGCATCGGCAAAGCGTTCGGCTTCTTCCAGGCCCATGACCATGAAAGCGGTGGCATAGGCATCTGCACTCATGCAGTCGCGGGTAATCACTGTGGCCGACAGGATACTGTGCTGCACTGGATAGCCTGTGCGCGGGTCTATGGTATGGGCATATTTTTTGCCGTCTTTGTAGTAATAGTTCCGGTAATTCCCCGAAGTGGCTATGCCCACATCGGTAACTTGCAGTATGGTCTGCAATTCCTGATTTACAGCGAGCGAGTCGTCTATCGGCTTGTTGATTCCGATGCGCCATAAACTTTTTTTCGGGTTTTCTCCGCGCACCACCACTTCGCCGCCTATATCTACCATGAAATTGTCGATGCCTTTCTTTTCCAGCAATTGCGCAATGACATCTACTGCATAGCCTTTGGCTACGGCGCTGCACGAAAGCATGATGCGGGGATCCTGCTTGATAACTTTTCCGTCGGCGGATAACGATACTTTCGGGTAGCCTATAATGTCCAGCAAGCTGTCTATCATAGCAGAGTCGGGAAATGTGCCTTTCTTAAATCCGAATCCCCATGCGTTGGCAAGCGGGGCTACCGTAATGTCGAAAGCACCTTGGGTCTCCCGGGAGATTTCCATGCTGCGGCGGAATACGTTGGTGAAGAAAGTATCGGGAATGATTTCTTCGTTCCGGTTGATGCGTGTAATCGTTGCCGTATCGTTAAACGGAGATAGAGAGCCGTCAAACCGTTTAAGCTCAGCTTCTATCTCGGCTTTCAAATTGCTGTCGTACTGATAGGTTATGTTATAGACTGTTCCGAATATCAGTCCGCTGGCAGTTTGATAAGGATCAGCGCGGTTGTGGCGTGCAAGTATTCCGATAGTACCCAGGACAAGCAGGGCAACCCATAAAAAATTACGTTGTGTTTTCTTCTCCATAATGAATGTATGATGCTGTATAAATAAATTAAGCGGTCTTCGTTTTTATCCTTCTATCAGACTGCCTTTTATCGGACAGCCTGCCGTTTCTTCGTTTTTCACTCTTCATTTAAAAGAACAAGTGCTCTATCAATATCTTCGTTCCGATAACGATGAGGATAATGCCGCCCCACAGTTCGGAACGCAGCTTGCGGGCGATGCCGCATCCGCATCGGATGCCGAACATCAATCCTGCCAGTGATAAGGCAAACGACACAAATCCTATGATGCCGATAGGGGGCAGAATGGATGCAAAGTTGCAAACTCCCAGAAAAGCGAACGAAACACCTACCGCCAAGGCATCGATGCTGGTGGCTACCGCCAATGCCGCTACTACTTTCAGCTTGGTAGGATCGAACTCGTGCCGGCAATCTTCATCCTTGAAAGATTCCATAATCATACGTCCACCCAGAAAAGCTAAAATGGCAAAAGCTATCCAATGGTCTATACTTTCAATGAGATGGCTGAAAAAACTGGCGCCTATCCAGCCAAGCAATGGCATGAGTGCCTGAAAAAAGCCGAAAGCCAATGCCATTATCAGCATCGGGCGCAATTGAACACGTTTTAATATAATGCCGCTGGCTATGGATACAGCAAAACAGTCCATAGCAAGCCCTATGGCAAGCAACCAGATTTCTAATCCTGTCATTATCTCTTAGAATGGTAGTTTATAAGTTATTGTATAGGTAACCCCGGTTGTGTTTCCGTTGTACTTCCCGTAGCCCGGTACGTACCATGGATCACCATGCTCGGCAACGGAAGAACTCATACGGAATTTGAAACGTAACGCCCAACCCATATACAGGTCTTTCCATACATGCGCCCGTATGCCGACACAAAATTCGGCCCATTGCATCGAACCTTTCATTCCTTTATAATTAAAAGGCAGGCTGTTTCCCCAAATGCCGTCTATCAAATTCGGATTACCCAAACTTCCCCCGTATTCAGGGTCGTTGATGCCTAACGCTTCTACATCATATTTAAAGCTCGTTGCCGCATAGCGTAGGCCAACGAGTATCATATGTCCGTGCTTTTTGTTATAAAGCGCATTATAGTCCATACCGATACGGAAATAGGGAGCACCGGTTTTATAATGTATTCCTTTGTCGCTCCAAGTATCAGTATTGCCATATCCTAATTCTACAATCGGGAAAAAGCGATTTTTAAGATTGACATCGACAGCTACCTCACTGCTGAAAAAGTCACTCCCAAACAGTTTGCTTCCGGACCCCCATAAATCAACACTGACAGAAATACCATTGTACAGCGGATAGTGTACTTCCTCTTTGGCCTCTTTTTTCTCCTTTTTGGGCGGAGTGTTTGCCGGCGGGGCGGAAATGTCACTGTTTTGTGCCTGTAATGGAAGAGACAGCAGCAAACAGAACGCCAGACTAATAGAATAGTTTAAGATTTTCTGCTCCATAAATTCCGGCTTCTTTATTTGCAACGCGAATAGAATCAAGACTGTGGCGACTGTATCGGACATCTGTTATGGCTTGTTTCATTTGATAACCGCAATCCATTGACAAGAAGTAAGGTGTGTTGGTTTGGTGAATAACAAGCGTATCTGTCAATGTCTTGCTGTAATGAAACACGAGTACGGTGGAGTCGGCGGTATATCTCAGTGGCAACGAGAGATCGTGCACTTTTTTTTGATTGTTGATGATGACGGAATCCGTGCCAAAGGCAGTAACCGTCAAAGAGTCTAAGGTATCATTGGATACCACTTTGGTGTCAGGATCCAATGTATATAGGTAACATTGCATCATGGCTCGCGTTGTCATTGAACAGTCCGCTTCTTCCGAACAGGATATTACTATACTGAAAACAGGGAAAAGAACAGCCCCGAATATTATAAATCTGACTAATGCTTTCATGGTTAAATCATTTTCTCTATTTGGTACTTATTGCGTTCTGGTGCATTGCGGGATATCAGCTCTCCGAGAAAACCTGCCACAAATAACTGCGTGCCGATAATCATGGATGTCAGTGACAGGTAGAAATAGGGAGAATCTGTCACAAGGCGGTAGGGCATCCCTTGATTCATGTAATACAGCTTGCTGGCGCCGACAATAATGACGGCAACGAATCCGACGAAGAACATCAGCGAACCCAATATGCCAAAGAAGTGCATAGGCTTGATGCCGAAGGTGGAAAGGAACCAGAGGGATATCAAGTCCAGATATCCGTTGAAGAAACGATTCCACCCGCCGAATTTTGTCTTGCCAAATTTCCGTGCCTGATGGTGTACGACTTTCTCGCCAATCTTCTTGAAACCGGCATTCTTTGCCAGGTAGGGGATATAGCGATGCATTTCGCCGTACACTTCTATGTTTTTTATAACATCTTTGCGATAGGCTTTCAAGCCGCAATTGAAATCGTGCAGGTTCTTTATACCGGAAACCTTGCGTGCCGTAGCGTTGAACAGTTTTGTCGGTATGGTCTTTGACAGCGGATCGTATCTTTTTTGCTTCCAGCCGGACACCAGATCGTAGCCATCTTCCGTAATCATGCGGTATAGTTCCGGTATTTCGTCAGGACTGTCTTGCAGGTCGGCGTCCATTGTAATCACAACATCGCCCTGGGCCTGTTCAAAACCGCAATAGAGAGCCGGTGATTTGCCATAATTGCGACGGAACTTTATTCCGCGCACTTTATCAGATTTTGTTTGTAATTGCTCTATTATTTGCCAGGAACGGTCGGTACTTCCGTCGTTAACGAAAATAACTTCATAAGAAAAGTCATGGGCTTTCATTACCCGTTCAATCCATGCAAACAATTCCGGAAGAGACTCCTCTTCATTATATAAAGGAACGACAACTGAAATATCCATTTGCTTATTTACGATTTTACTATATTATACTATACCTGATTTATTTGAAATTTGTCTGTTCTTGTCATTCCTTTTTACGCCTCATTACAAATAAGGCGGTAGGAAGCGCGAGCAATGAACCGCAAAATACATTCCATGACACCAGTTGCATGGTGATATCTATGGGAGTGAGCGATTTCACAGTCTCCAATGTTTCTTGAAACATGTTTGTATAGGCTTCTATGTCCGGTATACCGCTTTTGTTTAAGATATCAATTTGAGATTCGTAGGCATTGATAACGAAACCATGATCGATGAAACGGAAATAAATGTAGTGTGCCACTGCCGTCAGCAATGCGGCAAACATATACATGAATACTGTGAATATCCATGCATGCAAGAAGCTGATACTGCCGCTGCATACAGTATTACGATACATTCGTACATAATAATAGCCCATGAAAGGGACACATAACGTGAGCCCTACGAAAAGGAAAGATAAAAACGGAATTGTCAATCCTAAAGGGAAGAGGATGAATTTTAAAATCCAATATCCTCCCAAATAGGTGCCGAACAACATTGCATATTGCATGTAACCTTTATTTTCTGCCATTTTTCTTAGAAATATGGCGCAAAGTTATAAATAATATTGGTTGTAGACCCTGTATTCTTGTTAAAGTTGAAAAAAGTTAGGGGAAGGTATTGCAGATTTAAAATTTTTATCTACCTTTGCACTCGCAAAACGGGTAAGTCCTATACGGCCAGCTCCCTTCGAATCCTCCAGGGCTTGA
>ERZ772818.3659-NODE-3659-length-10264-cov-4.293369_pt1 | contig 10264 bp, 9 predicted proteins | sample MGYA00580837_ERZ772818 | MGnify/ENA primary metagenome ERZ772818 (study PRJEB29015, sample SAMEA2737671) | human gut metagenome | biome: human gut; feature: human-associated habitat; material: faeces | place: China | collected 2012 ...
GTAAGAAGAAAAGGCATATTGAAGCCAATTGTATTCATAAATCGTCGGAACATCTCGGAAATTTGGATAATAATTTATCCAATCGGCACCAATAAATCCTCTAAAACCTAGAAAGAAAACCATCATAAACAAAGAAGCACAAACAATACAATTTTTCTTTGGCTTAATGTTAGATAATTCTAGAATTGCCAGGATATAATAATAAAGAATGAATAATATATACGGAATAGCCTGTAACATTATTTATTATTGAAAATATATTTAACTTTCTGTAGAACTAAGTGTGTAAAGTATTTCAACTTAAATATCAAGCTATTCTCTTCACCTCTGCTTCTTGCATTCTCTTTATACCATATTTTAAAATTATTAATTGAAGAAATTCCAATTTCATGTTCAAAAACAGATATATATATATCTACATATTTAAACCTAACTCCTAGCTTAAAATATTTATAAAACATATCATAATCTGCCCCTATTCTATATTCAGTATCAAAAGGCATAGATTTAATCAATTGCTCTTTAACAAAAACTGATTGATGACAAAATGGAAGTCGCTTATTCATCACTACAAGTGGCTCAGGTTTTTCACTTATAAAGCCGTGTTTATATTTTCCGATTGTATTCCCATATATAACATTATCTGTACATTCTATATTATGTTGAAAGATCTGCTCAATTACATTACGATCAACAAAGTAATCACCTGCATTCATAAAATTAATCCAATCACCATCTGCAATAGCAATTCCTTTATTCATCGCATAATATATCCCACTATCAGGTTCACTAACCCAATAATCAATTTTATCTGCATACTTTTTTATAATATCAACTGTTCCGTCAGTACTCCCACCATCAATAATAATATATTGCAAATTAGAATACGTTTGAGTAATAACAGAGTTAATTGTTCGTTCAATTCCTAATACAGCATTATAGGATATTGTAATAATAGTTACACGATTCACCTCCATGATATTTTTATAATATAAAAAAACAGTGTTTTCAATAGTGTCGGAGCGACATTATAACATACGGTAATTATTAAAATGATTGGCGTCCATATTTTTGAAGTTGTATTTAAAATACCATTACATTATATATGCAGACATATATTCCGCACTTCTTAACATTCCCAACCTACATTCTCTTTCAATACTCCATTACTCCCCACTACCACAAACTCTTCATCTATATTACGGCTAATAGTTGAGTTGGCCGCCACAATAACATAAAACCAGACAGACATCATTATCACATAAAAGTTTATGACTGCTTAGTGGTGTTACGCTGAGGAAGTCTATAAAATTGTTCTATTGCTGCCTGTTTCTCTGTATCTTGACGACAAAGCAATTTATTCCATACTTTCTTTATTATTTGACGGAATGTCATAGATTTCATCATTTTTAAACGCTCTTTACTATTGAAGATAAGATTAGGCAAGTTATAAGGAAACATTGGTGCATGCCTCATCTCAAAAGAAACAGTATCCAAATCAAATGACATAATACGGAGCCTATCCTCACTGATATTTCTGCCACATATATATCCCGCCTCACGAAATGTGTTCAGATAACGTGGTTTATATAGGCCAGGATAATTCACAGAACAATAAGTCCCATAAGTTTCAAACTCAGAGAAAGCAGGCATAGAATTATTCAAATCACTTGCAACGAGTATTTTCTCCATCCACGTAGTGCCATCCACATCGCTTTTTTCTATTTTAGCTAACATTTCATCAACGATATTCTTAGAGAATATCATATTTTCCGCAATAAATGAATATTCAGTTTGCTTTCCATAACCAAATAATCGTTCAATCGTCCTAAAATAATTTGAATTATATTCACTCTTTGGATTAAACAACAAATACCCTTCCTCGAAAAAAGTTATAGGAGCCAGTGGCAAAGTATCTGCATCCCAAGATACATAGTAGTCTTTACAGTATTTACTTTGGGCAAATCCCAATTTTAAAAACTGCTGAAAATACCACCCTATATTTAATCTCTTATTTGGACAGTATTTCATCAGTATATCAGCAACAACCGAATATGATAACCCTGGTAATAACTTATTTTCATCAATCAATGTACATGGCACATATATCGGAATCTTCCGTTTGATTCTTACAAAGTTTTTCTTTGAAGTCAGAATATAAATATGTTCCATTTCTTCAAAACACCTATATACAAAATCCACAACACGAGGTACAAATGATACATCCTTTATTCCCGTAGGTATGATAATATCGAATTTATTCATAATTATACAGTTCAAATCACTACTGTCCAGAATAGTTTAGAACAAGCTAAGTTGTTCCTTAGAATCTGGCTTTAAAAAATTAGAATTATCAAATTGATTAAACATATCCGATAAGGGTATTCTTTCAAAAAGAATTAGCCCTATCACTTAAGAGATTATATAAAAATCTTGTTCCATATGATACAGTTTTTTAGCAATGATAAGCAGCAAATAATCACTGACCGCAATCCATATATATCTGTGTGTATACAGCATTCTCAGTTGTTCCGAAGAACGACTGGATGTGCAAGTGCTGTTTTATCCATTTGAAAAAAAGTTCAATCTGCCAACGCTCTCTATAAAGTTCCGCTACAGTAAGTGTCGTAAGTTCGAAGTCATTAATCAAAAATCTATATACGGTACTCTTCTCTTCCGCGTAATCTTCATAGATTACGAGCCTCATTTTATCAGAATAGTCTTTAGAAACAGTGGGGCCAGAGCGCCTTATTATCATGTCACAGACAACACCAGTTTGTTGATCCACTTCATATTCTTGGATAACTTCATATTTCATGTTATCCTTAGCTCTAGTTACATAGAATACATTACACTTTTGAAAGTAGTTGTAAGGCCGATAGAAATCCATATAACCTTTATCCAAAAGATAATAAACTTCTGGCTCTACATGGATTACATTGAGCCCATTTATATCATTGACTTTGCCTTCTGTAAGCCATATGAAAGTAGGAATAGAACCACGAAGATTTATCAGAGTGTGCATCTTGAAAGTTCCTTTGTTATGATGAAACTTAGCCCACGAGCAAAGGCTCAAGCAAAGTTTAATAGTGCTACTACTATCAAAGGCATATACCATTTCTTTGAGGCCAATTCTGAAATAATCATCCTTATACAAATCACTTGCTCGCTTGATGAAAACCTGTGCAAAATTTTTATAAATCAGCCAATTTTTATTTTCAGTCATCTCTGCAAAAGTAGATTTGGGTATGAGCTTCAATCCCCGAATAATAAAGCTTGGAAAAAAATGCGGTAAGAGTAGCTTCTACTACTCGAAGACTAGAGTACCTTGTGAACTGAGCATAACTTAGAACCATGAACTGGTCACGACAAGTGAACTTCTTATTTTTGTAGTCTCCGTTATATTTGTCAATACATTTCTCGAGTTCATAATCAGAAAGAAGATCCATGATTTGAGCAAAGACAGTCTCTCCGTTTGACATGATGAATCTAAATAAGAAGATTACATCGACCAAAAGTATGGATTCTCCATCGGAAAATTGACAAAGCATTATAAATTATTGAATATTAATCAATTAAAAACGTTTCGGAATTCTATTTTGAACACCAGTGAATATATATCTATAATAAAAACTCTATTTTTTCAAAGAAACCAGCTAAGCATATAAAACTAAACAGACGTGTGTTCCCTTCTCCAATAAAGTATATCTTTCCTTATACATCTACAAGGATTACCTACATTTATCGTATTCTCTTCCAGGTTTTTAGTCACAACACTTCCCATTCCTACTACCGCTCCCTTTCTTATATGAACCCCCTTCAGAATAATAGAATGTGCTCCAATCCAAATATTATCTTCAATAAAAATAGATTTTGAACAATTTATAATTTCACGATCCTTATTATAAATAGAATGAGAGTCAGTTGCCCAAATCTCGATATTATCCGAGAACATACATCTATTTCCTATTATTACATTATTCTTCTCGCCCATACATACAATTCTTACTCCTCCTACAGATGTTTCATTTCCAATATAACAAATACATTTTCTACCTCTAATTATAATATTCAGGTTTTGAATATTAGTAGAAGATCCAATATAAATTTTATTAGATTCACCTGAAACATTAATTGAAGAATTAAACATCTCTCCCTTAATCATTACCTTATTAAATTTTCCCTCAACTAAAATCTTGCTTCGCCGAACTTTTATATTTACCAAATATAGTATATTCATTTTAGCTACCTTGATCCGAGTAAATATTACATCTCCACTTTTTACAATAATATTTTTTCTTAGCAAGTACCAACAATGATATACAAATAGTAATACACTTTTTATCATTCTAATATAATCTCGTTATCATTTATAGAGATAAGAAATAATTTCATCACTATATTCACCCAAAGTCAAATATGAGAAGTTTCCTAGTAATTTTTTTATTTTTGAATCATCAAAATACTTATTTTCTGTTTTTATTTTATATCTTTCTCAGGTCAAGAAATAAAACTAACAGCAACTCCTATCTTATTTGCAATTAATGCAGCAACCTCTTTTAAAGGAAAGGTTTCCCCTTCAATATTATAAATATTTCCATTAAATTGCTCATGAAACCCTCCTTTTATCATCAATGAACAAATTTCTTTTATATGAGTAAACGTTCTTTTATATTCTCTACTTCCATATAAAGTAACATTGTGATTTTTTAATGCTGAATTTATAAAATTCCCAATAGTTCCAAAGGAATAATCATGATTACACACGTTTACGCATGGTACACATATACAAAAAAATAGTATATGGAATATCAAAACTATTATTATATGCGTATAATAAATTTTCACAAATCAACTTATTAACAGCATATATTGTTTTAGTCTCTTTTTCATCATTTTCTTTAAGTGGACTATCAATACCCATATTCATTTGAATTCCTATTTATTCCAAACTCCTCTTAAGGATTTAGATAGTAGTTTCTTATATTGCAATGGAAGTAAAATTGCATATGGAACCAAAGCTATAGACATTGCAATACAGACGCCCCCAACTCCAAGCAATTTTCCCATAATTATAGCTACAGGTATAAAAAACAAACTGGAAAATATTGTACAATATAATTGAATACGTAATTTTCCAACACCATTTACAAAAGAAGCAAACATTCCAGTCCATGCATTCAATGAAACATAAATCAAAACTACTATCGATAAAGAAAATGGAATAGCTATCTCTGAACCAACCCAAATACGATAAACAATTCCTGAAAATAATAACATAAAAACTCCTACAATAATACTAACCAACCAAATAGACATCATTCTTTTCATCACCATTTGAATCCATTTAAAATCTTTTCGTACATAAGCTTCGGTTATAGCCGACCATAAAGGAGATATAACTATACTAAAAGCCATTGTTAATACTGAGAAATATTTATATGACAAATTATATATCGTTACTTGATCTGGTCCAAACATTTGCGATATCATCACATTAGCTGTTGCAAATAGAATTAAACAACCTATCTGTATAATGAAAAATTGTAATCCTAATCCCAGTAAATCTTTTGCATATTTTATTTTTACCAAATAGATAGTAGGACGTAAATTAGGATACTTAATATAAAAAGTAAAGGGGTAAGCTAATAAATAGACAATGACAGGAGACAAAGAATAAACAAATGCAATATTATACAAAGAACCAGGAATCATTGACTTCATAATTATAATAATAATGAGAGCTAGTAAATTACCTAGAAAAATGAGAAAATCATTAACTGCAGAAAGTTGAGCTGCCAAAAAAATATTACCAATAAATTTAAAGACAAATGTCAAACAAAAAAAAGTAAAGACAACAATTATAACAGAATTTAAGTTTATTTGAGAATCGACATTTAAAATTTGATTCCAATTGATAAATCCTTGCAAAAGGAAGAAACCTAACAATACTATTGAAATTATTGCAAATAATAAAAAGAAAGTTGTACTAACATATATCCTACCTTTCTGAATATCTCCAATAGCCAGAGCTTCTGCTAACTTATTTCGTAATCCATTAGCTAAGCCCATATCAAAATAATTCACCCATATCAATATAGAACTCAATGTAAGCCAAATACCATATTCATATGAATTCAAATAGTTTAAAGTAAGAGGCACTAATAATAAAGAAATAATAATAGAACAACATTTCACTAAAAATGAAACAAGTATATTCTGTTTTACTTTAATCGTACGAGTATTACCTGAAAAAAAAGACTTTAAATATATTAGTACATTATCCATCAATAACAATAATATTTTAAATAAAGTTTCAACTATGTTTTTATCAAAGACATCAAAAGATCTGCTTCGAATAACTTACAGAATATGAAAATACAAACTGAAGGAGTCTTACTCTTAAACTTTCCATCTCATGTTTTCCATTAACACTCTATTACTACTCACTGACACAAACTTTTTCCACATTAAGGTTAATGATTGAACTAATAACTATAATCACATTATCCAGAAATTTCTCTCCCTGAGAATATTTCATTATTAGACATATTATATTAATCTATTACTCCATTCCTCAAAGTATTCCACAAATTCTTTCCTATCAATTCCCAGCCAATAACGCTAACCGCACATAAAAACATACATACTAAGACATATATTTTTTTACTGGTTCCCGAAGGACTCAATGGTACCACCGCAGGCTCTACAATGGCAAAAACAGGTTTCTCTTCCTGAACTTTGGCTCTGGCTACCTGAAGCTGGTTGGCTACCTGACCATACACTTGGTAGGCAAGGCTCATGTCATTCTGCAAGCGTTCCTGTTCGGCACGAACACTTTGTAAAATGACATTGTCATGAGAGTCCATATAGTCGGCATATTTCTTCTGAGCATCGTAATATTCCTGCTGGCGTTCTTTAAACAATTTATCTAAATAGAGACAATCTTCTTTTGCTTTGGAGGTACGATAATCTATTATATATTCCTGCAATTTCCTTACGACAGAATCAGCTACTACTGCGGCAACCTTGGGATTCTGTAAAGTCACAGAAACTGTAGTCATTGAGGTTTTCTTATCTACAGAGGCAGTAATCTTTTTCTTGAGTAATTCGATCTTTTTCGATTCTTTCTTGGATAATTCAATAGCTCCCTGATTTACTCTAACCGAAGTTATTGAATCTTTATCTTCTGCTGTAAATAATGATTTTACTCCACCGATTACCATACCTGGAACTCCGATTATATAGCCCCACCAAGGAGAAGATTCTTCATCCAAATAAACATTTAAAGTCATAGTTCCACCTTTCAATGCAGGAATTTTCATAGTGGAAAGTTCCAACAAGAAAGGAGTAGAAGAAACAATATCAGCGGACAAAGAAGCATTCAAGGCATCGGTGCCTTCATTCATAGAAACTCCACTTCCCAAAAAAGAAGCGGCCAAACCGGATAAACCACTGCCTTTTGTATTTCCCATTTCAGGGGAAAGGGTTACTCCAACTGTATATTGTTTGGGAATACTTATTGCGACAATAATACCAACTACCAAACCGATGCCGGCAGCTTTGTAAATTGTCTTACGAATGCCTATTATCTTACGAAGAATACCTATTAAATCGATTTCGATTTCTTCATCATTATGATTATTCTGTTTCTGCTTTATGTCTTTTTCTGGTGTCTGTTCTATCATAGTGAGTTAAGATATAGTCGTTATTTCTTAATTAAGTTGGCAATAGAAGCAATCATCAACCCCAATGAACTAAAAGAGGTGGCATAGCCCAATATATCACCCATATTAGTCCGTTTCTTCACTTTACTAGGAACAATTATCTCACAACCGGGTTCAATCTGTTTCTTGCCACTACCCTTCACCTTAGTCACCTGACCATTCATATAAACAATGAACTTCTTACTCTTCTTCGCATTCTCTGAATAACCTCCCGCCTGATTGATGTAGTAATCTATATCCTTGCCTTTCATATAAGAAACAGTATTAGGAACCATGACGGCACCATTGATTGTTACCGTATTATTATTCTTCGGAATGGAGACTACATCACCCTCACGCAACACAATATCTGCCGTACTTCCGGGATTGGCCAACGCCTTCTCCAAATCGATACCGACCGTAAACGTATCCTCCACACGGACACCCAGGGAATCAAGCATAGCCTCACCCAACTGACGGCTCATCAAACGGATTACATCACCCATACGTTTCTTCTCACTCGCATTGGCTACACGGGTAAGCTTTGCACCACGAAGATAAGCGTAGTTGGTGGCTCCGCCGGCTTTGTTGATCAAGTCTGAAAGACGTTCCTCCCTGCTGGTCATCGCATAGGAACCGCCGAAAAGTATTTCTCCTTCGACTGAAACATTCTGTTGAGGTTGATAACCGGGACTGCGACGAACATAAACCTCATCGTAGGGCTGAAGGACAAAGCCGGGACGACCGTCAACTACAAAACCGTCCTTTAAGGCAAACGTATACATCTGACCGATAGTATCATTATCAACTGTACTATACGGGTTCTTTATTCTGCGGGATACATCAACACGGACTACGGAAGCGGCTTCACGCAGACCGCCTGCCTGGATGATCAGGTCTTCAAGGGTCATGTTATCCGCATAAGGATACGAGTCAGGCTGAGCCACTTCACCGTGGATGACCACATTACCCCTGTCCTCCAGGTCATGAATGCTGGGAATATAAAGAATGTCATTCTTCATCAGGGGGAGATTGGGGGAAGTACCCTCCATGATAGACTTGATATCCAGAGGGATTACTTCGGAAGTCAGGTCCTCACGCTGACGGTAAAGGACGGCACGGTTCAGGAACGCATCACCGGTAAGGCCCTGGGATTCGTTGACCAGTTCGCGGACGGTATTCAGCCTGCCGTTCAGTTCGTAGATACCGGGACGGTAGACCGCACCCCGGATTTCAAGCTTGTTGATGAAGCGGTTAAGGATAGCTTCGGCCGTCACAACATCACCGTTGCGCATCTTATAGACACTGTAATCCATGTCCTTGACCGTGTTGACTTCATATTCCTGACCATTCTGGCGGACCACACGCAAAGAACGGGTGTAGGCATCGGCTTCAAAGCCGCCGGCATAGCTGATAAGCGTGGAAAGGTTCTCGTCCTTCTTCATCTCAAAACGCATCGGACGTTTCACCTTGCCGTCGATCTTGACCAGTACCTCATAAGCGGGAACTATCACAACGTCGCCTTCCTGAAGACGGATATCGTCCTGAATGTTACCTTTCATGATAAACTGGTAGACGTCGATTGTAGCGATGTTCCTGCCATTACGGACCAGTTGGACATTGCGCAGGCTGCCGATGTCACTCACACCTCCCGCACGGTAAAGCGCGTGAAAGACAGTGGCAAAGGAGGAAAGGGAGTAAGTGCCCGGCTGGACCACTTCACCCATGACATTGATCTGGATAGTACGGATGCTGCCGAGTGTCAGACGGATGTCAGAGGTCGGGTCGTTTGTATTATTAAGACCGTTATAGATCTTGTTTAATGTCTTCTTGAGATAGTCGTTCGCTTCAGCGATCGTAAGTCCGTTCAGGTTGACGGGGCCTATCTTCTGGATATTGATAGTGCCGTCGGGAGAGATCTGCTGGCGGATAGTATTCTGGCTCGCCCCCCAGATATCGATTATCACTTCGTCACCGGGGCCAAGGCGGTAATTCAAGGGGGTGGCGATATTGACACTGGGTTCGAAGGTCAGATTACGGGTGTTGAAGATGTTACGTCCGAAGACCTGATTACCGCGTGCGAGGTCTTGGGTACTAGGGTGGTCCTCCAACATATCCGAGGTGTTCTCCTTCATCTCTTCACGAAGGCGGGATTCGTTGATATCCGTACCTGTGGCGTTGGAAGCGTTCACGTTGTTCTGCTGCTCATAGAGCTGCTTCACACGCAGGGCCTGCTCCTTGGTTACACCCTTGCGGGCTAACTCGGAGGCCAGCTGCTTTTGTTCCTTACCCTGACGGATACCGTCCTTCACATATTCAAGTACCTGGGAATCGCTCATACTCTGAGCGAAAAGAGGAGATGATCCCGACAGAAGGATCAATAACAAAACACTAAACTTTCGAAGTATCATTGATTAAGTGAATAGGTTCTACATAACCGATCGGCATATCGACACAGGCACAGCCGAGCATATTCAAACGGACGGCAATCTTACTCCGGCCACCGACAGTCACCAGTTCGCCGACAAGACCGCTCAAAGGACCTTTTATGACACGGA
>ERZ772818.3661-NODE-3661-length-10259-cov-3.671599_pt1 | contig 10259 bp, 7 predicted proteins | sample MGYA00580837_ERZ772818 | MGnify/ENA primary metagenome ERZ772818 (study PRJEB29015, sample SAMEA2737671) | human gut metagenome | biome: human gut; feature: human-associated habitat; material: faeces | place: China | collected 2012 ...
CTATCAGAAAAACAATCAATTCACCCAATGCCAGACATCCGAAAAGGATGGAACTCTATCTGTGTCGCAAGTCTTATTCTCTGTGCCTCTCCTCCTGAAAGCGTACCTGTAGCTCTTGATAATGAAAGATAATCAAGTCCTACATCCATAAGAAACTGTATTCTTGCCTTAATCTCCTTAAGTATCTCTGCACCGATAAACTTCTGTCTGTCTGTAAGCTCAAGCTCATCTAAGAACTTCTTTAACTTAACAATAGACATATCTGTAATCTGATATATATTCTTATCTGCTATCGTAACTGCAAGAGATGATGGCTTTAATCTCTGTCCGTGGCAGGACTTACAAGGTCTTATGCGCATGAATTCCTCATACTGCTGCTTTGCACTGTCTGAGTAAGTTTCCCTGTATCTTTTCTCCATATTATGGATAAGGCCTTCAAATGCTATATCGTATTCTCCAACGCCTCTCTGGCCTTTGTAATGCACTTTAACACTTCTGCCCTTAGTACCATTTATAATCATATCCTTAATATCATCTGGATAATCCTTAAATGGTGTTGATAAACTGAAGTTATATTCCTTTGCAAGTGCACTCATAATAGCCCTTGAAAAGCTGCCCTCATCCTTTACAGACTGCCATCCCATACCAACTATAGCTCCCTCATCGATGCTTAATGAATCATCTGGTATAAGAAGCTCTGCATCAAAATTCATTGTATAACCAAGTCCGTAACAATCAGGACACGCACCAAATGGATTGTTGAACGAAAAGCTTCTTGGCTCTATCTCATCTATGCTTATGCCACAATCCGGACACGAAAAGCTCTGTGAAAAGTTAATCGGCTCACCATCTATAACATCAACTGTCATAAGTCCCTCTGCAAGCTTAAGTGCTGTTTCTATTGAGTCTGTAAGTCTTTTGTTAATTCCATCTTTAACTACAAGACGGTCAACAACAATTTCTATATTATGCTTCTTGTTCTTATCAAGATTTATCTCATCTGTAAGCTCATACATATTGCCATCAGCAATAACTCTTACATAACCACTCTTTTTAGCCTGTTCAAAAAGCTTCTTATGTTCACCTTTTCTTCCTCTTACAACTGGAGCTAATATCTGTATCTTTGTTCTTTCTGGAAGCTCCATAATAGTATCAACCATCTGGTCTACAGTCTGCTTGTTGATTACTTTGCCACACTTTGGACAATGCGGTGTACCTATTCTTGCATATAATAATCTGAAATAATCATATATCTCTGTAACAGTTCCAACTGTTGAACGTGGATTTCTGTTAGTTGACTTCTGGTCTATGGAAATAGCTGGTGAAAGTCCTTCTATGCTCTCTACCGCCGGCTTTTCCATCTGTCCTAAGAATTGCCTTGCATATGAAGATAATGACTCCATATATCTTCTCTGGCCTTCTGCATATATAGTGTCAAAGGCAAGACTTGACTTACCAGAACCAGACAGACCTGTAAGTACTACAAGACTGTCCCTTGGTATATCTACATCAATATTTTTAAGATTATGCTCACTTGCACCTCTTATTCTTATATAATTCCTGTAATCGCCTTTTTCCATATTCTATTTTCTCCGTTATTTCTTCTTTCTTAATCCTTAATCATCTCAATTACATAATGCTTTTTCTGTAAACAGCAACTGCTTTTTATAATTATGACACATACATCATATAATACTGTAATGATAATATCTGCCTGTCATTCCTGACTGCGTAATATTGCTTTTGAACTTATAGCTTCACCTGGTATAACAGCTATTAATTCTATCTGCCTGACTTCTTATCCTCATAAATATACTTATTAATCTCGATCATCTTATCACGAAGCATAGCCGCCTGTTCAAAGTCAAGCTCTGCTGCAGCCTTACGCATATTTTTCTCAATCTGCTTCTTAACCTTTTCAAGATCTTTAATGCTCATAGATTCATAATCTACATCAAGCCTTCCATTTGAATTATCTGCTTCTGCTGCCTTAGATATACTTATAAGATCTCTTACTGCCTTCTTTATAGTCTGAGGGGTTATTCCGTGTACCTCATTGTACTCCTGCTGTATCTTTCTACGTCTTTCCGTCTCAGATATAGCCTTTTCCATAGACTCTGTTATAGTATCTGCATACATAATAACGTGTCCCTCTGCATTTCTGGCAGCTCGTCCTATCGTCTGGATAAGTGAAGTCTCTGTTCTTAAGAAGCCCTCTTTATCAGCATCAAGAATAGCCACAAGACTTATCTCTGGAATATCAAGTCCCTCTCTAAGCAGATTGATACCAACAAGCACATCGAATCCGTCAAGTCGCATATCCCTTATAATCTTCTGTCGCTCTAGTGTATCAATATCCGCATGAAGATACTTGACTCTTATGCCGACTTCCTTTAGATAATCTGTGAGATCCTCTGCCATTCGCTTGGTAAGTGTAGTCACAAGTATCTTATTCTTCTTCTCAACTTCCTTATTAATCTCACTTATAAGATCATCTATCTGCCCCTCTATTGGTCTGACTGTTATCTCTGGATCAAGAAGTCCTGTAGGTCTTATAATCTGCTCTGCCCTCATAAGCTCGTGTTCTTCCTCATACCTGCTAGGCGTAGCAGATACGAAAAGCATCTGTGATATCTTGCCCTCAAACTCCTGAAAATTAAGCGGTCTGTTATCCTTAGCTGAAGGAAGCCTGAAGCCATAGTCTACAAGTGTCGTCTTTCTTGCCTGATCACCAGCATACATTCCCCTTATCTGTGGAATAGTAATATGTGACTCATCGACAATAATCATAAAATCATCTGGAAAATAGTCCATAAGCGTATATGGTGGACACCCTGCCGGAAGCCCTGCTAAATGTCTTGAATAATTCTCAATACCTGAACAGAAGCCTGTTTCCTGCATCATCTCTATATCAAAGTTCGTTCGTTCTTCTATTCTCTGTGCCTCAAGAAGCTTATCCTCACTCTTAAAATACTCTATTCTCTCTGCAAGCTCTTTCTTTATATTCTCAATCGCCTTTTCCATCTTCTCTTTTTCAACAACATAATGTGAATTAGGAAATATAGCAACATGGTCAAGGTTACACCTAACCTCACCAGTAAGAGAATCAATCTCGCTTATCCTGTCTATCTCATCTCCAAAGAACTCAACCCTCACAGCATCCCCACTAGAAGCTGACGGATATATCTCTACAACATCTCCCCTTACCCTAAATGTTCCTCGCTTAAAATCCTGGTCATTGCGCATATACTGTATATCTATAAGCTTTCTTATCATCTCATCCCTGTCTTTTTCCATACCTGGACGAAGAGATATAACCATATTCTTATAATCAATAGGCGCACCAAGACCATATATACACGAAACTGACGCTACTATAATAACATCATCTCTCTCTGACAATGCCGCTGTTGCTGAATGTCTTAACTTATCTATCTCGTCATTAATCGAAGAATCCTTGGCTATATAAGTATCGCTCTGTGGCACATAAGCCTCTGGCTGATAATAATCATAATAAGAAACAAAATACTCTACTGCATTCTCAGGAAAGAACTCTTTCATCTCGCTATATAACTGTGCCGCCAATGTCTTATTATGACTGATAATAAGTGTTGGCTTCTGCACATGCTGTATTATGTTCGCCATAGTAAATGTCTTACCAGAGCCTGTAACACCGACAAGTGTCTCGAACTGATTACCCTCTTCAAATCCCTGCACAAGCTTCTCTATTGCATAGGGCTGATCTCCTGTCGGGTTATAAGGAGCGTGTAACTTGAATTCCATAACAATTCTCCCTTCGTTAATCTATAGTAAAATAGTCAACAACAATATTATTTAATAGTATTTACCTTATATATTGATTTTACTACAAATAAATGCCTTTGTCTATTAAAAATAGAACATTTGTTTTATTTTGTAATAAAAATTACCTGACTGCTGATACACAACAGATTTCAACAAACTGCCAATCTGCATATCAGCCATCAGGCTTACTGTAATTTATATATTTTCCATTTGCATATATTTAATTAATCTGTGCTTCCACATTCTTAATTGCCGCATCAAGCTGGGTATCAACATCTGCATCAGTATCATATTCCACTACCATATCTGGAGTAACACCTTTTCCGTGTATATCCTGACCCTTTGGTGTAAAATACTTGGCAATTGTGAACTTTATTGCACTTCCATCTGTAAGTGGTTTAACTGTCTGCACAATTCCTTTGCCATATGTCTGGGTCCCGATTATCGTTCCTTTGCCATAATCCTGTATAGCACCTGCAAATATCTCTGAGGCACTGGCACTGTTGCCATTTACAATGACTGCCAGTGGCAGATTGAACTCATCATTATCCTGACCTTTATACTCTTTTCTATTGCCTTGCTTATCCTCTGTATACACAATAAGTCCGTCAGGAAGCATATATTTAAGCATACCTACAACCGTATCAAGCAATCCACCTGGATTGTTTCTTATATCAATTACAAGTCCTTTCATACCCTGTGACTGCAAATCTTCAACAGCCGCCTTGAACTGCTTTGTTGTTACCTCCTCAAACTGTGATATCGAAAGATAACCTATATTATTATCAAGAAGTGTATATGACACTGTCTTTGCTTCAACAGCATCTCTTACCGCAGAAAATGTCAGTCGCTCAGTTCCACGAATGACCTCCAGCGTGACAGATGTACCCTTGTCGCCTTTAATAAGTGCAACGGCTGATGAAAGCTCCATATCTGTTATGTCCCTGCCATCAACATTTACAACCCTGTCGCCACTCCTGAGTCCAGCCTGATAACCTGCCCCATTATCATATACATCTACAAGAAGAACACCACCTTCACCACTGAGCTGGCAGACTGCTCCTATGCCATAGAACTTGCCATTTGTTGACTCCTTTAAGGCTTTATATTCATCCGCTGTATAATACATGGTATACTTGTCACCATATGAACTAAGATACGCCTTGTAAATGTTATCTTTGGCGGTTTCATCATCTACATCACCAAAATAAAAGGATTCAAGCACAGAATCAATTGCATTAAGCTTGCCTTCTACCTCACTTCCAATTCCGTCTGAATCTGTGACTGCATCAGATTGTATATATACATCTCCATTAACACCTATATGAATGTAGCCTTTAGCTATACACACTGCTGCCACACTTAATATTAGAAGTATAACAGCCATAAATGCTGATACAGCACCGATAATCATTCCACTTGCAAAGCCTTGTGATTTCTTCTTTCTTGGCGGCTGTGCATTTCTTCTTAAATCATTCATTCCATACAAATCACCAATATTTCCACGATTATCCGAAGCACTATTATTAATTCTGTTTCCGGCATTATTGTCATTATCTGCATTAACATTATTAATTACATTAATGTTATCACCAGCATTAAAATCATCACTATTGACATTATCATTTGAATAAATGTTGTTATTTTGATTGTCCATACCTATATGCCTCTGCATTTATTAATATTTATTTGCTTAAGTAGTTCCAAGGTGAAACATAACTTCCGTTATATCTTACATCAAAATGTAGATGAACTCCGTCAGAATCACCAGTTGTTCCCATAAGTGCTATCTTCTGGCCCTTAGTTACATGTGTTCCTGCACTGACAAGAAGCTTTGAAGCATGCAGATATCTTGTATACAATCCACCACCATGATTAATCATAATATAATTACCCGCTGATGAACTAAATGTCGCAATTACCACATCACCATCATACGCCGCATATATAGCATCACCCGCAACGCCTCTGTTAAGTGCACCGATATCAATTCCCTTATGCGGAGAGCTTCTGCCCTCTGTATCACCATAAGGTGAGGTTATCCTTGTTGACTCTGTAGGCCACTTGAACTTTCCACCATCATATTTTACAACATTGGCACTTCCACTATTCTCCTTGGCCTTAATCTCTGCCTCTATCTTGGCAATATATTCGTCCTGAGCCTTTATATCAGCTTCTATCTTAGCTTTATAATTCTCCTGCTGCTGCTTATTCTTCTGTAATGAAGCCATTTCACTCTTCTTGGTTGACTCAAGCAGTGAAAGTGAAGCTCTCTTATCTTCAAGCTCCTCCTGCTTGGTTACAAGTGTCTCCCTGTCCGTTTCTAACTGTGCTTTGGCGACAGTTATATAAGTAACAGTAGCATTATATTTTTCAAGCATTTCCCTGTCATACTGTGAGATTTTTGTAATATATTCCGCCTTATTAAGCATATCACCCATACTCTGGGAATTCATAAGCAATGCAAAATATGTTTCATCATTATGTTCATACATAAACTGAATTCTAAGCTTCATTGAACTATACTGTTCTTCTGCCTCTATCTCTGCCTGTGCAAGCTTTTCTTCTGTATCCACTATCTCAGCCTCTATCTGCTCAACCTGCTCATTAACCTCATTAAGCTCGCCATCAACACTGGACATCTGTGCATCAAGCTGGGCAATATAAGCTATCATATCATCGTTCTGTGCCTTTAAGTCTTCAATTATTTTCTCTGTCTGTTCATACTGGCTCTGCAAATCTTTTTTCTTGCTGTTAGCATCATTGAGATTCTGCTTATCATCTCCATATACATCATAATATGACACTGCAAAATATGGTATTACAAGCACAAGTATCATCAACAATGGAATAAGCCTTTTTGCTAATGCTCTCCTCATACAACTCCTCCATTCAGCCAAACCATTTATAAAATGCATACAAACAGCCGCTTAACAATAGCATAACAATCTATACTGTCGGATACCATTTTTATTTTTAAATAGGACTTCCACATATCATATACAATCACATAATATAATCTTCATATATAATACATAATCATATAATTCAATGCAGCAGTCCTATGTCTGGCTAATATTATCTGCTATACATTAGCGTGCTTTCTTACAGCAAAGAAGCTTCCTAATGCACCTATTCCGATACCAAGAAGAATTCCTACTGGAACCAGTATTCTGAATACATCATTAACCGGCATAAATGCAAGAATGTTCTGAAGTATCGAGAACTTATTCATAACAAAATTAATAATATTCTCATATACAAATCTAAGAATAACTATTGGAATAATTGAACCAACAAGTCCAATTACAATACCTTCTACGAAGAATGGTGCATTAACAAATGCATCTGTAGCACCTATATACTTCATAATAGAAATCTCTTCTTTACGGACAGTAATACCTATTACAATTGTGTTAGTAATAAGGAATATAGATACTGCAAGAAGAATAACTATAATTGCTATTGTTATGTAACTAACAAGTCTTGCGGCACTGGCAAGTCCACTTGCTGTTGCCTCTGAACGGTTAACCTGTCTTATGCCATCAAGATTTTCAAGGTATGTTACAAGTGTAGCCTGACTTGAAGCTTCATTAAGATATATCTCATATGATGAAGAATTAGCAAGAGGATTATCATCCTTGAAACCTTCTGCAAGTTCTGGGTAATCTTTAAAATACTCAGCCTTGTAATTCTCCCACGCTTCATCAGCTGATGTATAATGAATTCTTGACACTTCATTACGCTGGCTTATCGTATCGCCAAGCTTCTTAATATCTGCGTCTGTAAGTCCTTCATCGAAAAATACTGTTACGCATACTTCATTCTCAGCCTTATGAATCATATACTGAAAATTGGATACAAGTGCATAGAATACACCAAAAAGGAATATACACGCTGTAATTGTTGCTATAGACGCAAGAGAGAACAATCTATTACGATAGATGTTCTTTAATCCGTCTTTAATATGATAAAATAACGATCTAATCTTCATAGAAATAACCACCTTTTTCCAAATCACTGATAATCTTGCCTTCGCTCATAGTAATAGTTCTCTTCTTCATCTGCTGAACTATCTCCATATTATGAGTAACAACAAGTACTGTTGTTCCCTGCTTGTTAACCTGATCTAATATCTTCATAATCTCGTTAGAGTTAGCTGGGTCAAGGTTACCTGTAGGCTCATCGCACAATAATATAGCTGGCTTATTAACCAGTGCTCTGGCTATGGCAACTCTCTGCTGTTCACCACCTGATAACTCATTAGGAAATGACTTATACTTATCAAGAAGTCCTACCATTGAAAGCATAGCAAGAACCCTGCTCTTAATCTTCTTATTAGGAGCTTCGACAACTTTCTGTGCAAATGCAATATTATCGTATATATTACGATCTGGTAAAAGTCTGAAATCCTGAAATACAACACCGATATCTCTTCTAAGATATGGTAACTTCTTTCTTGTAAGTTTATTAAGGTACTTTTTATTAACGTATATCTTACCCGATGTTGGGTCAAGTTCCTTAAGAAGAAGCTTTATAAGAGTTGACTTACCTGAACCACTCTTACCTACTATAAACACGAATTCTCCTTTCTGAACGTGAAGATTAATTCCGTTCAAAGCAGGAACTCCAGATGTATACGTTTTGGTAACATCTTCCATTATAATCATTATTAATATTCCTCCAAATTAGTATGTATCTTTACTTTCCATATATTTCATATATTTAACTACCATAAGTGCAATCTTAAATGTTATGGCATCATCAAACACTCTCAAATCAAGGCCTGTAGTCTTCTGAAGCTTATCTAGTCTGTATACAAGAGTATTTCTGTGGATATATAACTGTCTTGATGTCTCTGATACATTAAGGCTGTTATCAAAGAACTTGTTAATTGTTGATAATGTCTCCTCATCTAAATCATCAGGTGACTTTCCGTCAAATATCTCTCTTATGAACATCTGACAAAGTGGAAGTGGAAGCTGATATATTAAACGTCCAATACCAAGTCTGTTATATGCAACAACATTCTTGTCACTATAGAATATCTTGCCTACATCAAGAGCCATATTAGCTTCCTTGTAAGAACGTGATACTTCTCTTATATCATTAACAATAGTACCATAAGCAATATGGGCAGAACTCATAGCCTCTGTATTTAACATATCTATAATAACTTCTGCTGTCTTATCAAGGTCTTCGTAAGTTTCATTACTCTTAACCTCTCTGACAAGTATTATACTCTTCTCGTCAACTGCTGTGATAAAATCCCTTGTTCTTGAAGCAAATAAAGTTCTTATTGTCTCTAATGCATTAATATCTTTCTCGTGCTTAGTCTCAATAATATATACAACTCTCTTTACATCCGTATCAATATGAAGCTTCTCAGCTCTTGTATACATATCAACCCTTAGAAGATTATCAAGAAGAAGATTCTTTATAAAGTTATCCTTATCAAATCTTTCCTTATAAGCAACTAAAAGATTCTGTATCTGAAATGCTGCAAGCTTTCCTAACATAAATACATCATCAGTTGTTCCCTTAGCCAATATTATATACTCAAGATTGCCATCTTCAACAACCTTAAAGAACTGATATCCATTAACCACCTGACTATCTGCTGGTGAATCTATAAATACAAGTGCATCTGCTGTACATTCAGCAACATTATCAAATGTCTTAGCTACAACCTTGCCCTCTGCATCAATAACACATAAATCAACTCGTGATATTTCTTTTAACCCATCAACGGTTGTCTGTAAAATCTGATTTGAAATCATATTATACTCCATTCCTTCGCATCTTTTTGACATTTACTATATCATTGTAAAGCAAAATGACAAAAAAAAAAAGAGGAAATGTATAGAAATTATACACTTCCTCTAAATTTTATAAAATAATTATATTTGAATAATACAAATATCTAATTATGTATAGTAATTAGTGAGTAATTACCATTTCTGTTTCCTTATCAAATACATGAAGTCTTGCAACATCCATAGCGAATTCAACTTCATCACCTGGACGAGCTGTTGTTCTAGGATTAACCTTAGCTGTACATGTAACATCACCGATTTCATAGTGAAGGTTAACTTCAGCACCAAGTAATTCATATACTCTGATTGTTGACTTAAACTTAGTATCCTGATGAGCAGCGATAAATTCTGGATCATCTTTAACGTCTTCTGGACGGATACCAACTACAACTGTCTTTCCAACATAACCTTCATCGATAAGCTTCTTGCTCTTTTCAGCTGGAAGTTTGATAGTAACTTCTTCGCTCATCTTAAGAACTGCCTGTGAACCTTCCTGAGATACTGTAGCATCAATAAGGTTCATCTGAGGTGAACCAATGAAACCAGCAACGAAGATGTTGTTAGGTGTATTGTAAAGGTTCTGAGGTGTATCTACCTGCTGAATAATACCATCCTTAAGAACTACGATTCTTGTACCAA
>ERZ772818.3671-NODE-3671-length-10234-cov-3.905786_pt1 | contig 10234 bp, 3 predicted proteins | sample MGYA00580837_ERZ772818 | MGnify/ENA primary metagenome ERZ772818 (study PRJEB29015, sample SAMEA2737671) | human gut metagenome | biome: human gut; feature: human-associated habitat; material: faeces | place: China | collected 2012 ...
TGGGGCTTATCCGTGAAAAAGCGGCCCGTGTGTATCCGAACATTACTGTAGAGACCTATTCCCCACCCTACAAGCCGGAATTCAGTGAGGAGGACAACAGGGCGATTATTGGTGCCATCAATGCGGCAAAACCGGATTTGCTGTGGATTGGGATGACGGCTCCCAAGCAGGAGAAATGGACGTATACGCACTGGAACGAACTGGATATTGACTGCCACTGCGGAAACATCGGGGCGGTGTTTGACTTTTTTGCGGGTACGGTAGAACGGGCACCCAAATGGTGGCAGGAGCACAGTCTGGAATGGCTGTACCGCCTAATGAAGGAGCCAAAGCGGATGTGGCGGCGGTATATCATCGGGAATGCGCTGTTTCTGCTGAATGTGGCAAAGGAGAAGTTCAATGGATAGACAAGTTTTACCTCTTTCTCTGGAGGAAGGTCTGGCCCGCTACAAGGCGAGCAAGGTACAGCCGAAAGGTTTTAATTTATTCTGCTCGATGTTCAACTGGCACAACGAGCGGTATCTGCACTCCAGCTTTATCGGAATGATGCTTTCGATAAAGCGGGAGTTTTTAGTTTCGTTTCTGGAGGAGCTGCACCGGGCGGATAAGGGGGTTTTTACGGACGAGGATTTGGCGTATTTCGAAGGGTGTGCGTGTGAAGTCCACCCGAACATGAATGACCACAGGGAGTGGAACAACATTGACCTACTGATACGGACAGCGGACGGGAAACGGGCTGTGGTGATAGAGAACAAGATGCTGGCCAATGACCGGATGGTGAACGGCATGCATCAGCTGGAAGCGTATATGTGCAGGGTGCAGAAGGATAATGCGGAAAGGGTGATCGGGGTGTATCTCTCTCCGCGCAGGTATCTGCCGGACTTCGGAGCGAGAGGAACGGAGCGGAACCTGATGACGCTGGGGTATGATACGTCTATCAAACAGTGGGTGAAGGCGTGCCGGGGACAGGAAACGGACGGTTTTAAGAGGGAGATGATACGGCAATATGGGGAGCTGCTGGATGTGGCGCTGAATGACCCGCAGACGGCCATAGCGTTCAGGGAGGTGGTGGCTGCCAACCGGGAGGCGGCTTATGAGCTGTATTGCCGCAAGGATGCGGACCGGGATTTCATGGAGGCGATGGAGCATGTGAAGTGGCACACGCTGTATGATGTGCTGAACGGTGTGTTCGACGGGCTGAAGGGTCTGGAGGGCGTGGAATGGAACGTGAAGAACGACCGCAAGATGCAAAAGGATGTGGACACAGTATCGCTCACGGACAAGAGTTCTTCGCTGCTGGTGTATGACTTTTACTTTAAAAAGGAAAGATGGTATATCTGCAATGATGCCAAGGGGTTTACGATGGGACGCTGTGGCAATAATAAAAATTACACTACGCTGGAGGGTACGGATATACGGAGTTTCAAACAGCCGGGTGCTTTCCGACTGGTGAATCGGGAATGCAGGGAGGGGCTGGTGAAGGAAGTAACAAAGCAAGCAAGACATGTTTTAGGAATAGAGTAGCTTAAATCATCATATTTTTCTTAATTATCTAATTTAACCAATCTATGCACACGAAAAACAATAACCCATTTAATATTTACACTTCGAAAGTTAAGCGAGTAAATATCCCTCTGCCCGCATTTCAATATTTTCACCGGGCATCGTCGGAAGAGAAGGTGGACGAAAAATTTATCGGCAGGGAAAGAAGTTCGAAACGCCTGTACGCATGGCTTACAGACGAGGCAACCCAAAGCGGATCGTATCTGGTTACGGGATATAGAGGTATGGGCAAATCGAGTTTCGTAGGCAGGGTTTTATTTGAACTCTGCATTCCTGTGAATTATAAAACCACTATAGCAGGATATTTTTGCTTTACCCTGTTGTGGACAAGTATTATTACAGGCATTGCAGGAATTTACTGGGATAGCCATACTACATGGATGAACATCTGCTGCAGCATTTTAATGATAGCAATATTATCATTTCCATATAATAATTACTTTAGAAACAGCCGCAGAAAAGTAATATTTGTTTGTCGTGTAATGAAAAGGCGGTTTAAGCTAACATGGACTGCACATCGGACTGCCTTTCGCACAAAAGGTAAAACGGAATGGGAGAAAATAAACAAGGAACTGTATGATACGGATATCAGTAAAAAAAGTTACGGCAGAATTTGCATCAACATCAATCTTGGACAGGAAATTCTAAACGAAAAAGACATACTGAGCCTGGTGGCTCATCAGCTTTACATCAAATATAATGCTTATATCCAATCGCCTGTAGCTAACATCTGGCACTGGCTGATACAAACGGGTATAGCACTTGCGGGCGTATGCCTGTTCTGTATGCTACCTCTGGAAATAGTAAAAGAGGCCAACCTGAACCCATTAAGCCGGATAATAGACGGACAGCTTTTCTACTTGATTTATATGTCCGTAGGATTTGTGCTGTTCTTTGTATTATACCGATATATAAGCCAGTGGTTTATTTTCAGCCAGAAAAGGCCACTCAGAAAGCTGAAACTGCTGATGGAAAGAATTGATGCTCAGATTGAACTGGAAAAATCGGCAGGTGTCAGCATGGCACTGAAAGACGAAAAAATGGGCTGGGATGTAGGCCTGACCAATGGAAGAAAAAAGAATACAAAATTTCCACAAGCCGAAACAAGGGTCATTGAGCAGGAGCTGATTGATATCATCAGCTCTATCAACCAAAGTTTCAAGAGCCCGCATTTTATCTTTGTGTTTGATGAGCTGGATAAAATTGAGGCTGAAGAGAAACGGAATTTTAATAATCTGGAATATACGAACGAAAAGAATTTTCCAGGGAAAGGGACTTCGAGAACCAGAAAACAGAATGTGCTGCACGTACTGGCCAATATGAAACTGTTTATTTCGACGGCCAAGGCGAAATTTATTTTCATTGCCGGACGCGAACTGTATGATGCTTATCTGGCAGACTTGTCGGACCGTGAATTTGCTATTTCAAGTATCTTCAATGGCGTTATTTATGTGGAAAGTTTCTGCTCGAATGAACGAAGAGAAAAAGACATCATGCTGAATGCCGAGACTTATATCTGCAAACAGCTTATCCCACAGAAAGTTATCACATCTGCGTGTATTGAACATTATATCAATGCAAAATCAATGGGCAAAGATTTTGAACATCTGGATATAAATCTGAAAATGTACTACAAGTATCTGATAAATTCATATCTGAAGCGTTTCAATAATAATCCGGACTTACTGACGAAAGATATCAGAGACTGCATTGACAAGGTAATTATCCTGCTCTATCATTTTTCGGTATACTTGTACCATATCAGTAACGGGTCTCCCAAAAAGATGAGTCTCTACTTTGAAAAATATATCAGACCACTAAACTCGGAAAATCAGCTTACCCTTAAAAAATGGGATGTAAAAGAAAAGATACTTGAAAATAAATCCATTGATATACGCATAGACAGCAAGGCTAAATACTGCCTTTCTTTCGGATATATCGACCAGCGTATCATTGGGTTTATTCACTACATTTCGTTCCCTGTAACACAGATTATCATCAATGCCAACCAATTTGGGGACAAACTGTTGCTATCGGCTTCTTTCCTTATCAATCATATTTATAAATTTCACAAGAGTGGTTTCTCCTGGAGAAACATGGAGCATACGCCTGAGCTGCTGGAAGTGTACAGAATACCTGAATTCAGGGGATTTATCAACTCTATTTTATCGTATCTGGCACAGTCGCATATTATTCCAGTTACATGCGGACTGTATCAGTTTAAATTCCGTAAACGGATTTCGGAAGAAATATCACTGGCATCAAAATTTTCGGAAGAAATTGCCGCACTCTTTAATTTTACGCTGGACGAATCTCTGTCGGTTAAGCAGCACTATATCAACTTACTGGAATATTACAGTAACCCTAAAGAGCCGGGAATAATTGAAAATCCGCATGTGGTAGCCGGAATGCATGTGATTCTGGCTGATTTATTTATGGCTGATGAAGAGTACACAAAGGCTATATTCGAATACCAGACGGGAATTAATATCATGATGGAGGAAGAAAGAATCAGTGCGAACAACAATGAGAATCTGACGGACCAACATGCCATCACACGAATGCTGTTCCTGCTGAGGAATATGCTGAAGCTGGGATTGGCTTTTGAAAAAAGAAAAACATACGAATCGGCCTATGTAACATATAACGAACTAATTGGCAGACTAATAGCTTTCAGGTATCTGGACGAACAAAGTCTGGGACTGAACTACGCTATCAAAACAAAAAACAATGAACACGAAGCTGTGCTATATGTCACAAACAAGAGAAAAAATGTACCATACGTAAGAAAGAATGTATGCCCGGAAATCAACAACAGTCTGGACAAACAAAAAATGATGTATAGTGTGAACGGTCCGGACATTATAGTAGATTTTGCCCACCAGATGACTTTGGAAAAAAACCTTATCATACAAAGGCTGTCTATGCTGGAAGATATAAGGCTGATTTATCAGGCAATGCTGGCCAGGCTGTTTGTTCTCGAAAAAATGGAACTAGGCGGAATTACCCGGGCTAACATTGAATTACTGGAATCGGAATATGTGTTTCTGCATCTGGCTACCAATGAGAAGAACAAATTCCTAATCTCGAATGACTTCTTCAGACGACTGGGGGATATCATGTTTTACAAAAACGGACTTACTATGGAGTTTTATCAGGACTCGAAAGGAAATGTTCTGAAAAACTGTTTTATGGAGGGGTTGTATTTATGGTCGTACAACATCAGGACGGAAATTATGGACTATTGCAACGAATATAAATGTTACAATCAGAAAGACTTCCTTCTGGAAACAATGTACAAAATCCAGAATCCGTCAAGCCAAGAAGAATGGGCCGAAATGCCGGTGGATTTTAAAAAATGTAAAACCGCAAAAACGCTGCCGGAAAACTTCATCAATAAGGTTAACGAAAGCCTGAAAGATATTCCGATAAGAAAAGTAACAGCGTGTAACAATCACAGAAAACTGATGTGGGAGAACAACAAGCGCTTGCCATGTTTTGCATGTAAGTATTACAACAAGAGCTTGAGACTACTGATGAAAAACCTGTTTAATGTGGACTTGGAAAGGGAATGTACGAATCACAATTGCAGTAAAGTATATGTAATATTATCTTGCCTGACAGAAAACTACAATTCAAAATCTCTACGCCAAAATTTCATGATTCAACTGGCTGAGGTGCTGGACTGTATGGGTAACGTGATGCTCAGCTGTACTAGCAATATTTCTAACGAAAGCAGTTTCCAATGCAAAATAAGAAACAAATTCTTACAGGATTTTCTGCATGATGTTTCCCTCTTTAATAATAAAGAATCGAAAGATGAAAAATCAGACATACGGACATGTCTGAAACTGCTCCATAATTTTAATACGATGGAGACGGACAATTCCTATATGCTAGAAAAAACACTGGTATTGTACTGGGAAGCCTTCCTGTGTTTCCGCATGGGAAACGATTTAAAAAAAGCGGCAGGAAGTTTGAAAAAGATATTGCAAACGATACAGAAATATCTGAAACTGAATGAAAACAATCAAGAAAGCAAAAATATAGTAAAACTGAATCTCAATGCAATAAAAAACAAAATTCTGAAACCTTGTCTGGTTAACCTGTATGCTTATTACAATTTTATCAATATCATTGAAATCCAAAAACTGAAATGGATTTTCCATGTCCAAATGTATGAAAATATATCTCTGAACAGATTGTCTATGTTTCCTGATATAGAGGAGATAATGCTGGTGTATTATGAAGTGATGGCTTGCTGTATCGTTGATTACGCAAGAGAAAGAAAAAAAGACAAAAAAAATATCATAAACAATGATTATAAAATCAAGCTGAGCAGTATTTACAAGAATATTGCCCTAGGGGCTTTAAGACTGGAAAGTACCATTTATGAGAGAGTGCTTTCGCTGCAATTCAAGGCGATGATGAACCAACGGATTTTATTCCACTTGCTGAAAAAAAATGGTGTAAAGAATCCAGACTGCTTTTATGACAAGGACTTCAACCGGCAAATGATTAATTTCCTAAATAGTTACCTGGGAAGAAGCGAACATCTGGATGTCATGCTTGGCGAATACAGAAACTGTTTTAAAGAGGTTATAACATCTTGTGAAGAAAATCCAAACAGCAGGTGCTGCAATATAAAAAAAGCCTTGCTTTTTCTGGAATTTCTGATATCGGACACGATGTACTGTCTGACCAGAATTCTAGAAATCATCACTCCTTATACATCTACTACGCTTTTCACAAATACTTTTATGGGGGATATCTATCAGATGCTCTATAAATGGAATCTGTTGTTCGACCTGCTATATATGGTATACAGGGCTTCTGAAAATGAATTCAGCATTACGGAAGTGGATTCAAATCAGATGAACCAGATATATCCAGAGTGGGAAACAGGACTTGTGTACACATGTACAAGAAACAAATGTAAATATCAGGAAAATCATAATTTAACGGATAACAATTGCCCGCTTTACGATTTCAAGTGTAAATACAAAAAATCGGAAATGGAACTGATATATGATATTCTCAATGAACCTGATTCTAATTTGCAGGGTTTAAAAAACAATCTGAACCTGTATAGGGAATGCATGAATTTAGATATTGCCGAACAATTATTCGACAATATGCTGAAGAGTATAGGCAAATCGAATATACACTATACGCTGAGAAATTATTCGGCAGAAATGGCTTTGAAATGTTACAGACAGGCTCTTGACATGCACCATGAAGGAAAATCGTACAAAGATATGATTGCAAAAATGTATTATCTGGACGATGACCTTAAAAATGATACCATACAGTTTGATCTGGCTCTGGAACGACTGAGAATCAACAATGGATATATTGACAAAAACCTTCAAAATATAATGAAAGTGTTTAATAATGCATCAATTTATGATGTAGAAAACTTTTGTGCAGACAATGAGACCAAGCTTTCATTAAAAAACAGATTTCCGGACTTTTATGCCGGATAAAGTGTAACCCGTCAACAAAGTAAAAATTCTATGATTGGTATTTACGGACCGGATACGGAAAGGATAGCGCAAATGTATTACAAGCGGCTGCGCGAGTGGCTGAGGGTTTCGGAGGAGGACGATAAGTTTTTGGGACTGATGGCTACTGATAATGAGCAAGAGGGATACAAGGAGATGCTTGACTTTGTTTACAGCCGCATTAAATCGGGGCCGGAGAAACTGATTCTGGTCAAGCCGGAGTATCTGAAGGGGGTGGCTGAAGAATTCGAAAATAAATTTAATCCGTGTATCGAGTTGTATAAGCGTACTCCAAAAGAAAACAAGGGGAGCACGGCTTTCAGTAGATTCAAAAAGAGTATGGAGGATTTTTATGACGATTTTATGAAATCCTCCCGACAGAAAGAATCCTTTGGCATGCAGCTGTCTCGCAGTCTGAATATACGGACGTGCCCCTATTGTAACCACAGCTATACCTTCAGCATAGACGAAAAAATAAACGAAGCGTCTGACAAAAGAGTGAGGGTAAGGCCGGAATTCGACCATTTTTATCCGAAAGCGAAATATCCGTGCCTGGCTCTTTGCTTTTACAACCTGATTCCTTCGTGCCCAGTGTGCAATCATCTGAAAAGGGAACGGGAGATTGACTTGAATCCGTATCTGATTGACACGGAGAACAGTCCGATATACTTCAATCTGAAAAATGAAAAAGAGGTGAAAACGGCCGCAGATATTGTGCTGGAGGTCAAGAGCAGCGATGGGCGCGGCAGTGGTAACATCGAGGTACTGGGCTTGCAGCATCTGTATAACGAGCATAAGGACTATGTGAAGGAGATGATGGACAAGGCTGTGGCTTATAACGAGTCGTATTACGACGGCCTGATGGAGAGTTTCAGGGGGATGAACCTGAATGCGCAGGATATAGAGAACCGGATATGGGGAACTTATACGGAGTGCAGTGATTTGGGGAAAAGGCCGCTATCGAAGCTGACACGTGATATTTTGAAGATATACAATATTAGATGAGTACATTCAATTTTATAGCGGTCCGCGTGCTGGAGGGCTGCCAACCGCACATCAGAAAGATTCTGAAGGAGAATACGACGTATTTTCTGCGTAATGAATATATTTTCGACGAAAGTGAGCAATGGGTAAGGCGGGCAGACGGGTGCAGGGCGGTACCTGCGGATTTCTACAGCTGCGGCAAGACCGGCAATGGCTTGCAGATTAACATTTCGGCCATTGTGGGACAGAACGGTGACGGTAAAAGCTCGATGGTGGAGCTTGCCCTGAGGGTGCTGAACAACTTTGCCTGTTCGTGCGGTTACTTTTTGTTTCACGAGGACCTGGTTCCGGTAAGCGGAGTGTGGGCGGTGCTGTACTACGCTATCGACGGAAAGGTATTTGCCATTGAGTGCAAGGGGGATGAAATAGGGTTTTACAGGGAGAATGAGGATGGAATGAAGGAAAAGGTAAAAGGGCTTCCGACAAATTCCGAAGTTGTGGATATGGAATTCCTGAAAAAGGAACTGGCTCCTCATTTTTTCTATACGCTTGCCATGAATTACTCGCTGTATGCCTACAACTCGGAAGAGCTCACGAAGGAGTATACGACGGGAGGCCGCTGCTGGATAGAGAGTATTTTTCATAAGAACGACGGCTACCAGACACCGGTGGTGCTGAATCCGTTTCGGAGAAAAGGGAATATTGATGTCAATGTGGAAAATGCTTTGGGCAAACAGCGGCTGATGGCGATGTTTGTGGATAACTCGATAAAGGAGATTAACAGAAATGAGGTGCCGCTGGGGTTTGCTTTCAGGCTGGAAAAAGAATCGAAGCTGGTGACCAAGACGCTGAAGGGGTTTATGGAGGTAGGCCATCATGATTTGGGAAAGTATTTTGAAGATTTCTATAACGCATTTATTGAAAATAAAGCCCGACATTACAGCAATTTTATAAATAGACAGCATATCCGTTTTTGGGAAGTAATAGACGAATGTCTGAAAGATGATGTTTTTCTTTTTGATGCGGCTCTGAATATTCAAACTGAGATGGAGAATCTAAGCTCTTCCAATCAGACAGAACCGGAAGATACTTTCATGAAGTATGTGGATTCAGTCAAAGGCAATAAGAATGTTTACAGCAATGTGAGAGGTATCGTTGACCGGTTTACAGAGCACCATTATGAACAACTGAATATTTCTGCCATACACCGGATTATGATGGTGCACGAGATAAAGAAGCTATGGGACGAAAAGTTTAAAGAACTGGGCATTGCCGCCGGCGGGTATTACGACTGGGAAGGGGAAAATGCTGCCGAAGCGCGGGCCAAGGCTTACATGGTGTATAAAAGCATTGATACGCTGGAAACATACAGAATACAATACGGTGACTATTTTCTGGATCCTACATCTTCCAGCCGGGCGTTTTTCCTGAATAGCAAAGGAACATTCGACCGTTTCTTGCTGCATATTCGCCATGAATTTGAAAATCTGTACAAGGATATCTGCCACAAGAAAAGCCATATCACCCTGAAAATAAGGCAGACGCTTAATTTTCTTTTAAAGAATGCCCAATACCGGTATCTGGATTCGGACGGGAAGCAGGAGAAAGTTTTATGGAAGGTGCTGCCGGAAGGGGATTATCCAAACTATATTGACTTTGGGGTTTACAGAAAAAGGATTGACCGGATTATAAATGAGAATGAAGCAGCGAATGAGGATTCTAAGCTGCCTGCCCTGAAGACGATCGAGCTGCTCCCCCCTCCTATCTTCGAGGTGGAGGTCGTCGCCATGAAAAAGGGTGAGCCTGTTCTGCTTTCGACCATGAGCTCGGGCGAACGGCAACTGCTGAACAGCATCAGCGGTGTGGTATATCATCTGCGGAATATCGACTCGGCTGTCGAAACAGACAAGACGATTGGCTACCGGTTTGTCAATCTTGTCTTCGAAGAAATTGAGCTGTATTTCCATCCTGAGTTCCAACGGCAGTTTATCCTGAAACTGACGGAGGTGCTGAAGGGGATGGAGTTCAAACGGCTGGAGGCGGTGAATATGTGCTTTGTGACGCACTCGCCTTTTATCCTTTCGGACATCCCGAAAAGCAATGTGCTGTTTCTGGAAGACGGACTTCCGGTTTTCCCGATGCAGGAGGATACGTTCGGGGCGAATATCCACACGCTGCTGCAC
>ERZ772818.3673-NODE-3673-length-10230-cov-3.960197_pt1 | contig 10230 bp, 13 predicted proteins | sample MGYA00580837_ERZ772818 | MGnify/ENA primary metagenome ERZ772818 (study PRJEB29015, sample SAMEA2737671) | human gut metagenome | biome: human gut; feature: human-associated habitat; material: faeces | place: China | collected 2012 ...
GTGAAGAACTAAAACGATGCCCTTATTTCCAATTACCACCTTTGGCTTCCTTTTGAAGCCTTGTTCCACTTTCTCCTAAACCCGAAGAAGCAGATGTACAAAATGGAATCACTGTTTTATCTGAAAAATCATTAGTCTTAACAAACGTATCTACTGGCCAAGCCGCAATCCCCCACCATATTGGATAGCCAATAAGCACTGTATCATATTGATCTCAGTTTTCTACTTTAGTTGTTTTTAATTCTACATTTCTAAGTGATTTATCCTCATGTTCTTTTGTTACTCTTGAGTTATCACCTGTCCAATCTAAATCATCTTCACTATACTTTTCTTTAGGTTCAATTTCAAAAAAATCTGCATTTAAATTTTCAGCAAGCTTTTCAGAAACATCTTTTGTATGATTTTGTGCAGAATAATAAACGACCAATGTTTTCCCACTTATTTGTGTATTTGTTGTACTTTTTGTTTCTTCACTTGGTTCATTTTCTACTGTTTCAGTTGTAGAAGTATCTTGTCCACGATAAACAAAATATCCTCCTACTGCTGCAATAATAATAACCAATACAGTTAATAACACCCTTACATTCTTTTTCATTAAATACCCCCTATCTACCTTTTTAATAAATATTTTATCAATAAACATAAAGAAATACATAATTAAATTTGCATGCTATCATAACTAAAATACATACTAAAAAAGTGAGACCAAAGTCCCACTATATATCTTTTTAAGAATATTTTATTCACATTTAACCACATAACATTGTTTTTTATAAAAGGATATGCCATATCCTACAGCACCAGCATATTTCTTAAATCTTTTTTCTTCAAGATATTTTTGATCAATGATTTGTTTGACTCCAGCATTTGCATCTTCTATTAAATCATCTTCACTTGCTGAATGCTTACATTCAATAAGAAGTACTGTATCCAAGATTGTTTCAGGCAATACACATATATCAAATCTTCCATTACCTGCTTCTCTATTTGATACAACTTCATAATCATTTAATAATCCTACTAAAAATCCATGATAGAAGCTTTCTTGATTATCGAAATAACTAATACTTCTTATCAAAATATCATTAAGCAAGAGATTGACTTTCCTTGCATCACCATTTATAAATTCTTGATAAAGTTCATTTTTTCTAGCACTTGTATAATCTTTAAAATAAGACATAAATGATTGTTTATAGATTTCATAGACTTCTCTATTAGGAATAATGAGTTTATACTGGCTATCTCCTGTTTTTTCAATGACTTTTAAATAACCGGTAAGAAGTAAGAAACTATAGATATTATTGATGTTATCCATTTCTCGATAAGTAAGTTCTGGTTTGATGACTTTATCTATTGTTTGTCCATTCATCAATAACTCAAACTCTTTTCTTAATCCTCTATCTCCTGTCTGTATATAATTTACAACAAGCTCATTTCCACTGGTATTTGCCCAAAAGGAAATTGGTTCAAAGCTTGAATCTGCTTTTTTATTCTTAACATAGCTTAAAGTACTCCATGGATTATAGATTTCAAGATTTCCAAATAGATACCCATCATACCATTCTTTGACTTCATCAAAAGAATCAAATAGGTCATAATCTTTTAATAACTGTTTGACTTCTTTTTCTGTAAAACCAAAGAATTCATTACCTATATTATCTAAGATTGAATATGATGAAAAATTATTTAACCCTGTAAAGATACTTTCTTTAGAAATTCTTAAACATCCTGTCATGATACCTTTTTCTAAGGCATCATTAGTCTTAAGAGATGATGAAAAGACATTTCTTAAAAACTCTACCATTTCATCATAGTAGTTATGTTGATAGGCTGCTTGTAATGGCACATCGTATTCATCAATAAGAATGATGACTTTTTGATGGTAATATTTTCTTAAGCACAGTGATATAGTTAATAATGATTCAGATAGTTCGTTTTTTGAAGCTGTATTTAAATGATATCTTTTTAATAGCTTTTTTTCTCTTTCATTGAAGATATCGTCATCTAATATATCTTCAAATTGATCAAGAAGACGGGCAATGATGTATGAAAATTTTACTAATTGATTTTCTATTTTTGATTCTTTCATATCTTTTAAAGATATGAAAATTACAGGATATTGATTTTGATGTTTTAATGCTTCTTTATTTTTAGAGATATTTAATCCATCAAACAAATAAGCGTTTTCTTTTTCCTTATTAGAAAAGAAATAATAAAGCATTGACATATTCAGTGTCTTACCAAATCTTCTAGGTCTTGTATATAAAACAACCTTTTCTTTTAATACTTTTTCGATAAGATTTGTTTTATCTACATAACACGCATCTTTATCAATTAATTCTTTAAAATTTTCTATTCCAGTAGGTACTATTTTCATAAAACCATCTCCTCTAAAAACTATTATACTTGATTTTATTGTCTTTTTCCATCAAACAATAGCACTTCTCCTTGGCATATAAAATTGCTTTTTATTTTATGAATTCACCAATAAAAGCAGCCTTAAATTATGTTATACAAATAAAAAATAGTGAAACCAAAGTCCCACTATTTTCTTATATATTTTAAATACAACCCTGATTTATTTAATAAATCACTTTGTTTTAAATCAAAAACATTTCCAAGATAATCTTTGCAATCTTCAAAAAGATTAGGTTGATTACTTTCTCCTGAAACAACAGGTGAAACAACTAAACTTAATTCATCAATGAGGTCTTCTTCAATAAAGAACTTATTAGTAATACCTCCACCTTGTAATAAGAGCTTTTTAATTGAACATAAATCATAAAGCTTTTCTAAGGCTACCTTTAAAGATATTTCTTTTTTTCCTGCAAAAAGATAGGAAATATTTAATTTCTTTAATAATTCAAGGTATTGATTAGAAATAGCCTCTGAAAGTATGACAATAAGATTTTTATCTTGTAATCTTCTATTTTTATAAATAGATGAATCCCATGCAATTTCTCCTTTTAGATCAATAACAACAAGCCATTTTTTATTTTCTTTTTGATAAACATGATCTGTAAGATTGTAAGTAATATTTGAGGATTTATTTAAATGTGTTAATGAAAATAATTCAAGCGCTGTTGTTTTTCCATAAATGATAGCATCACCATCATAATTTGTAGAAATTTCACTATAGGTTTTTGCAAGCTTTGTTGTTTCTTTTTCTCTAAAGAATCCACCAGCAATCTTTCCATCGATTGATTGTAACATATGACAGATAACATAAGGTCTATTCATAACCAATACCTTCTTTCTTAATACTTCACTTCAATTAAAGATTCTTGTGCTTTTACTGAAGATTCACTTGTATTTTTAATTTCTTTTAAATCTGCATAATTTGTTACTAAAACAGGTGTTTCTAAAGAATATCCTGCTTCTTGAATTTTAGCCATATCAAAGTCTAATAATAATTGACCTTGGTTGACACGATCACCTTGTTTAATATGAGCTGTATACCCTTCTCCATTAAGTTGAACAGTATTAATACCTACATGAACAAGTAATTCAACACCGGCATCACTTGTAATTCCAATCGCATGTAAACTTGGGAATAAAACTGTAACTGTTCCAGTTACTGGTGCATAAACTTTACCTTCTTGAGGTAAGATGACAACACCTTTTCCTAAAGCACCTGAAGCAAAAGCGGCATCGCTTGATTCTTCAATCGCTTTAACTTCACCTTTAATTGGTGATAAAACTGTTTCTTCTTCTACTTTAACTTCTTTATTTTCTACAACTGTTTCTTCTTTTTTATAGAATAACATTGTTAAAACAAAACCAACAACTAATGAAACTGCACCTGCAATCAATGAAACAACCATACCAGTTGCATCACCTTTAGGTGAAATATAACTTACTACACCAAAGATTCCTAGTCCCCCGATAACATATTGTTTAACAGCAACAGCCCCCATGATAGCTCCACCTACAGCACCACCGATACAAGAGAATACAAATGGTGTTTTTTCTGGCAATAAGAAACCATAAATAGCTGGTTCAGTTACCCCACAGAATGCTGAAATAACAGCTGGGATAGCTAAAGCTTTTTTGTTTTTATCTTTTAATTTTAAATACATTGCTGCAACAACGCCAGTAGCAGCAAATGTTGTTCCTAACATACCTGGTAAAATTGTATCATAACCTAAGTTTCCAATATTAACCATGGCCATTGGTACTAATGCCCAATGTAAACCAAAAATAACAAGACATTGCCAGAAAGCACCAACAACTAATGCTGTTACTAATGGTGAAAAAGCATATAATCCAGCAAAGATATTAGATAAGATACTTGTAAGTAAACTTACAACTGGTCCAATGACTAATAATCCAATTGGAAGTGAAATAATTAATACAAAGAATGGTACAAAGAAGTTTTGTAACATTTCTGGTACATATTTTTTAGCTAGTTTTTGAATTTGTGCTGCTAAAGCCACAATACAAATAACTGGTACAACTGTACTTGTATAATTTCCTGATACAAATGGAATACCAATAAATTTAGTATAATAATCACCAATCATTGGTAATGTTCCAATTGCTTTTCCAGCGGCTGATAATGTATCTGTTTGAATTGTTGGATAACATAAAGTAGCTCCAATAATCATCCCTACAACAACATTAACATTGAATTTTTTAGCTGCTGTATATCCTAAAATAATTGGTAAAAAGTTGAAAATAGAATCACCAATTGCATTTAAGATCATATAAGTTCCACTATTATTGAAACTTGTTCCTAAAATAAAGACTAATAAAGCATTTAATCCTTTAATAATCCCAGCAGCACATAATGGCCCTAAGATAGGTTGGAAACATCCTGAAATAATATCAATTAACTTATTGAAGGCACCTTGAGGAGCAACTTCTTCTTGTGGTTTGTCATTAGAAATACCTGCTAATTCACATACATCTGCGTATACTAAAGGTACATGATTTCCAATAACGACTTGATATTGTCCAGCAGATTTCATAACTGTCACAACACCAGGATTGTTTTTTAAAGCATCATCATTTGCTTTAGATTCGTCTTTTAAACGAAAACGTAATCTTGTAACACAATGTGTTAAACTGTTGATGTTTTCTTTTCCACCAACATTTGCCAAAATTTCTTTGGCTAAACTTTCATACTTACTCATAATTTTCCTCCATATTTCTCAAGTATTGAAATTTGAAGGTTTGGCCAACTTAATGTCACCATCCAAGTTAATGACGATTTCCTAAATAAACAACACGATGAATATGTATTGTTAGATAAAGTTTTTCTTCGTCATAAAGTTCATAGTTATATTGTTTTTTGATGTACATAGCTATTTTTTCTACACATTTATAAGCATTAGCATACTTTGTTTGTACAACATCTAATAAATCATCTTCTTGTTGATTTTGTTTTTTATCTTCAAGTAAACGTTGGGCAAAGAATTTTAAATGTGTAATAAAGCGATAGTAATAAGCACTTTCTTCATTAAATTCTATTTTGAAGTGATAACGAACAATATTTTCGATTTCTTGCATGATCTTTGTAATTTTATACATATCATGAACATCGTCATCTAATTGTCCATTAACAATATGTAAAGCAATAAATCCTGCTTCATCATTAGGTAATAATACGCCTGTTTTCTTTTCAATGATTTCTAAAGATTTTTTACCAATAGCGTATTCTTCTTTATAAAATCTTTGAATATCCCATAACAAAGCATTCTTCACTAAAATATTTTCTTTAGCTCTTTCAACTGCTGTATAGATATGATCGACCATTGAAATATAAATCCCATCATTTAAAGACTTTCCTAAACTTAATCTTGCTTCATTCATGATTTCTTCCCCTATTTGTAAATACTCTAAAGAAATATCTACGACAAGTTCTTTAAATCGTTTCGATGCTTCAGGATTTTCTAAATAGAAAACTTTATCAATTTGATTGGCTTCAACCGTATCACCTGTTTTCTTTTTAAAACAGATTCCTCTTCCCATCACAATCTTTTCTTCATTATTTTCCATAACAACAGCTACATTGTTATTTAAGATCTTACTTATTTCCATAATCACCCCTCCAAAATAAAAACCTATTTATTGCATGCTTAAAAAAGGTGGCAATAAATAGGTTTAGCTTGTACTTAAACAATCACTATCCTAAAAACTTCCTAGGTATAATAGCATAGTTTTAAAACGGTTACAATCATTTTTATCAATTAAATAACCATCCCATTTCGATGAACACATCAATGCTCTACAATAAAGCTCTGGACTTTTAGTTAAAACTAAAGAAAGAGTTTCTCCGCCACCAGAATAACCACTGATATAACCTTGTTTTGAATTAATGGCATAATGTTTTAAGAAATATTTTGTTAAAGCAATGGTTTTATTGGTAGATAATTCTCCTCAATCTTCTAATTGTGGCGCTAAAATAATCATGTGATTATTATATTTTTGACTTGTAAAAGCAAATTCTTCAGTTTTTAAGTTTTCTCCTACACCTTGAAAATAAATACCGTAATATATAAAGCATATGATTGCCTTTTGTCATATGCTTTAGGAATATATGCATTATAATGAATATCACCATATCGACTTTGGGGAACATTATCTAATGAAAAGTTCTTATATCGTTTTGTATTTGTAGTTATTTAAGTATTTTGAGATTGAATGTCTGATTTTTTATTTATATAGAGACAGCTACTTACAAGCATAAGGCATACTATAATGCATAGTTTTTTCATTAACGTTTTAATCCACAAATCATTTCTACTGTTGCTGGATCATAGTGTGAAAAGAATGAACTAGTATCTTTATTAAGTGAAGCAATTGTTTGCATATCTTCTTCACTTAATTCAAAATCAAAGATATTTAAGTTTTCTTGCATTCTTTCTTTTCTTACTGTTTTAGCTAATGGGACAATTCCTCTTTGAACAAGCCATCTTAAAATGACTTGTCCTACTGATTTTTGATATTTTTGTCCAATTGCAGTTAATGTTTCATTTGTAAAAATTCCATTTTTGCCTTCAGCAAATGGAGCCCATGCTTCTAATTGAACACCATATTTAGTGTTATATGTTAAAGCAACGTCTTGTTGATGGAAAGGATTCACTTCAACTTGATTAACAGTAGGTACAACATCTGTATCTAATGCTAAATCAACCAAACGATCTGGATAGAAGTTAGAAACACCGATGGCTTTAATTTTACCTTCTTTATAAAGATCAACTAAAGCACGATAAGCACCGTGATAATCTTTAAATGGTTGATGTAATAAAACTAAATCTAAATAATCTAATTGCATTTTCTTTAAAGATTCTTCAACAGAAGCTTTTGCCTTTTCATAACCATAATTAGAAATCCATACTTTTGTCGTAATAAATAATTCTTCACGAGGTACACTTGTTTCTTGAATTGCTTTACCTACTGCTTCTTCATTACCATATGATTGAGCAGTATCAATTAAACGATACCCTGCATCAATTGCATCTAAAACAACTCTTTTACATTCTTCTTCATCTTTTACTTGGAAAACACCAAAACCAACAACTGGTATTTTCACTCCATTATTTAATGTTTTGTATTCCATTGTTATTCTCCTTATTCAAAATTACATTTTGTTGTAGCCATACGATGTAACGATTCTTCTGTTACATGATAGAAAGGTTCATGTTTATTTATAGTTTCAATTTGTTTCATTTCTTCACCTGTTAATTCAAAATCAAAGATATTCGCATTATCTTTAATATGATCCATTGATTTACTTCCTGGAACAAGTCCAAATCCCATCTGAATATGCCATCTTAAGATAATTTGAACTGTTGATTTATGATATTTTTCAGCAAGTTCAACAAATACAGGTTCTTGTAACATATCACTATTTCCATGTCCTAATGGATACCATGATTGAAGTTGAATATGATGTTCCTTACAAAAATCATAAACATGTTCTGCTGGATAATAAGGATGACATTCTACTTGCATGATCATTGGTGGAATTTCACATTGATCTAAAATTTCTTGAATTTGTTCAACTCTAAAGTTAGATAAACCAATCGCTTTAATTTTCCCTTCTTTATATGCTTTTTCTAACATCTTATAAGCATAAACATAGTTATTTACAGGATGATGTAAAATCATCACATCAACATAATCAACACCTAATCTTTTTAAAGTGTCATCAATTGCTTGATCGTTTTCATAAAGTGTTGGTCCTAATTTTGTTTCTAAAAAATAATCTTCTCTTTTTAATCCTGATAATTTTAAACCTTTACCTACTTCAACTTCATTTCCATAACGATTGGCAGTATCAATAAGTTGATAGCCATGGTTTAAGGCGAAAGCTACATTGTCTTCAATTTGTTTACCAAATTGTTGAATGGTACCAAATCCTAGTTGAGGGATTTTATAACCATTATTAAGTGTTACATATTCCATTATTACCTCTTTATTTTATAAAATTTGTTGAAATTTTTTTATTATTAGGATGTTCAACATGATTACTTTTTCCTAATTCTATACACTTTAATATCCATACCATATTTTTACCAATGTTATACATTGTCATCAAACCTTCTTTATCTTCTAATACCTCATCTGGTTATCCACCATAAACATGATTCCAATAAGTTGATGAAATAACTAGCATTGATGCTACTGTAAAATACTTATTAATCACATCAAATGAAGTTGTTGTTCCCGCTCGTCTTGCACTTAAAACAGCAGTTTCTGATTTGTACATAAAAGCTTCTCTATAAGCGTAGAACGCACGATCCATAAATGTAAGTAAACGTGCACTTGGATAAGCAAAATAAACGGGGGACCCAAATACAAAAGCATCCGCTTTTTTAGCCTTTTCAATAAATTCATTTACTTCATCATTGATAATGCATTTTTTTAGTTTCTTACACTGACGACAGGCTAAACAATCTAGTAAAGCTTTATTTCCTATAAAGATCGTTTCTGTTTCTATATCTTCTTCATTTAAAGCTTTTTTCTACTTCTTTTAAGGCAACTGATGTACAACCATTATTGCTTGAACTACCGTTTATTAATAAGACTTTTATATTTTAATCGTGAATTTTTAATCCCATTAAACGTGTTTCATTAGCAGGATCTTCAGGATTATGAGATGGTTTATTTGTATCTAAGGCTTGCATTGCTTTCATTTCTTCTTCATTTAATTCGAAATCAAAGATATCAATGTTTCCTTTCATTCTTTCTTCATTTGTTGATTTAGGTAAAGAAATAACTCCTTCTTGATAAATCCATCTTAAAATAATTTGACCTGCATTTTTATTATATTTTTTAGCAAGCTCTACAATTGTTTCATTTTCTAATAATTCTTTATTTCCATGTCCTAATGGATACCAAGCTTCTAAACGAATATTATTTTCATCCATTACTTTTCTTAATTCTTTTTGTTGAACAAATGGGTTAAATTCTACTTGGTTGACCGCCGGCATAACAGTCATACCATCTTTAAATTTATTCCATAAATTAACAGTAATATTAGAAATACCAATAGATTTAATCTTACCTTCTTGATAAGCTTCTTCTAAAGCTTTCCAAGCTCCTAAATAATCACCATATGGTTGATGTAATAAATAAAGATCAATATAATCTACTCCTAATAATTTTAAAGAAGTTTCAATACCTTTCTTAGCATTTTCATAACCATAATCTTGTAACCATAATTTAGAAGTAATAAAGATTTCTTTACGATCAATCCCACTATCTTTAATCGCTTTTCCTACATCACTTTCATTCATATATCCTGCAGCTGTATCAATATGACGATAACCTGCTTTTAAAGCAGCTAAAGTTGCATCATAAGTAGGTCCATCATTAGGAATCATAAAGACTCCAAATCCTACTGCTGGAATTGTTTGTTTGTTATTAAGTTCAAATATTTTCATTGTCATTCCTCCTTGTTTTCATTTATATTTTAGTTTTACTTTACTAAAAAGTACAATATGAATAATGCATGTTAGTATAACTTTCAGTTATACTATTTTATTTAAACTTAAATTCTCCATATAATAAGTTATGATCAGAAAAAGAAGTCATCTTTACATCTTGATTAACCTTTGAAAAATGAGATGAATAATAAATATCATCAGGTGAAGCAAAATCTCTAAAAGTCATATATTCTTTATTTTGATTAATACTTTCTATTCCTTCTATTTTAAAATCTTCATCATTTCATCTAAAGCAACTTTTGTATTTCCTTGAGGACGAGGACTACCATTAATA
>ERZ772818.3675-NODE-3675-length-10219-cov-3.054309_pt1 | contig 10219 bp, 6 predicted proteins | sample MGYA00580837_ERZ772818 | MGnify/ENA primary metagenome ERZ772818 (study PRJEB29015, sample SAMEA2737671) | human gut metagenome | biome: human gut; feature: human-associated habitat; material: faeces | place: China | collected 2012 ...
GACCGCATGTTCCTTAGCATCATGTCGGCTTCCTACTGTGAAGAGACGTTGGATAGCGGTGAATCCCGTGTTGTCTTGAAGTTGCCTGCTGCACTGGCACCGGTGAAACTGGCCGTAATGCCGTTGGTAAAGAAAGATGGTCTGCCCGAAAAAGCGCGCGAAATCATTGACAATCTGAAGTTCCACTTCCATTGTCAGTATGATGAGAAAGATTCTATTGGTAAGCGTTACCGCCGCCAGGATGCCATTGGTACTCCGTACTGTGTCACCGTGGATCATCAGACTTTGGAAGATAACTGTGTGACACTGCGTAATCGTGACACCATGCAGCAAGAGCGCGTGGCTATCTCTGAACTGAATAATATTATTGCAGACCGTGTAAGCATCACATCGTTGCTGAAAACCTTGCAATAAAGCGGTTATGGAATAGACCGGTGCGTGAACAAACTGAAATAGTAAATAGTAAAATAGTAAAATAGTAAATGAAAAAGTCCCTTTTGTTTTTGCCTTTCTTGCTGTTGCTGGTGGGTGCTTTTATCTCTTGTGAAGAAGTGGAAGAGGCTGGAAAGTATGATAATTGGAGAGAACGCGGCGAGGCTTTTGTTGACTCGATAAAAAGGCTGACTGGCGAGAATTATGTCGCCACAGCAGAGCAGGCCGATGCTATGGAACTCGGGAAACTGTATGCCATACAGACGACTGCAAGCACTTCTGAAGGTGCTCAGTATGTCTATTGCAAGAAGCTTGTGAAGAATGAGACGGGTGAACGCCCGTTGTATACGGGTTATCATTCAAAGGTGAATGCTTATTATTATGGGACTTATGTGAATGGCGAAGAATTCGACGGTTGCTTTGACGGTTATAGTGCTATTGACCGCGATATACCTATTCCTCCGGTAAAAGAACCTACGGTTTTTGATTCATTCGTGGATTTTGAAGTTTCGGGTGTCGTTGCCGGTTGGGCAGCTGCCTTGCAGCTTATGCGGATGGGTGAGCGGTGGATGTTGTATATCCCTTATCAAAGCGGATATGGTATAAATGATTATACTGCTCCTTATTCTACAAATACAATCCCCGGAGGCTCTCTGTTGACGTTTGACTTGCAACTGGTTAGCTTTGCCGAATGAGATAAAAGAGGGTGTGTGCCGAAACGCCCCGAATATAAGAATTCCCCCTGCTATAGATGTCTATGGCAGGGGGAATCTAGTTAATGGAGAGATGTCTTCTTTAGCCTGTTGGTAGTGTGGCAGACGTTCGGAGACTGGTTCGTTTTATATTTTCTTCTTAATGGCCTTTACCCAGATTTTGTATCCATCCTCATTCAAATGCAGTCCGTCGCCGGTCAACTCACTGCGTAGTACATTTGTTCCCTTCTCTGTAAATAGTGGAAAAAGATTGATATAGGCAATGCCTTCCTCTTTGGCAAACGCCTCCAGACGGGAGTTGATTTCAGGAACCATATCTGTCTTTCCAGTCAGTTTTTTGTATCGGCCGAAACTTTCATTGAAAGGGAGTAGGCTTTGTAGGTAGAGTTTTGTGTCGGGAGATTCTTTCCGGATGCGTTCCACCGTCATGCGAATCATGTCTACAATACTGTCTGGTGCCAAGTCATGGGAAATGTCATTGACTCCGATAAGCAGGAACAGCTTGGCGGGATGTCCGGGAAGTATCTGATGCAGGCGGTCATAGATACCCATCACTTCATCACCGATGATGCCGCGATTACGTACATTCTTCTTACCAAGACGGGCAGACCAGTCACCGCCACCTTCAGTCAGGCTATTGCCAAGCATGACGATGTCCTTGCTTGTAATGGCAGGCTCATCCATAAACTGTAGGAAACGTTTGTAGTAATGGTCTGTATAAATACGCGGAATGGGGTAGATGGAAGCCGCCACAGCGTTGGCAACCAATGAACGCAGGCGAACTACGCTGTGTCCGTCTTCCGGATGTACGGCGTTGATAAGGAGTATGACGGAAGTGTCATTGTCCGGATCGATAATGATGGAGGTACCCGTGTAGCCGGTATGCCCATAGGTATTAGGACCAAACAAATCTCCATTGTTGGAGGCATAGGCTGTAAAATTATCCCAACCGAGAGTGCGTCCCAGACTGGCGGTAGTGCGTGGCACAGTACGCATGGCTTTTACACCCAGCGGACTCAGGATGCGGCGTCCGTTCCATTCACCTCCGTTTTGCAGGGCTGCGCAGAGTATGGCAATATCATCAGCACAAGAGAATACTCCTGCATTACCGCTGATACCTCCGTTCATGACACGTGCCAGCGGGTCATGAACTTGTCCGCAGAGAACTTGTCCATTAGGTTGCTTTTCAGTGGGGGCAATGTTATTCAATTGAGAATTGCGAATTGAAAATTGAGAATTGGCTACGTTGTTTTCCTTGTGTCCTTGTTTTCTCGTTCCTTTGTCAACTATCGTAATCCAGTTACCATCCTTATCACGTTGGCAAGGCAGATAGTCGGTATGCTCCATGCCGAGTACATCAAATAGGTTTTCACGTGCAAAGTCACGCAGGCTCTGTCCGCTTATAGTCTCGATAATGTGCTGCAAAGTGATGAAGTTGAGGCAACTGTATTGAAAATCAGTCTGCGGCTTGAAGTCGCGTTTACAAGTAGCAATATATTCCATAAGCCCATCAGGATTGGGAGAACCGTACTGCTTTTCTAGCTCGGCTACCGGTGCATAGGGAGGAAGACCGGAAGTGTGTGTCATCAAATCGGCAATGCGGATTACCTTTTTCTCTTTGCCGTCTTCGCTTTCCCAATTCTTGAAATGGGGTATGTAGAGGCTGACGGGGTCCAGCATACGGAGCTTGCCGCGTTCTGCCAGTATCATCGTACATACGGCGGTCGACATGGATTTGCTGCAAGATGCCATATCAAAGATAGTATTGGCAGTCATAGGCTCCACATTGGGATAAATACGCTTGTTGCCGTAAGCTTTCAGATAGGCCATCTTGCCGTTACGTACTACAGCAAGTACGGCACCGGGAATATCCTTGTTGGAGATGGCTGTTTCAATCGCTTCGTCAGCATACATCAACTTGCGTGAGTCCATTCCCACTTGTTCAGGGGCTACGCGTTGCAAGGGTTGCGCGGTGGCAGCTTGCAGACAAAGAGAAAAGAGAAAAAAATATATTGCTTTCATAATAAAGGAATTTAAGAGTGAGTAATAGCTAAATCCGGTACGCATCCACTGCCTTTTTCACCGAACCGTGCATCAACAGCAGCGCCTTGGCTTTGCCATAGTCCAGTCCGAGTTCCTCTACAATCATACGGGTACCACGGTCCACAAGCTTTTTGTTACTGAGCTGCATATTCACCATTTTGTTGCCTTTCACGCGTCCCAACTGTATCATGACGGAAGTAGTAATCATATTCAGTATCATTTTCTGTCCTGTTCCCGATTTCATGCGTGAGCTTCCCGTCACATATTCAGGCCCTACAATCATTTCGATGGCTACATCTGCCTCTGCTGCCATTGGAGAGTCCGGGTTGCTGGTGATACAGCCGGTCAGTATGCCGTGTTCGCGTGCCTCGTGCATGGCACCAATCACGTAGGGGGTGGTACCGGATGCAGCAATACCGATGACCGTATCCTTATCTGTAATATTGCGTTCCGTCAACTCTTCCCAACCGCGGTGAATGTCATCTTCGGCATTCTCTACCGGATTTCTCAATGCAGTGTCACCACCGGCAATCAAGCCGATAACCAGCGTGGGGGGCATACCGAAAGTCGGTGGAATTTCCGAAGCGTCGAGTACGCCCAGACGTCCACTGGTACCCGCACCCATGTAGAAGATGCGTCCGCCTTGTTTCATGCGGGGCACAATCTGGGTTACCAACTTTTCTATTTGAGGGATTGCCCTCTGTACGGCAAGCGCCACTTTCTGGTCTTCGGTATTGATGTCTTCCAGAATTTCACGGACTGATTTCTTTTCCAAGTCATTGTAGAGCGATGGTTGCTCTGAGATTTTTACGAACATAAGGCTATTTACTATTTGACGATTTACTATTTACGATTTGTCACTTTCAGTTGTGATATTTGATGAGTCTTTCCATGGGGCTCTTGATGATTGCGCCCAGTTGGATACCCATTTCTTTGGCAGCTTCTGCCAGAACTTCCTTGTAATAGAAGGCTACGGAACCGATGAAATGTACTTTTTGATGCTGATAGTCTTCATATTGCATGACATTGCGTTTAAGGAATGCCTTAAAGCTGTTCAGTACCAGAGCGCGTACACAAGGTTCACCCAGATTCTGTGCAAGAAATGGTGACAAGCTTGCCAGGAAACGGTTGGGGAAAGGTTTACGGTAGACACGGTCGATGATATCAGCAGGTGTCAGGTCGAACTGTTTGAGGAATTTCTCTTTCAGCTCGGGTGTCATCTGATTTTTCAAGATATCGCCTACCAACAGTTTGCCCAAGCAGGCTCCGCTGCCTTCGTCTCCCAAGATGAATCCCAGAGGAGATACATTGGTGACAATGCTTTTTCCGTCATAATAACATGAGTTGGAGCCGGTCCCCATGATGCAGGCAATGCCTGAGTCATGTCCGCAGAGGCCACGTGCGGCAGCCAGCATATCGGTATTGACTTCCACTTCATTTTTCACACTGAGGTGTTTGGTTATGGCACGGTGCACCATACTTATCTTGTCGGGAAATCCGCATCCTGCACCATAAAAGTATACGGCATCCAGCTCACTTGTCTTCAGCTGAGGTAATAGCGCTGTTGCTATTTCATTACTGATTTCCTCTTCCGACTGAAAGAAAGGGTTCGTCCCTTTCGTGAATATCTGTTGGAGAAGTACTCCATTCTCTACAACACACCAATCGGTCTTTGTAGAGCCACTGTCTGCTATTAGAATCATATAAATAATGTTTAATGATTAGGGATTAGGGGTTAGTGATTAAGGATTAGTGATTAATGGTAGGTGATACTGTTTCTTAATTATAGGCAACGTATTAATCACTAATCCTTAATCACTAACCCCTAATCCTTATATTTTGATATATATTTTTCGTTTGTACAACTGGTAGCCGATACACCAGTTAATGGCGATAAACAGCAGGGCAAAGGCAAGGGAACCGGCGGTTTCACCGAAAACGGGCATGAGGACTATATTGTATAAGAATCCGTGTATGCTGATGCTGCTGTTTCCCCACGGGAAACTGATACTACCGAAAAGTATGCTAAGTACGCCGCCCAATACATACATGAACAGCGGATTCACACCGAATGCCTCGAAAAACATGCTCCACTTCTTATAGCCTTTCACATCAATAATCCAGATAAGCAATGCCAGAAAACTGGATGCCAGTCCGCAAGTGACGAGTACGTAGGTAGGAGACCATATTTTCTTGTTGATGGGGCAGCCGTAGCTTAGCAGGAAACCGGAGAAAGTAAGGATAACACCTACCAGCAACAGTGTGATAAGCTGCGAATTGAGAAATGAGGCACGGTCTTCCGACTTGTTGCCATCCAGCATCAGCCGCCCTACACAGAAGCCCAGCAACACATGTGCAATGGCAGGAATGGTGCTTAACAAACCTTCGGGATCTATGCCGTTATCCTTGTACATGTGTGCAGGGGTCAGGATGGCACGGTCTACCACGGAAAGAATGTTTGTTTCATTATAGGCGAAACCGTTGCCGCACATCAACAGTATGAAGTAGCCTGTCAATAGGCCGGCTATCAGATAAGGTATATGTTTATGCTTCATGGTTAGTGCAATGATGGAGGCTGCTCCGTAGCAAAGGGCCAGCCGTTGCATGACACCCAGAATACGGATACGGTCGAATGTCCAGACGGAAGCCCATAGCTTCTCTCCGAAACTGAGGTCGTCCGGAGCGGAGGCCCAGTAATAGCAGAAACGCGAGAACCAGCCGATAGCCATGCCTATAAGGAAAATGACGATGGTGCGTTTCAGTATCTTCATGCCGGCGGCGTGGCTGAACTCGAAGTTGTATTTCTTCAGGGAAATGTATGTGGAAATTCCCATGATAAACATGAAGAAGGGAAAGACGAGGTCGGTGGGGGTCAGACCTATCCATTCGGCATGGCCGAGCGGTGCATAGATATGTCCCCACGAACCGGGGTTGTTTACCATAATCATACCTGCGATGGTGACACCACGGAGAATGTCGAGTGCAAGGATGCGTTTACTTACTTTTGTACTGTTCATTGTAATATTTGTGTGTTAAGTTAATTATCAATCCTAATTATCAGCTGCCTTTGTACATTCGTCTACCAGATAGGCAATGGATACATAGGGGATACCTGAGTTTGTTGTCAATCCGATTTCACAAGTACGGCTGTTAGAGTAGCCTATATTCACTCCGGACGCTTCTATTTGCGGGCGGAGTTTGCGTAGGGCGTACGAGTTCAGCTCAGGATAGGTGAATCCCCGGTCTCCGGCAAAACCGCAGCAACCTACTTCTTCCGGCACGATGACTTTACTGGAGCAAAGGCGTGCAAGGGCTATAATGGTATCTGCCAGTCCCATTTTCCGCATGGAGCAGGTGATGTGGATTGCTACGGGGCGGTTAATAGGTGTGAAAATTAGCTTCTCACGTAAGAATGTATAGATGAATTCTGCAGGTTCATACAGTTTCATCTTCTTGATACATTCGCGCATGCGGTGCAGACAAGGGCTTTGGTCACAGAGGACGGGGTATTTGCCTTGTTCGCTGGCTTCCCAAAGTGCGGCCTCCAGTTCGGCTGTCTTGCGATCGGCAATGTCCAGCATCCCTTTACTTTCCCAAATGGTGCCACAGCAAAGCTTGTCCATATCTTTCGGGAAGATGATTTCGTAACCGGCTTTTTGCAACAAGGACACCATTTTATTTACCAATGGCTGCTCTACGGGAGACTTCTTTGCCAGACCCATAGTCTGGTTGATGCAGCTGGGGAAGTAGACGACTTTGTAGTTACGAGTTACAGAGCTACGAGCTACAAGTGCTGCGCTATTATGCTGCATAGTGCTTGTAGCTTGTAACTCCGTAGCTTGTAACTGATAACTTTTCGGCATAGCCGGCGTCCATAGAGGTATGCCTAATGCATTGTGCAGCCCCTTGGTAATGCCGCTCATCGCCTTTGTCCCTAATAGTGAATGTCCGAAGTTGGCTAAGGACAATACGGGACGCAGTGCACTCTTGACACCAGCGAAATGATTGGCGACAAAGTCTCCGGCTTTGTATCCCAGACTGCCTTTGGGTAATGCTTCCTGGCGGATTATATGGGTAAGGTCGCCCGTATTGATACCCATCGGGCACGACATGGAGCAGAGGCCGTCTCCGGCACAAGTCTGGTTGCCGGGATAGCGGTATTGTTTTTCGAGCAGTGCAAGGCGTGTCGGGTCCTCACCGCTTTGTTTCAGCCGGGATATTTCGCGCTGCAACACGATACGCTGGCGCGAGGAAAGGGTAAAGCCGCAGGAGAGACAGTTGACTTCGCAGAAACCGCACTCAATGCATTTGTCAGCTACGAGTGACGTAGCTTGTCTCTTGTCACTCATCACTAATAAAGGCAGCGGCTTGAAGTTCTTGATATGGCATTGCGGGTCATCATTGAAAATGACACCGGGGTTTAGCAATCCTTGTGGGTCAAACAGCTCTTTGACGGCTTTCATGGCTTTGTAGGCGTCATCTCCCCATTCATGGCGGACAAAGGGAGCCATATTCCGGCCCGTGCCATGCTCGGCTTTTAGGGAACCGTCATATTTATCTACTACCAAGGTCTTGATGTCATTCATCAAGTCTTCGTAGCGTTTCACTTCCGCTTGGGTACTGAAGGACTGGTTGATGATGAAGTGGTAGTTGCCTTCGAGAGCATGGCCGTAGATGCAGGCGTCATTATATCCGTGGCGGGCTATGAGCTGTTGCAGTTCTGCCGTTGCCTCCGGAAGGTCTTCAATGTGGAAGGCGATGTCTTCGATGAGGCAAGTGGTTCCCGGTTGGCGCGTACCTCCCACAGAGGGGAAGATGCCGGAACGGATGGCCCAGTATTTGGAATATTCCTCCGGACGGTCGGTGAAGCGTACCGGAATATAGGTGGTGAAGGCTTGCAGGCAAGCTTCAATGGCAGATATGTTCTGTTGCAGTTCTTCCGGGGTACGGGCTTTGGTTTCGGTCAGCACTGCTGTCAACCCGGTTTCGTCGCCGGGCTCCACGCCGGGGAGGGCAGAGGAGGCAACTTTGCCTTTGTATTTTAGGAATACGGGGTCATTGACGGAAGAAAGGCTCTTATAGTCTAGCATTTCAGCCCCTTTTACTGTCCATTCGCCGGTTTCGTCGACCAGCTTCTTCATGGCTACCACAGCGCGGCTCGCTTCTTTGATGGTCTTGAAGTAGAGCATAGCGCTGGCCTTGTAGGGATAATCATATTCAGTCTTCATCGTCACTTCCGAAAGGAACGCCAGTGTACCTTCGGAACCTACCATGAGGTGGGCAATGATTTCGAATGGGTCGTCGAAACGGACGAAGGGCAGCAGATTGAGCCCGGTTACATTTTTGATGGAATATTTGTATCGGATGCGTTCGGCCAGTTTTTCGTTGGTACGTATTTCATCGCGCAGTTCGCAGATGCGGCGAATGAAGTCACGGTGACTCACTTCGAAGGAGGCGCGGCTGACGGGATTTCCGGTATCCAGCAGGGTACCATCCATTAGGATGATACGGGCGGAAACAAGCACCTTGTCGCTATTGGCGTGCGTACCGCAGTTCATGCCGGAAGCATTGTTCATGACAATACCGCCTACCATGGCGCTTTTCACCGAGGCGGGATCCGGTGCAAACTTACGGCCGTAGGGAGCCAACAGTTCGTTCACACGTTGTCCGATGATGCCCGGTTGGAGGGTTATCTGTTCGTAGTCGGCGGATATGCTGTATTTTTCCCAATTCTTGCCGGCTACGATGAGGATGGAGTCGCTAATGGCTTGACCCGACAAACTGGTCCCTGCCGCTCGGAAGGTGACGGGCAGCCCGTGGCGGCTCGCCAGTTTCAACAGTTGTGAAACTTCATCTTCGTCTTTCGAACGGATTACAATCTGGGGAATCAGTCGGTAAAAACCGGCATCCGTACCCCAAGCCAGCCGGCGAAGTTCGTCGGTGTAAATCCTCTCCTGCGGAATGAATTGTTTTGCTTCCTGCAGGAAAGCCATGTAACTATGCTCTTTCATGTTCACTTTTTTTATTGCATCACTTCGCTTCAAAGTGCTCTGTAAACGTGTCTTACGAGGGGGTACATTCAGTCGTATACTGAATATATTTAAGTATACGACTGAATGTGGTTCTGTATACGACTGAAATAGTCTCCGTATCAGGCTCTTTTCCCTTCCTTATTTATCTGTAAATTTATTTATATAAATAATACTTTTTCGACAACTTACGGAAGTCTTCGGCATCTTTATACCAGTAGTCGCGTATGTCCTCCCAACGGTTCCGTTTCGAGAAGCGCTCGCGTATCTGCCGCGAACCGCTTACTTTGTCGAACATGTTGAAACGTCCCTTGTCGGCATGGTCAAACACGGCACGGTCAGGATAGAGGGCGGCGACTTCCTGCATGACCAGGAATTGCAGGTCGCTCAACGGTGCTTTGCCGAAATCCATGATGTGCACTTGCACACCTTGCAGCAACTCGCCTTTGCCTACACTATAGAACGGCTTTAGGTACATCGGTCTGAAGATGACCCCCGGTACGTTCAGACGGTTCAGGTTTCCGGCCAGCTTTTCCGCTTCCATCCATGGTGCGGCAAACATCTGGAACGGAATGGTATACCCCACGCCGATAGACATATATCCCAGTTCGCCCAGAATGCCGCTGACGGGGTAGAAGAATGCAGAATGAGGATGTGGAATGTGTGGAGAGGAGGGAACCCATTGCAGTCCGGTTTGGGTATAATCCATCTTGCGTTTCCAGCCTTTCATCTTCACTATGTGGAGATTACATTGTTCCCCATCCTTCAACATCTTCTCGCCATTGAGCATCAGTGCCAGCTCACCGCAAGTGAGGGCGTAAAGGTACGGAATTTTAAACTGGCTTACAAAAGAAATGCAATCATCTTCAACCAAGTTGCCTTCAATCTTCAATCCGCCTACGGGATTGGGCCGGTCCAGCACAATGAATTCCTTGCCGTTTTCGGCAGCTTCCATCAGGGCCTGCACGATCTGCGATTCCCGCGCCATGCGGTACAGGGTCA
>ERZ772818.3676-NODE-3676-length-10214-cov-3.534600_pt1 | contig 10214 bp, 7 predicted proteins | sample MGYA00580837_ERZ772818 | MGnify/ENA primary metagenome ERZ772818 (study PRJEB29015, sample SAMEA2737671) | human gut metagenome | biome: human gut; feature: human-associated habitat; material: faeces | place: China | collected 2012 ...
TTCTGTAAACATACGTTCTTTTTTTAACAAAAAAATTGCGCGTCTAACTCATCACGGTTAAATGTATTTTTTAATTCTACCTTGCAAGAGTAAATTCTATACCTGTAGAAATTACTTCTGCATGGATTTTTCCTTCTTCTTTTTATAAAATACTACTGCAGATGATCCCCTGCCTGTGCAGAAGGAGGATAAAATGAATACAGGAAGACCAAAAGGCAACCAAAAACATCTTGACTTATCTGCACGTATTATAATCGAACAGCATTTAAATAACGGTGATTCATTTAGAAGTATTGCAATAGAATTAAGCAAGGATCCAAGTACCATATCCAAAGAAATCAGACGTCATTCCATTATCAGGGAAAGAAGCGCAGATGCATTTGCCCCTATTCCCTGTGCAAACAATTATGATAGTTCAAAGCCGCGGACAAATATATGCAATGTCATGCATATGTGCGGTGATAATGAATGCCGGCGCAAATGTGTCCTCTGCAGAAAATTCAGATGCAGCGATGTCTGTAAATTTTATAAACCAAGAGAATGTGAAAAATTAAATAAACCTCCTTATGTGTGCAATGGATGCAGCAAGAGAACGAATTGCATGATGGACAAAAAGATCTATTCTTCAAAATACGCCCAGGACTCCTATGAAACCCTTAGGACTACCAGCAGAGAAGGGATAAACCAGACACCGGAAAGTATACAGAAACTGGACAACCTGTTGTCACCGCTTCTCAAAAAAGGACAGTCCATTGCCCACATCTACGCATCTCATGCTGATGAGATCGCCTGTTCCAGAAGAACCATATATTCTTACATAGACCGTGGCGTTTTTCAAGCCAGAAACATAGATCTGCGCCGCAAAGTAGTATACAAGCAGAGAAAAAGAAAAACTGCTGCCAGTCTTAAAGACAGGAGTTTTCGAAAAGACAGGGGCTACAAAGAGTTCCTGGAATATATCGCGGCAAACAAATCTGTTTATATAGTCGAAATGGATACCGTTGAAGGAGCAAAAGGTACCAGTCCCTGCTTTCTGACTATGTTCTTTCGAAACTGTAGCCTTATGCTTATGTTTCTTTTAGAAGAACAGACGCAGAAAGAAGTAACCAGGATTTTTGATCATTTAACAAACTTACTTGGAATTGAACTGTTTCAGAAACTTTTTGAAGTGATACTTACGGACAACGGACATGAATTTCAGGACCGGCAAAGTCTGGAATATAGCAAAAATGGGGAAGTACGCACACGTATTTATTATTGTGATCCCAACCGTTCTGATCAAAAAGGTGCTCTTGAAAAGAATCATGAATATATAAGGTATGTCCTTCCAAAAGGAACAAGCTTTGAAAAAATGACAGACAAGACAACGCTGCTGTTATTAAATCATATCAACAGCGAAAAACGGGACAGCCTCAATGGACACAGTCCATATGAAGTATCCCGTCTCCTGCTGGATAACAGACTTCATAAAGCATTAGGATTGGCAGAGATACCAGCCGATGAAGTCACATTGATACCAGCATTAATAAAATAATAATAACAATACAGGCACAGGCAAGTTTCATTGCATAGAATTTAGTCTTTCCAACAGACATGTGGAATTTAGTCCTGCACACTATTTCCAGATGTCCTTTTATCATGCAAAAAACTATGCTGTTTATGCCGTATAAAAGCATTATATACTAAAAAAATTAAGTTGTGTATCTCCGAAAATAGAATTTAATCCCGCATAAAATCAAGGTATGTTAGAATGTAGAATTTACTTTTTCATTCAAGCTCTAACTCATCACTGAAGTAACGAGAATGCGACGCGCGGTCATTCAAACGAACAGACATCGCTGAAACCATTAGAGCAAAAGATCCTCGAAGATTTTGAATGTCAGAAATTTATTTACTGCAGCGATGCAGGTCTGGGATCCGAATCTATCAGGGAATATAACCATATGGGGGAACGGGCCTATATTGTGACCCAGTCTATTAAAAAGCTGAAAAAAGAAGAGAAAGAATGGGCTTTAAGCCCGCAGGGATTCAAAAGGGTATCTGATGATAAACCTGTTGATATCTCAAAACTGCCCGAAGACGACAAAGGACTTTATTACAAAGACGAACCATATACCACTAAAAAGTTACAGCAGCGTTTGATCATTACTTATTCCCCTAAATATGCCCTTTACCAGAAATCCATCCGCAGCAAACAGATAGAACGTGCACAAGCGATGCTGGAAGCAAAATCTCCGCAACATTCCAAACAAATCAGAGGGGATACTGCAATGTATAATGTGCATTGCCGGTATCCCCTCTGATTTATTCAACCATTATTCACAATTTTTTATTTCATTTTAACTTTTCTGACATTTGACCATTCGCTGAATGTTTTTGAGTTATCCTCAGAAGTACGGTTCCATGCATGTAAACCAATATAATAAATGCCTGATTTAACGTTCTTAAATGTAACAGTTACCGTATTTCCTTTTATCTTTTTTACATAATAATTCTCTCTGGAAACAGCAGGACGTTTCTGTCCGTTAGTTCTGGTAAGGGTATCACTGAGAACTACATCATAGCCCTGAGCGTTTTTGCTCTTCGTATATTTTACCGTCACTGTGGAGCCTTTAACAGTTACCTTACTGATCACAGGTGTCTGTGGCGTAATGGCACTCACATCTACTTTATGGATCTCAGACCACTGTCCAAATACTTTTTTGCCATCTTCACCCTTAAGCCATGCGTGACACGCTACATACCAGGTTCCCTTATCCATATATGCAAATGCAGACTTCAGGTCTTCCTGATTTTTCAGGACCTTTGTATACTGTCTTGTTTTAAGCATATCCTCAGAGGTGCCGATTACATAATCATAGTTAAGAGCACCCTTACACTCTTCATTCAGCACCATTTTTACAGAGTTTTTGGAAACAGATACATTCTTTATAACTGCTTTTGCAGGTCTGGTATAATTTCCGTCTGAATCTGTGATACTTCCGTCTGTACTGTAGATATTTCCTTTTGTATCTGTTACAGTTTCATCTTTATTTACAGTTGGCTTTTTACCATCTGCATCAGGTGTCAGCTTCGTGCCATCCGGAAGTGTTACAGTTCCATCTGAACTGATCACGATTCCTTTTGGTGTAACGAGATTTCCATTCTTATCTTTCTCAGTCCCCTCCGGGTAAGTATCCGGTATCGGAGTAACAGTTGGTGCTGGCGTTACTGATGGATTTACCGATGGTGATGGATTTACCGATGGTGTCGGATTTACCGATGGTGATGGTTTTACCGATGGTGTCGGATTTACGGTCTGTATGATTGTAGTGTCTGATATGGTACAGTTCTGAATTTTATCATCCGGTGTTTTTGTAATGTCACTCCAATATGTATCCGGAGCAGATTCACTGTTGGAAGTTATTTTTTTACCATTTACTGCTGTTCCTTTTGTAGAAGGAGATATAGTGACAGATTCAGTATACGCTTTGCCTGGTTCCGCATTTTTGTTCATAAATAAATAAGCAGAACCTCCTTCCAGATATGCTTTTGCTGTTTCTACATTTCCGGTGCCCTCAACTGCATTGCCACCGTTATCACCATCTCCTCGTCCTGCAACAGCAATCAACGTTCCTGCTCCGGAAATCGTTCCGTTGTCAAGAATCACCGCTGCACCGCCAACTGAAGTAGTTGCTATGTTTCCTCCACCGTATGCTGCAAGCTGGCTGCCCTCGCCAATAGTAAGTGTCCCGCTGCTGACTTTCAGGGCCGGCTGTCCGCTGTAGCTTTTTCCTGTGGCAGGATCTGTTCCTGTGGCAGCTTCATCACCTTTGATATATACTTTTCCTTCTACCTTTACATTTCCGCTTATCACAACAACAGGTGATGTATTGTGACGTGCCTGTGTTCCATCAGTAAGGAAATTAGTGTTGGAGTAGATCATAGAATTCTTTATGGTCGCTCCATCATTCAGAATCAGCTGTCCATTAACAGAAGTACCTGTCAGGAATTTTCCGCTATAATCATCGTGGTTGACAGATATTGTTCCACCATTTTCTACTTCAATCTGTCCATATATGGAAGAATCTCTCAGATTCAATGTTCCGCCATTTTCTACTTTTATCTTCACACTGCTGAGAACCTTCATATTGACCATTGTAAGGTTACATCCATCCGGTATGATCAATGTCTGAGTTGTAGCTTCTCCCTCTGAAACAGCACATCCCAGTTCTCCATACGTACCGCTGGTATGAGAGCCATACCAGGCTTTAATCTTTGCCGGGACTATTACAATATCATCTGTATCATTAAAATCAGGAATTAACCATGGATCCATATCATACATGTATTTTCCATCTGCAGTCTTGGTTGCATTTTCAAGCTTCAGATGATCTGCCAGTTTTTCATTAGTACTGTAAACCTTGAAAGTAAGCTCATTACTTGTTACTGTACGCCCTGACTCATCGGTCAATGTAACGCTGACAGGATATGTACCTATTTCAGCAGGAGTTCCGCTGAGAGACAGAGAACTGTCATATGTGGAATACATCCCTGCCATTCCACTTTTACTGTCAATGTTTACCTTTGTATTCTTTGTGTCAATTTTTACACCTGTTTCTTTTAACTCCTTCCAGTCAGCTTCAACAGGTTCCTGCCCATCCGGAAGATCAGCTGCTTCCACAACTACATTACTGTTTTTGTTGGATGAAACAGAAGTGGATGCACCTGAAACTGCATCGTATTTCTTCTGCCCTGTAACAGCGCTTTCGAAGTATCCTTTTAATCTGACATGAAGAGTGTTCACTCCGTTAGATGCACCGTTAATATTAGTTTTATCGGAATCAGTTGCAACAACTGTGAAGGCATTTCCCTCTGCATTTACCTTAAGATAAAGTTCTTTATATCCATCACTTTTTATTGTAATGACATTTCCAGTATGAAGTACAGTTGAATCAAATACAACACGATTATTACTGCTGTCTGGACAATATGCTTTTCTGCCATATAATGCTATTGCATAATCTGTTTTATCCCATACTGTCCCATCTACAGATATTTCTTTGATTTTACTGATATAATCAGAAACATTATTTTCATCAGCTGGTTTAATGATCTTGTAGTCTGTATATGAAATTTCCACTTGATCTCCCGCAAATGTTGGCGCATCTTTGGTCTGTTCAGGTTCAGTCTGTGAAGTTACTTTTTCAACAGCCCATTGCTGTCCGGTTCCTGTTACCTTTAAAGTAAGATCCTTGTATCCGGTACTGGTGATTACAATCTGATCGTTTACTTCAAAAGAATCCGTCGAAAATTGAATATACTGATCCGTTGAATGCATATAATACTCTCCCTTTTTTAAAAAGAAAGAAGATGATGCTTTTGTTAAATTTGCAGTTGAATTATTGCTTCTTACAGATATTTGTAGAGTACCATTAAAATAGTCAATACCAAATTGTCCTTTTATTTTATATGTTGGACTCCATCCGCTGTTATATTCTGCCGTCACATCCGGCGGTTCTGTTGCATTTTGCGTTCCCTCATCCTGAGCTGCCTGTACATTGTCCTGCTCATCCGCAAAATCCGGTGTTCCCGATCCATCACTAAAGGAATCATCATCTGCCTCCTGTGTGGTCGCTGAATCCGTAGTCATTGAATCTGTAAATATGTCTGTTGCACATACCGGTACAGAAGCAATCATATTTGCCGCAATTGCCATAGACATCAGAATTGCCATTCTTTTCTTCATCTGTTTCTTTCTCCTCCTGTAATATGATATCAGGGGCAAAAAACATTTCGTCCCTGACTTGAAGCTATCTGTGCATCATCTCATTTCAGATGAAGCGGATAAAATCCTCCGATTCATCTCAGTTCTTCAATAGAAGTTTAAATGAACAAATCGCACAATAGTTTACTTCGGTTAACTCTGTTGGTTAGTGTATACTAATCTGTATAAAAATGCAAGAAAATTATCGTGCCACTGTTGAGAAAGTATCTCATAAATCAAGCAGTATCCTGTTGACAAATTTTTATCATTTCACAGCAAGATAAGACAGAATAGAGCAATTATGGCAATCCCATAAAATAATGCAGGAAATAAATCAGGTAACATCCTGCTATCAGTCTGAAAATATCATCTTCTATCTCTTTTTCGCTGCTGTCTAAAGTAATTTTGTTTCTTTCTATCTGAAGCCCCATTGTATCCGCAAGATTCTCAATCCGTTGTCTGTCATATTCTTTTTCATCCAAAAGAACAGAATCCTCATAGACCCTGAATTTCCCGGCTTCATCACATTCCAGTCTCAGATGCAATTCAGGGAGTTTTCCGGGTTTAAAGGTTATCTCACTGTATGTCATAGATTGTTTTACTTTTGTGATTCCCTGTTTCACTGCCAGTATGATCCATTCATCCAACACAGGTCCTTTATACATAGGCAGTCCATATTGCAGGTGTAATTGGGCTGCCTTGCTGATACAGGCATTTCTGGTACGGTTATTCAGACGTTTATAAACATTGCTGCCCTCAACCGGGTAGTATTTCTTCAGTATCTTCTCTTCGGCTTTTGTCCATGGGTCATTGTTTTTCCTGCTTAATCCCAGAATCATCGCTCTATATTTGCATGCCTGAAGAGATCTTTCAGGAATAAGAGTATGCACATATCCGGCACCTTTTTCTTCATAATATCGGGTAATGATCGCATCCTCTTCCTGTGTCCATGGAAGTCTGTTATTGTCTGATCTGACATTTAAGTACTTAGCTCTGGACTGACAGGCAGTCAGCGTTCTCCCTTCCAATCGTTCTGCTACTTTCCTGCCTTCCGCTTTGTAATATGTTCTTATAATTTCATCTTCTTCTGCAGTCCATTCTTTTCTTCCCTGTGTGCAGAGACCTAATTTGGAAGCTCTTTTATTACATGCCTCTTTTGATCTTCCCTTCAGTCTTTTCTGAACTTCAGCACCTTCTGTTGAATAATAGTTTCTCAGAATTTCATCTTCGTTGCTGCTCCATTTTCTGTTTGCCCCGGAATAAGTGAGTCCTAATGCAGAAGCTCTTCCTCTGCAGGATTCTGCAGACCTCTGATTTAAACGAAAACGAACATTACTGCCCTCCGCAGCATAATACTCTCTGAGTATTTTATCCTCTGCCTCTGTCCATAATCTGACATATTTAACATCATTCTGTACAGTTGCTGAAGAGGAAATGTTTTTGGATATTTCCATTTTTGATGCCTGGATCCTGCAGCTTTTTGCAGTTCTTCCGGATAATCTTTCACAGACCTGATCGCCTTCTGCGGGATAGTATCTTTTTAATATTTCGATTTCGTCGGCTGTCCATCTTTTTTTTGTATTTGCCATGTCTTACACCTGTTTTATATATTATTTCAAACTGAAATATTCACTACTTCTTACTTTTCGTAACCTTCGCAAAAGAATTCCATATGTGAATGCAATATCTACATAGAAATTCCTGAATGTACAACATATTCATACCCTGACTCCGTAGTATAAGTTTTTTCCTGTCCCAGTGCCGGAATAACAGATTCAGAGCTGTGCAGACTTCCACTTTTAAATACGATCATCACTTCTGCTTTCTTTTCATTAACCGGAGTTATTTCTATATTATTGATTGTGTTTTCAATCATGGCTCTGGTGATATCTTTGGGTTTTACGCAGGAATATTCCTTTGCATAGTCTAATATCCTGTCCATCTGATCTGTCAATTCTGTTTTTGAAAGAGGTTTCATGCTTTTCAATTGTTCCAGATTCGCTTTTTTCTCTGCTATCTGCTGTGTAAAAACCTTGTTTCTGCTTAAAAATTCCGCATCAGAAATGTAGCCGCCCATATTGTAATCCAGCAGTTTATCTCTCTTCTGTTCCAGTACTGTTATTTCATGCTGTATGTTGTCAATTTTTTCTTCAGTTCCTTCTGTTTTGTTAATCTCTTTCTCATAAAGTTCCAGATACTTATGCAATATACTTTTATTGCTTTGAGCCAGATTGTTATAAACATCCGATATCATCTCCAGCAGGATTTCTTCTTTTACCGGTTTTGATCTGCAGGAAACTGCGCCCTGTTTTATGCGATGACTGCATACCCAGGTCTTTGCAGCTTTTCCGCGGACAGTTCTGACTTTCAGCCAGTATGCAGCTTTATCTTCCGCACAATGTATAAGTCCGGTAAAAAGGTTGTCCTGCTTATAGGAAGTTTTTTTCAACTTGATATTTTTACTTCTTTCTTCCATAATCCTGTTTGCATCTTCCCACAGTTTTTCATCCACAATTGCAGGGACATGGGTACCATCGTCTTTATACATCACCCATTCATCTTCAGGCAAGAATTTTTGTTTCTTAGTAAAAAGATCAACTATTTTTACTTTTCCGCCCACATAGTAACCCTTATATTTAGGGTTTCGGATGATATTTGCAATCACATGGCTGTCAATCTTTCCCCCTTTATAATTTCTATATCCACATTCCCATAAAAATTGTTCCAGTGAATGGGTAGACCAGTTTCCTAAGGCATATTTTTCAAAAATAAGCTGTACCATTTTTGCCTCTTCAGGATTCAAAAACAATTTTCCGTTTCGCTTGTCCCATCCATATATATGTGAATTACCAAGAACCACACCATTCTGTATGGATCTTGCATGACCAAAACGCACACGACTTGAAAGTTTTCTGCTTTCTTCCTGTGCAATACCAGACATGATTGACAGCCTGAGTTCCGAATCCTCATCTAATGTATTGATATTATCATTCCGGAACCAGACAGCAGTTCCACAGTCCAGAAGTTCTCTTGTATATCGTATACTATCTAATACGTTTCGGGCAAAACGGGTAATCTCTTTAGTGATGATAAGATCGATTTTTCCAGCTTTTGCATCCTGAAGCATTCTCTGGAATTCCTCTCTGTGGGTTACTGTAATACCTGAAATTCCTTCATCTATATAACCATCTACAAGCGTCCAATTCTTTACATCTGAAATCAGTTGTTCAAAAAAAGTCCACTGATGCTCAATAGAGGTTTTCTGTTCATCCTTATCTGTACTGACTCGGGCATAATACGCCACATTCAGTTTCAAATCAAATATATTTTTTTGCCGGGATTTCAGTTCCTCACGGGTTGCATAAATATCCATGTTATTCCTTTCCAATCAACTGATTCGCTGGCAATATTCATCTGAACTGTCCATCTGTTCTCCATTCTTCGCGACTACTGTATTGAACGTATTCAAGGTTATAATGTCTTTCTGGATACTGCTATGCAGTTTTTCGGAAATCTGTCCATTATCAAGCAATTTGTCATTAATCATTGTCAATACAACCTGTTCCAATGTCATAAGCATTCCTCCTGTTCTATATGTTATAGTGTGCAATTTGGCATAGAATTATCCAGCGCTAAAAAGAAGACATGGATACTGATTGTAGAAACAATAAGCTACCAAAATCTGTCCTGCTACAGGAAGATTCTTTTTATCACAGCTCCAGATCCTCATCATGCCAAGGAAAAAGCCCGAAACTGGTGCGAGGGTGAACAGATTACATCAACTATTGCCATTCCATTCGATCCAAGTCGTATGGGAGATGCATTGATCGACAACACTGTAAAAAATTTTTCGAAAAAATCATATAATATTGAAGAAGGAGAGGATTATTAATCCTCTCCTTCTTGATTAGTACCAGTTAACCGATTCATCTCTGTAATCAGCTGTGCTATCTTCTCACTCATCATTTCTCTGACGGTATTTTCCATATATTTACAATCAATTTCATTCCCATTTGTAACCGGTACAGATATCATCAATTTCTTAATCTCTTTATTATTAAGCTTCGAGTTGTAATTATATCTCCCTCTTTTCGCCTTTTGAATTGCCCCTACAAAATATAGTCCAATAAATTTATTGAACTCACAGATAATTTCTTTCTTGGGAGTTAGAACTACCAAATGCGGAAAACCGATAAATGGCTGATCCTGATAAAAACTTTATTCTCATTAGTCGTACTGCTTAATGTCAATACGTTTTTTTTATGATCTTCCAAGCACTTGATTCAAGGCAGAAAGTCATGTCGCATCACTTAATGCTACAGTCCCTTCTTAGCTTCATAACACTCTTGCATTGTCATATTTTAGCCCTCCTGTCTATATTTCACCGCTTATTTGACACTGCTCTATCAATCATTCACCAATTTATGAATTACTTTTATCAGTAATTCCACATCAACTGGCTTAGCAA
>ERZ772818.3691-NODE-3691-length-10171-cov-3.942962_pt1 | contig 10171 bp, 8 predicted proteins | sample MGYA00580837_ERZ772818 | MGnify/ENA primary metagenome ERZ772818 (study PRJEB29015, sample SAMEA2737671) | human gut metagenome | biome: human gut; feature: human-associated habitat; material: faeces | place: China | collected 2012 ...
CTTGCCGTATTTGTTTTTCAACATCTGATACCAGTTGACGGTATAATCTACGATGATCAGCACCGGCATCCATTTTATTCGTCTTAGTTCTCGTCGTCTTCGGTCTGTGCGGTAAATACAGTACGCTTTCTTGCCATTTCATCGCTTGCCAGGTACTCATCGTAGGTAGTGATCTTGTCTACCAGACTGCCATTCGGCAGAATCTCGATGATACGGTTGGCAGTGGTCTGTACGAACTGGTGGTCATGACAGGAGAACAGTGCCACACCGGGGAACTTGATCAGACCGTTGTTCAGTGCAGTGATGGACTCCATATCCAGATGGTTGGTAGGCTCATCCAGAAGAAGAATGTCAGGGCTGGCAAGAAGCAGTTTACCCAGAGCTACGCGGGTTTTCTGGCCGCCTGAAAGAGTTTCTATCTGGCGTTCGAAATCTTCTTCTGTGAAACCAAGACCTTTTAATACACCCATGATCTCACTTTTGTAAGCGTAACCATTTTCCAGTTCAAACTGGTGACTCAGTCTTGTGTAAGTATTCATCAGGCTGTCCAGAGCATCTCCGGTGGTGGTTTTCATTTCCTGTTCCAGAGAGCGCAGACGGTTCTCCATATCAATAATGTGCTGTTTGGTGGAAATCAGTTCTTCGTAAATGGTATGATGGCCATGAATGTCCTGATACTGGGCAAGGTAGCCGATATTTTTATCTTTGGCAAGTACCACGTTTCCTGAATCCGGGGAGAGCTCATGCATAATGATTCGCAGCAGAGTCGTCTTGCCTGCACCGTTATTGCCGATGAGAGCTGCCTTTTCGCGGTCTTCTATATGGAAACTGGCATCCTTGAGAATGATTTTTTCGCCAAAGGATTTACAGATATTCTGACATGATAAAATCATAGGAATTCCTCCGTTTGTAATTTGTCCGCGTACTATTATAATCGAAAAAAGTTGTTTTTGAAAGTATTTTAAATGAATTTATCTATTTCTACAAAGATATTCGTTGCTTAGTAGTGCAATCCCAATTTGTTCCAGACTGCCGGAAATGATAGAAAGTTATAGATAAAAAATAGAAAATACCGTTTTATAAGATAGTTTCTGAGGTAAATTGATAAAAAATGCAGAATTATTTGGTGAAAAAGTACAGAATTAGTTTGACAATAAAATAACATCTGGGTATAATTGACATAGATAAGCTAAGGAGGGAAAATTTGTGGAAGCTAAGGAAATTTCGAAAGCGGTAATCAAGCGTCTGCCGCGGTACTACCGCTACCTCGGTGAATTGATGGAGGAGAATGTAGAGCGTATATCTTCAAATGATCTTAGCAAGAAGATGCATGTGACGGCTTCCCAGATTCGTCAGGACTTAAATAATTTCGGTGGTTTTGGTCAGCAGGGTTACGGCTATAATGTACGCTATTTGTATACAGAAATCGGTAAGATCCTTGGGCTGGATACTGTACATCCGATGATTATTCTGGGTGCCGGTAATCTGGGACAGGCATTGGCCAATTATGTGGATTTTGAAAAGCGCGGATTTAAGCTGGTTGGTATTTTTGACGTCAATCCTGTACTTGAGGGGATTGCAGTTCGTGGAATTGAGATTCAGATGTTGAGCGATCTTCCTTTGTTTCTGAAGGAGAATGAGGTTGAGATCGCGATCCTGACTCTTCCTAAAAACAAAGCCAAAGAGATGGCAAAGATTTTAATTGATAATGGAATTAAGGCAATCTGGAATTTTGCACATATTGATCTGGATGCCCCGGAGGATGTAATGGTAGAGAACGTACATCTTTCAGAGAGTCTTATGACTTTGTCCTATAACCTGAGTGAGTACAGAAAGGAACATGAAGGTATGTAAGGGATAACTGTGAAACACAAGGCTGTGGTCATCTGATCACAGCTTTTCTCTTGTATGTAAATGTGTTATTGTAAACAGGAGGTGAACAGATGAGAGAGATTGTAACTGCTGTTGAGATGAAAGAACTGGATCATAATACGATTCAGAAAGCCGGGATATCGTCTCCGGTACTTATGGAGAGGGCGGCATTAAAGACGGTTGAGGAGATTGTACAGAGATTAAAGAATAAAGAAAAAGAGAAAATCCTTGTGGTCTGCGGAACCGGCAACAATGGCGGAGACGGATTGGCGATTGCCAGACTGCTTCAGTTGAGAGGAGTCAGAACCTGGTATTATATTGCGGGTAAGGAAGAGAAAATGACTGCTGAAACTGCCGGACAGCTTAAAACAGCAGAATATTATCAGGTGCCCCGGGTGCATAACCTGGATCTGGATGAATATACTACTATAGTAGATGCCATCTTTGGGGTTGGACTGAGCAGACCTGTAGAGGGAAAATATGCAGAGCTTATCAGTACAATGAACCGGGCATCTGCGTATAAAGTAGCTGTGGATATTCCATCCGGGATTGACTCAGATACCGGATTTGAGAAGGGGATTGCATTCCGGGCAGATCTTACGGTTACCTTTGCTTTTCGCAAAAGAGGGCTGTGTTTTTATCCCGGACGCATGTATGGCGGTGAGATCGTTGTTACGGATATCGGAATCTATTCCATACCCGGAAAGAAAATCTGTATGCATCATCTGGAACGTGAAGATTTGAAAATGCTTCCGGAGAGAGTTCCCTATGGAAATAAAGGAACCTTCGGCAAGGTTCTTCTTATAGCTGGCAGCGAAGGAATGTGCGGAGCTGCATATCTGAGTGCAGCAGCTGCTCTGAAAAGCTCTGCGGGAATGGTGAGAATTCAGACCGTGGAGGCCAACAGGATTCCGTTGCAGACACTGTTGCCGGAAGCCATGATCACCTGTGATTTTGATGAGAAAAAAAACCAGGCAATGCTTGACTGGTGTGATGTGCTTGTGATAGGACCGGGTCTTGGAACCGGAGCGCAGAGCAGGGAAAGAGCTCAGTGGTTCCTGGCGAAGGCAGCTGAGTGTAAAAAAACAGTAATTCTGGATGCAGATGGCCTGAATCTTCTGTCAGTCCATGACAACTGGAAGTGTTTTATCGGGGAACATGTGATCCTGACACCTCATATTGGTGAGATGAGTCGTCTGTGCGGAAAAGAAATCGGTAAGATCCAGGATTGTCTGGCACAGACCGCAGCTGATTATGCAAAGGAGTCTGGAGCGGTTTGCGTTCTGAAGGATGCCTGTACTGTGGTGGCAGATGCTTTTGGAGATATGTATTTGAACATTTCGGGTAATGCAGGAATGGCTACAGCGGGAAGTGGAGATGTGTTAAGCGGTGTGCTTGCCGGTATACAGTGTATGTATCTGGCAGCAGAAAAGAAATTTTCTCCTGTTATGCTGGCTGCACTTGGTGTATATGTGCATGGGCTGGCAGGTGATCTGGCTGCTGAAACAGTAGGGCAGCGAGGGATGACCGCAGGAGATATCATCTGTTTTCTGCCGGAAATACTAAGATAGAATATTCATTTTGAGGCAGTAAATCTGTGAAACAATTTGCAGATATTAACATGAAAAAATAACAGAGGAAAATTATTATGAAGAAAGATAGCAGAGTAAAAGCAGTCATTTCACTGGATGCAGTAGAACATAATTTCCGGGAAATGAGAAAAAATATTGCAGAAGAGACAAAGATGATCGCAGTCATAAAGGCTGACGCTTATGGACATGGCGCGGTGCCGGTTGCACATCTCATTGAGGATTATGATTATATCTGGGGATTTGCGGCTGCAACTGCGGAAGAAGCGATTCATCTGCGAGAAGCCGGGATTACAAAACCAATCCTGATCCTTGGAATTGTTTTTGATGAATATTTTCCGGAACTTGTCCGTTATGAGATCCGTCCTGCAGTGTGCGAATATGAGGAGGCAAGGAAACTTTCAGACGAAGCGGTTCTGCAGAAAAAAACTGTACATATTCATATTGCTCTGGACACAGGAATGACCAGGATCGGTTTTGCGGATACACAGGAAAATGTAGAGGAAATTAAAAAAATTTCAGAACTTCCAAATCTTGAGATTGAGGGTATGTTTACTCATTTTGCAAGAGCAGATGAGTATGACAGAAGTCCGGCTATGGTACAATTGGAGCGGTATCTGGATTTTTCAAGACGCGTAGAAGAGGCAGGAGTGGAAATTCCTCTGCATCACTGTTCTAACAGTGCGGGCATCATACGTATGCCGGAAGCAAATCTGAATATTGTCCGCGCCGGAATCACAATTTATGGAATTTATCCTTCTTCTGAGGTGGAGAGAGATATTGTAAAGCTTGAGCCGGTTATGGAACTTAAGAGTCATGTGACTTATGTGAAGGACGTTCCTGCCGGAGCAGCGATCAGCTACGGCGGTACTTATGTGGCTGACAGGAAGCTTCGTGTGGCAACTGTTCCGGTGGGCTATGCAGACGGCTATTCCAGGCAGCTTTCCAATAAAGGCTGGGTTCTGATCCATGGACAAAAGGCTCCGATCCTTGGCAGAGTCTGTATGGACCAGTTTATGGTAGATGTGACTGAGATTGGTGATGTGAAGAAGGGCGATGAGGTAACACTGATCGGCAGAGACGGGGATGAGTTTATCGGTATTGAGGAGATTGGTGATCTCTGTGGCAGATTTTCCTATGAGTTTGCCTGTGATATCAGCCCGCGTGTGCCGAGAGTCTATATTAAAAACGGGAAAGAAATATAATGTTACTGTTTGCTGAATAGAGACGAAGTGAGCGATAACTGATTTTTATATACCACGCATGTATACACAAGAAAAAGGTGGAAATACTTTATCTTAACCGGACAGGAAATATCCGGCTGATAACAAGGTTTCTTCTTATGGCAATGTTGTAAATTGAAACCGGAAAGAATCGGAGTGTGAATTGTGTGGTAATTAAAAGAGGGGATATATTTTATGCTGATCTTCGCCCTGTAGTGGGGAGTGAACAGGGTGGAATCCGGCCGGTTCTGATCATTCAGAATAACGTAGGTAACCGGCACAGCCCTACAGTGATCTGTGCTGCTATTACATCAAAAATGAACAAGGCTAAGCTTCCTACACATATTGAGATCAATGCGGAACTCTATGGGATTGAAAAAGATTCTGTGATTTTGCTTGAACAGCTTCGTACTATAGATAAAAGAAGATTAAAAGATAAAGTCTGTCATCTGGATGATGCGATGCTGGATAAGGTGAATCATGCACTTGAGATCAGCCTGGAGCTTACGTTCTGATTTTACTTTTTAAGGGATATATCATCTGATCCGGTATTGCGATTTTTGGGCTTGCATGTCTCGGATAGTAGTGCGTGAACAATAAATGAACAGTAATTTTTGGTATCTCTGTCCGGTCAGTATCTTGACGATTAATGGAGAAAGTGATATATTTTACCAGTAATTACGCATATTCAATAAGGAGGAGACTGAATAATATAATGGAAGATGGCAGTAGTATGCCCCTCTGGGGCTTATTTGTTTTACTGTTACTGTTGTGGCTGAATGGAATCTTTTACGGGTTTGCCGCAGCGCTGAGAAACATAAGTGAGAATGATACACAGAAGAAAGCAGAGGAAGGCGATAAAAAAGCACAGATGCTGATGGCTCTGATCGACAAACCGGCGCAGTTTGTCAATGCAATTCCGCTGATCGTAATGGCATGTGGTATTTGTTTTGGTACTTTTCTGGTCCCATATGCTGTGGATGCATTTTATCCATACATAAAGCATGTGCCTGCACTGATCCTGGTAATGGCATTGTGTGTGATTTTTCTTGCTGCAATCGGTATTCTGGCTTTTCGGCGGGTTGGTACTTATCATCCTGAAGCTTATGCATATAAGTATCTGAACCTGGTACATTTCTGGCTGAATCTGTTAAAGCCTTTTACTGTATCTGTCACCTGGATCGCCAGACTGGCAGCAGTGCCTTTTGGTGTGGAGATAAACCGTACAGAAAAGTCTGTCACAGAAGAGGAAATCATTTCCATTGTAGATGAAGCTCATGAACAGGGCGTTATCCAGGAGAATGAGGCGGAAATGATCCAGAATATCATATCTTTTAATGAGACAGAAGCCCATGATATCATGACTCACAGAAAGAATGTGGTGGCCTTTGACGAGGAGATATTACTCAAGAACATGATTGACACTATGCTGGAAGAGGGGAATTCCCGTTATCCGGTATATGAGGAGAATATTGACAATATCAAAGGAATTGTCCATTATAAAGATGCGCTTAAGTTTATGACACAGAATCCCTGGGCGAAGTTCAAACCGTTGAAGGAACTGCCCGGAATTATCCGCCAGGCATCCCTGATTCCTGAAACAAGGGGGATTGGAGATCTTTTTCATACTATGCAGGCCAGAAAGATCCATATGGCAATTGTTGTGGATGAATATGGCCAGACAGCCGGGATCGTTACCATGGAGGATATTCTGGAGGAGATTGTCGGAGATATTCTGGACGAATATGATGAGGATGAAATTACGATCCGCGCACAGAAAGATAACAGTCTGATCATTGACGGGCTTGCTTATCTGGAGGATGTGGAAGAAGAGTTGGATGCAGATTTTGGGGATACAGAGTTTGAAACACTGAACGGTTATCTGACCAATATTCTGGGACATATTCCTACAGATAAGGATGTTGATACAAGCATAAAAGCGATTGGATACTGCTTTACGATTTTGTCTATTGGTAATAAAACCATTGGCAAGGTTAAGGTGGAGCGGGATAATAATGTTGCTGTATAAACAGCAGCAGATAAAAATAATTAACAAAAGGAGAAAGAAAGATGTCAGGACATTCAAAATTTGCAAACATTAAGCATAAGAAAGAGAAAAACGATGCAAAAAAAGGTAAGATTTTTACAGTAATCGGACGTGAGCTGGTTATGGCTGTCAAAGCAGGCGGTCCGGATCCGAATAACAACAGCAAACTTCGTGATGTAATTGCCAAAGCGAAAGCAAACAACATGCCAAACGATACAATTGAACGTGGTATCAAAAAAGCAGCAGGTGCTGATTCTGCAGACAACTACGAGAAAGCTGTATATGAAGGCTATGGCCCGAACGGTGTTGCTATCATTGTTGAGACTCTGACAGACAACAAGAACCGTACAGCAGGTAATGTACGTAATGCATTTACAAAGGGTAACGGAAGCATCGGAACTCAGGGATGTGTATCCTATATGTTTGATCAGAAAGGTCAGATCATTATTGACAAAGAAGAGTGTGAGATGGATGCAGACGAGATTATGATGCTTGCTCTGGACGCCGGTGCTGAGGACTTCAGCGAGGAAGAGGACAGTTATGAGATTCTCACTGCTCCGGATGATTTCAGTGCAGTTCGCGAAGCTCTGGAAAAAGCAGGTCTGCCTATTGCAGAAGCACAGGTTGCCATGATTCCTCAGACTTATGTGGAGCTTACAGATGAGCAGGCACTCAAGGATCTTCAGAGAACTCTGGATCTTCTGGATGATGACGATGATGTCACAGATTACTGGACAAACTGGGATGAGCAGTAAAATACCGCAGGTATATTGAGACTGCCTGTTTTGGGTTATTGCTGTCGGACATGTATAGTTTATAAAAGAAACACACATAATACCTCCATAGAGAAAATGGAGGTATTTTTATGTCTGAAAACAGATATGGAGAAAAAAGAGAAGAGTCTGAAACAGGGATGAAGCTGCAAAACTGTGAGACACAGGAGTCAGAAAATAAAGTTCAGGAAAGTACCAATGAGCAGATCAAAGATATGGGACAGGTGGTTTTAAACAGCAATTCCCGAAAACACAAGGTAGAGCTTCTGACCATCATTGGTGAGGTGGAAGGTCATGAGTCTGCACCCTCCCATTCCAAAACTACAAAATATGAGCATGTACTTCCAAAGCTTGCCATCATTGAGGATGATGAAGAAATAGAAGGCTTGCTGATCCTTTTAAACACAGTGGGAGGAGATGTGGAGGCTGGGCTTGCCATTGCAGAGATGATTGCCTCATTAAGTATACCAACAGTGTCACTGGTTCTGGGCGGCGGACATTCTATCGGAGTTCCGATGGCCGTATCTGCGGACTATTCTTTCGCAGTACCAAGTGCTACGATGGTGATCCATCCGGTACGTTCCAATGGTATGTTTATCGGAGTGGCTCAGACTTACCGGAATATGGAGAAAATTCAGGACCGTATCACTACATTTATTTCAGAACACTCCAGAGCATCTCAGAAACGTCTGGAAGAGCTGATGCTTGATACTTCTCAGCTGGTAAAAGATGTAGGAACCATGCTGGAAGGAAAAGAGGCAGTAAAAGAAGGGCTGATCGATGAGGTTGGCGGTATTAAGGAAGCGTTGGCAAAATTATATGAAATGATAGAAAAAGAGTGTTGAAAGTGAAAAAAATCTTATATATGCTACAAATCAACCCTTGCCATATGTCAGATTTTGGCGTATTATTAATAGAGGTTTATTATTTGCGAGGAGGAAAACCATGTATAAGATTTTAAAAGCTGAAACACTGGCAGCTAAGATCCATCTTATGGTTGTACACGCACCGCGTGTTGCAAGCCATTGTCAGCCAGGACAATTTATTATCGTTAAGTTAGATGAGAAGGGTGAGAGAATCCCTCTTACTATCTGTGATTATGATCGTGAAGAAGGTACGATCACAATCGTATTCCAGGAGATTGGTGTATCTACCATCAAGATGGCAGAATTAAAAGCAGGAGATGCATTCCGCGATTTCGTAGGACCTCTTGGATGTCCTTCTGAATTTGTTGAGGAAGATATCGAAGAATTAAAGAAAAAGAAAATGGTATTTGTTGCCGGCGGTGTTGGTACAGCCCCTGTTTACCCACAGGTAAAATGGCTCCATGAACATGGAATCACAGCAGATGTTATTCTTGGTGCAAAAACTAAGGATATGGTTATCCTTGAGAAAGAACTGGGAGAAGTTTCCAATCTTTATGTTACTACAGATGACGGTTCCTATGGCCGTGCAGGTATGGTTACCAAGACTCTTGAGGATCTGGTAACAAATGAAGGCAAACATTACGATGTCTGTGTAGCGATCGGACCGATGATCATGATGAAATTTGTCTGTCTTCTTACCAAGAAGCTTGGCATTCATACAATTGTCAGCATGAACCCGATCATGGTTGACGGAACAGGTATGTGTGGCGCATGCCGTCTTCAGGTTGGCGATGAGATTAAGTTTGCATGTGTAGACGGACCGGAATTCGACGGACATCTCGTTGATTTCGACCAGGCTATGAAGAGAAGCCAGATGTATAAGACTGAAGAGGGACGTGCATTACTGAAACTTCAGGAAGGTGATACCCATCATGGCGGATGTGGACATTGTGGAGGTGACAAGTAATGGCAGATGCAAAGATGTTAAAGAAAGTTCCTGTAAGAGAACAGGATCCGAAGGTACGTGCAACAAACTTTGAAGAAGTTTGTCTTGGATATAATCAGGAAGAAGCAATGGAAGAGGCACAGAGATGTCTGGGCTGTAAAAAACCGAAATGCGTAGAAGGATGTCCGGTGTCCATCAATATTCCTGGATTTATCGAGCAGATCAAAGAAGGAAACATTGAAGAAGCATATAAAGTGATCGGATTATCTTCCGCACTTCCGGCTATCTGTGGACGTGTATGTCCTCAGGAATCTCAGTGTGAAGGACAGTGTATCCGTGGTAAGAAGGGTGAAGCTGTTTCTATCGGTAAACTGGAAAGATTCGTTGCTGACTATGCTCTGGAACATGATATTAAACCAGTCGGAGCAGAAGTTAAGAACGGACATAAAGTTGCTGTTATCGGTTCTGGTCCGTCCGGACTTACCTGCGCAGGTGATCTTGCAAAGGCCGGATATGATGTAACCGTATTTGAAGCTCTTCATGAACTTGGTGGAGTTCTTGTTTATGGTATTCCGGAATTCCGTCTTCCAAAACAGAAAGTTGTTAAGAAAGAGATCGAGAAAGTTAAAGAACTCGGTGTTAAATTTGAAACAAACGTTGTTATCGGTAAATCCACAACAATCGATCAGCTGATCGAAGATGAAGGATTTGAAGCTGTATTTATCGGTTCCGGTGCAGGTCTTCCGATGTTTATGGGAATCCCGGGTGAAAACGCAAGCGGTGTATTCTCTGCAAACGAGTACCTGACAAGAAGCAACCTGATGAAAGCATTCGATGATTCTTATGATACACCGA
>ERZ772818.3692-NODE-3692-length-10168-cov-4.761396_pt1 | contig 10168 bp, 7 predicted proteins | sample MGYA00580837_ERZ772818 | MGnify/ENA primary metagenome ERZ772818 (study PRJEB29015, sample SAMEA2737671) | human gut metagenome | biome: human gut; feature: human-associated habitat; material: faeces | place: China | collected 2012 ...
GGTGAGATGGCTTGAGGACAGGGAATGTGTGTCCCCGCAGGAATTCAGTGCACTGTTGCGTTCGAGTGTGGAAATGATTGTAAAGTATGTGCTGCAGAGTCAGAAATAAGGGCAGAAGTATTCTGTAATCTGGAAAAATTCGACAAATTTTACCCACATTCGTGCATTTGTCCACTTGAATTTAAGAAGAGAAAAGATATAATACTTTTCAGATTACACAAAAACATTTCTGTCATGTTATGGCGACAGAATGAAAGGAAGTTGAGATTATGAATAAAATGTCATTACAGAAGAGTATTCAGAACTTTGGAATCAAGCAGGCCTTAAAGTATATGGAGAAAGATCCGGAGGAGAATATTCCGAAACTGATGGATATGGTTGACAAATTTGCACCGGACGGATGGTATGAGGCACAGAGAAATATGATCCGCAAGGTGATTCAGGAGAGGGGAAACTGGTACCAGCTGATTCTTCGCATTTATCAGCTGAATCCGGAAGTCCGTAAGGCATTCTTCCAGAATTTCATTTTCAATGCAAGCTTAAAAGGCAGCGCACTGCAGGAGCAGCTTGCTGAAGAAAACAACTGTAACATTCCGTGGGCAATTCTGTTAGACCCTACCTCTGCATGTAATTTACACTGTACCGGATGCTGGGCAGCAGAGTATGGCCATCAGCTGAATCTGGATCTGGATACGATTGATTCTATCGTACGTCAGGGTAAGGAGCTTGGTACCTATATGTATATTTATACAGGTGGAGAACCATTGGTACGTAAAAAAGACCTGATCAAGATCTGTGAGATGCATCCGGATTGTGAATTCCTTTCTTTCACAAACGGTACTTTGATTGATGAAGAGTTCTGCCAGGAAATGCTTCGTGTTAAGAACTTTGTTCCGGCGATCAGCCTGGAAGGTTCTGAGGAAGCAAACGACGGACGCCGTGGAGAAGGTGTATATCAGAAAGTTATGCATGCAATGGAACTTCTGAAAGCTCATAAACTTCCGTTTGGTGTATCTACCTGTTATACTTCTGCAAATGTGGACAGTGTAAGCAGCGAGGAATTTTTCGATCACATTATTGACTGTGGTGCATTATTTGTATGGTTTTTCCATTATATGCCGACAGGTAATGACGCTGTAGTAGAATTAATGCCGAATCCACAGCAGCGTGAGAAGATGTATCACAAGATCAGAGAGTACCGTTCTACAAAAGCTATTTTTGGAATGGATTTCCAGAATGATGCGCAGTATGTAGGAGGATGTATTGCAGGAGGAAGACGTTACCTTCATATCAATGCGAATGGTGATGTAGACCCATGTGTATTTATCCATTATTCCAATGCAAATATTTATGAAAATACTCTGCTGGAAGCATTGAAGAGTCCGATCTTCATGGCATATCATGACGGTCAGCCGTTTAATGAAAATATGCTTCGTCCATGCCCGATGCTTGAGAATCCGCAGAAGCTTCGTAAGATGGTTGAAGAATCCGGTGCGAAGTCTACAGATTTGCAGTCTCCGGAGTCTGTGGAGCATCTTTGTGCGAAATGTGATGCTTATGCAGAACATTGGGCACCGAAAGCTGAGGAATTATTTCCTGTAAAAAATAAGTAACTTAATAATAAGAAAAAATATTAACTCAAAATTTAGCCAAAGTTATCAGAGAAAGTTCCCTGTCCGGTCATCCCCTGTCCGGATGGGGAACTTTCTCGTCTTTGAAAGGGGACGCGCGAAGCCGCATCTCTCTTCGGGTTCAGTTCCGGGGGATAAGTAACTCTAAGGCTGGGAAAATCTGCTAAGGGCATGAAGCATTTAAAAAATAACTTGCCTGAGTGTGCGACATGTATTAAAGTTATGGTGTTAACCTGTATGATGGATATGTAGAAGTTCTCGTAAATAATGTATTTAAGAGGATTGCTGTAGATTTTTTAGTATGAGAGAGTGGTAGGGATGTTAAAAACTTTTTTAGTAGAGGATGAAGTTGTGATCAGGGAGATGATTAAGAAGATGATTCCCTGGGAGCAGTATGGATTTGAACTGGCAGGAGAAGCATCTGATGGGGAGATGGCACTGCCGTTGATATTAAAGAGCAAACCGGATCTTCTGATCACTGATATTAAGATGCCGTTTATGGATGGCCTGACATTATGTAAATTGGTGAAGAAGGAGTTGCCGGACATTAAGATTGTGATTCTTAGTGGCTATGATGACTTTAACTATGCGAAGCAGGCAATCAATATTGGTGTGGAGGATTATCTGCTGAAACCAATTACTAAGAATGCATTTATTGAGCGTTTGGAGGAGATTCATAATCGTTATGAACATGAGAAGACGCAGAAGGAATATTATGAGAAATTCAAACTGGAGATGCAGGAGTATGAGAGGAATGCGAGCCGTGATTTCTTTGAATCTCTGGTGAGAGCGGACTTTGATCTGGAAGAGATTTATCGGAGAGCAGATCGTTTGAATCTTGATATTGTGGCAGAGGCTTATAATATTCTGATTTTTACACCGGATGCTTCAGACAGCAGTTGTAATTCGTCGGAAGGATATTCAGACTGGGAGGCAGAAGTACATAAGAAGATTGAGAATTATTTCCTAAGTCATCCGGTTGCGATGCTTTTCAGACATCAGGTGTTCAGTTATGCGATTCTGGTCAAGGGGCAGCGAGATACGATAAAGAAGAATACATGCGAATGTGTGGAAACAATTCAGAAGATCATGGAAGAAACCAGAGCAAATGTGGACTGGTTTGTGGCAGTCGGCGAGGAGGCAGACCGTCTGAGCAGAATTAAGCAGAGTTATCACACGGCTGCAAGAACTTATGCATTCCGTTATCTGTATGACGGGCATATTCTTTATTACAATATGCTTGAGCAGGTAAAGGAGAATTCAGCAGACACTTCAAAAACAGAAGCTGTTCAGCTTAAGAATGTGAATATCAATGCCCTGAATCCGGAAATCCTTCAGAAATTTTTAAGCAGTGGTCTGGAAGATGAAGTAGACAGTTTTGTCCATGATTATTTCCATGCTATTGGCAGGGAACCGATGAAATCACTGGTGTTCCGTAATTATGTGGTTTTGAATGTGCGTTTTTCTGTACTGTCATTTCTTAAGAAAATTGGATATGATGATACGGAATTGTCCAGAGAAGAGACAGATGATGTTGTGAAGAAGACAAGCCAGTCTACAGAAGCTTCTGTTGCATATGCAGAGGAAGTCTTGAAACGGGCCATTGCAATCCGTGATGAAAATGCAGGCAGTCAGAACAGAAGTGTGTTGAAGCAGGCAATAGATTTTATAGATGGACATTATATGGATGAAGAGATTTCTCTGAATAGAGTGGCGCATGCGGCGAATGTGAGTGCCAATCATTTCAGTGCGCTTTTCAGTCAGAATATGGGACAGACATTTATTGAGTATCTGACTTCGCTTCGTATGGACAAGGCAAAGGAGCTGCTTCGCTGTACTTCCAAACGTTCCAGTGAGATTGCAGGGGAAGTGGGATATAAGGATGCGCATTACTTCAGCTATCTTTTTAAGAAAACTCAGGGAATGACTCCGAGTGAGTATCGTAAGACGAGAGGAGAAGTCTGATTCATGAAGCAGAAACAGGAGAAGCTGGAAACAAAGATGAAGTGGATGCTTCTGAGCACTATGATCCCTATGACAATTCTGATCATAGTGCTTCTTGTTTTTTTCTGGCATTATACAAATGAATATAATCAGTTGTCTAATAATCTGGCGGTGAGTTCGGAATATAATGCAAACTATAGAAATTCCAATAATGATATGAGCTTTAAAGATGAAGTGGATATGGATATCTATTATGTGACTATCGGGCGAAAAGGTAAGGACGGGCTGCCGACAGAGCAGGTAGACAAGGCAATCAGTACTGTGGAGAGTCTGAAGAAAACCACATCAAAGAAGGAAAGCCTGCGTTCTCTGAAATATCTGACTAACTATCTGGAGAATCTTAAGAAACGGATGAATCAGCTTCTTGAGATAAAGAATTATCAGGAACGACAGGAATTTGTGGCAAATAATACAGAAATCCTGACCACGCTCTTTGAGAAAGAAATGCAGAATTATATTTATCAGGAGGCGACGGAACTGGTGCAGATAGAGTCTCAACTGGCTGGAAATGTACGTCTGACGATCATCACTATGTGTGCGGCGATTTTGGTTGCTACGGCTATTCTGCTGCGGCGTTCTTTCCGTCTGACATACAGCATTACCAAACCGATTTCTGAAATTCTCCATAATATTAAGAAGGTTGGAAAAGGAGAGTACAAAACTATTAATGTAGTATCTGCCGACAGTGTTGAAATCCAGGAGCTTGATGCCGGTACCAGAAAGATGGCAGGAAGGATTGAAGGGCTTCTTGAGAATGTGCGTAAGGAGCAGGAGGTACAGCATATGACGGAGCTGCAGCTGATCCAGGCACAGGTAAATCCGCATTTTCTGTATAATACACTGGACACTATTGTGTGGCTGGTGGAGGGTGGTATGCAGCAGGATGCAGTGGATATGATCACAAGTCTGTCTGTTTTTTTCCGCACTTCGCTTTCGAAGGGGAAGGATATCATTCCGCTGTCGGAAGAGAAACGCCACACATTGAGTTATCTGGAGATTCAGCAGTCAAGATACAGGGATATTATGGAATTTGAGATTAATATTCCGCCGGAACTGGATGAAGTGATGGTGCCGAAGCTTACTCTGCAGCCGTTAGCGGAGAATGCTCTTTATCATGGAATTAAGAATAAGCGTGGAAAAGGTAAGATTCTTATTGAAGGATTCAATCTGGGAGATGATATGATGCTGAGAGTGACTGACAATGGTCAGGGAATGACACCGGAACGTCTTTATGAAGTACAGGAAGCCATCCGCACCGGTGAACGTGCCGGGTTCGGACTTGCTGCGGTGTCAGAGAGAATTGCACTTTATTATGGTCCGGGTTATGGACTGAAGATTTCTTCTACAGAGGGAGAAGGTACGGTTATGGAAGTGTATATGGCGAAAAAAATTAACCTGGATAACAATTCAAGATAAACAAAGAAAAAGCTGCATGAAGTTAAGAATCTTAACAGATATGCAGCTTTTGTTATGTATTCAGGTGGATAAAGTCAATTATTTTATTGTTTATTCATATCCAATAACAGTTTTATGGCCTGCTGATAGAGACTTACGAAGGTCTGCCAAATAATGGAATGTATGAATTATGTCGACTGATGCTGAATTGTGCAAAGTGAATATAAAAGAAAGTTGATAATTTATTTCTGTATTTATAATGCACAATAAAAAATCCAACTTCCGCAATAAAAAAATAAACTTTGTATAAATTATGAACAAAATATGATAGAAGAATAAACTTTTTGCGGAAAATATTCTATGGAATTTCTCTGGATTTTTACTATAATAAAGACATCTTAAATGAATCGGGAGGATTTACAAAATGAAGAAAAAAATCGTGTCAGCTTTATTAACAGCAACAATGGTATGCGGTATGAGCGTTGTTCCGGCAGTGGGTGTAGCAGCAGCGGACGACACAATCACAGTTGGTTTCTCACAGGTAGGTGCTGAATCTGACTGGCGTACAGCTAATACAGAATCCATGAAATCCACATTCAGCGAAGAGAACGGATATGAATTAATCTTCGACGATGCACAGCAGAAACAGGAAAACCAGTTAACAGCAATCCGTAACTTCATCCAGCAGGAAGTTGATTACATTCTTTTAGCTCCTGTAACAGAGACAGGTTGGGATACAGTTCTTCAGGAAGCTAAAGATGCTGATATTCCTGTAATCATCGTAGACCGTATGGTTGATGTATCTGATGACAGCTTATATACAACATGGATCGGAACTGACTCCTTACTCGAAGGAAGAAAAGCAGCTGAATGGCTGAATGCATACACAACAGCTAAGGGAATCGATGCAAAAGATGTTAACATCGTTGATATCCAGGGTACAATCGGATCTACAGCTCAGATTGGACGTTCTAAAGGCCTTGAAGAAGGTGTTGACAACTATGGATGGAACTTACTTGCTCAGCAGTCCGGTGAATTCACACAGGCTAAAGGACAGGAAGTTATGGAGTCCATGCTGAAACAGTATGACAATATTAATGTTGTATACTGCGAGAACGATAACGAAGCATTCGGTGCTATCGATGCTATCGAAGCAGCTGGTAAAACAGTAGGATCTGATATCGCAAACGGTGAAATCATGGTTATGTCTTTTGATACAACAAATGCTGGTTTAACAGATACATTAGCCGGCAAGATCGCATGCGATGTTGAGTGTAACCCATTACACGGACCACGTGCAGAAGAACTGATCAAAGCTCTTGAAGCTGGTGAAGAAGTTGAAAAACTGAACTATGTAGATGAAGAAATCTTTGCTACAGATGATACAGTTGATAAAGTTAAAGCTGTAAACAGTCTTGATGAAGAGGGCGAATATGACGTAACACCTATCACACAGGAAATTATTGACGGACGTGCATACTAATTTTTGACAACATATAATAGACGTGTAATAGAAGAAATATAAACAATCCGGAGCGTGGTTCATAATTCGGAGAAACCCGGATTTATGAATCACGCTCTCTTTATGCCGAAATGATTTACAGATACCCGCTTTACTGAAGCTTTTCAGTAAATGAGGGGTAAACCAGTTTAGAAAGCAGGTGGAAAGAATATGGAACAAAATGTAGTATTGGAAATGCGTGATATCAGCAAAAACTTTACAGGAGTCCGTGCCCTTTCCCATGTGGACTTTACCCTTCGAAAGGGCGAAATCCACGCACTGATGGGGGAGAATGGCGCAGGCAAATCCACATTAATGAATATTTTGACGGGCATCCACAAGGCGGATGCCGGCACCATTCTGGTGGATGGCAAGGAAGTGACTTTCCGCAATAATAAAGATGCGGAAGAGCACGGGATCGCTTTCATTCATCAGGAGCTGAATATCTGGCCGAATCTGTCTATCCTGGAGAATCTTTTCCTGATGAATCAGCCGAAAACGGCCTTTGGATTCATTGACTTCAAAAAGATGCGGCAGATGGCGGAAGAAAAGTGCCGTGAAATGGGCATCACGCTGCCGCTCGATGAGATCGCAGGGGAATGCTCTGTCGGTCAGCAGCAGATGACAGAGATCACACGAAATCTGATGCTCGATGCCAAGACGGTCATCATGGATGAACCGACCGCCGCTTTGACGGAGCGTGAGACCGACAGTCTTTTCGAAGTCATGAGAAAGCTGAAGGCGAAGGGTGTCTCCATCATCTATATTTCTCATCGTATGGAAGAGGTATTCAATAACTGTGATACCATCACCGTCATGCGTGACGGGCAGACCATCAGCAGCCGCCCGACAGAAGAAACGAATATGGACCAGATCGTAGGCGATATGGTCGGCCGCGTGATGAGCGAGTACTATCCGGCGCGTACGAATGTACCCGGTGATGAAGTATTCAAGGTCGAAGATTTCTCGCAGCCGGGCGTCTTCGAGCACATCTCCTTCTCTGTCAGAAAAGGAGAGATCCTGGGCGTAGCCGGTCTCATGGGCGCTGGCCGTACAGAGATCATGAGAGCGATCTTCGGCGTGGATCCGCACAAGGAAGGCAAGCTCTACCTCTCCGGCAAGGAGATCAAGATCAAAAAGCCGCTCGATGCCATCAAGCTCGGCTTCGGCTTCATTACAGAGAACCGTAAGACGGAAGGGCTCATTCTGGATTTTTCGATCAAGAAAAATATTGCACTCCCAAGCGTGAATGCCCTCGCCAAGAGCGGCGTCATCAATGACAAGGAAGAATTCGGCTTCGCAGATACGTTATCGCACAAGCTCGGCGTCAAGACGCAGACCATCGAGCTTCCTGCGAGCGCTCTCTCTGGCGGCAACCAGCAGAAGGTCGTCATCGCGAAGTGGGTGGGCATGCATCCGAAGCTGCTCATCCTGGATGAACCGACCCGCGGCATCGATATCGGCGCGAAAAAGGATATCTATGACTTGATGAATGAACTGACCGCCCAAGGCGTATCGATCATCATGGTTTCTTCTGAACTGCCGGAAGTCATCGGCATGAGCGACCGTATCATGGTCATCCACGAAGGGCATCTGGCTGGCATCATCGATCATAAAGATGCGACACAGACACGTATTATGACATTGGCTACCGGAGGAGAGTAAGCATGAATTCCGAAAAAGTTAAAAATATTGTGAGAGAAATGGGGCCGCTCATTGGTCTCATTGTACTCTTTATCGTTATCGCGGCTTTGAATGACAGCTTCATCGATCCGTCGAACCTGAAAAATCTGGCTCGTCAGATCTCCATCAATGCGCTCATTGCCTTTGGTATGACCTTCGTCATCCTGACCGGCGGCATCGACCTCTCCGTCGGTTCGATCCTCGCGCTGTCTTCTGCGCTCATGGCGAGCATGATCACCAAAGGGACGAATCCGGAGCTCGCGATCCTTTTCTCTGCTTTCATCGGTATCCTGCTCGGTGTTGTGAATGGTGTCATCATTTCCTACGGAAAGGTCGCTCCCTTCATTGCAACGCTTGCTACGATGACCATCTATCGCGGCGCGACGCTCGTCTATACGAATGGTAATCCGATCTCCGGCCTTTCGGATGATCCTTTCTTCACCGGCTTCGGTCAGGGCTTCATCATGGAAGTCCCGGTCCCAGCCATCGTGATGCTCATCGCCTTCCTGATCCTTTTCTTCATCCTGAAGAAGACACCGCTTGGCCGTCAGACCTATGCGGTCGGCGGGAATGAAAAAGTTTCCTATATTTCCGGGATTAAGATTGACAGAATCAAGATTTTTGCGTATGCTTTGACTGGATGCCTTTGTGCTATCGCTGGCGCTATCCTGACTGCCCGCCTGAACAGTGCGCAGCCGACGGCCGGCATGGGCTATGAACTGGATGCTATCGCAGCTGTTGTCTTGGGCGGTACTTCGCTCGCAGGCGGTAAAGGCCGTATTTCCGGCACGCTCATCGGTGCTCTTATCATCGGTACCTTGAATAATGGTCTGAACATTTTGAATGTGTCCAGCTTCTATCAGCAGGTTGTCAAAGGCGTAGTTATTTTGCTTGCCGTCCTGATGGATCGCAAGAAGAACTAAGGAGGAAAACATTTTGTTTAAGAAAATCGCATTAACAGCTCTCATTGGCGCAGCACTCATCTCTGCTGCTGGTTGTGGCGGCTCTGATAAGAAAGCCGACTCTTCTGCTGCTTCCGGCGCGAAGAAAGTCACCATCGGCTTCTCTGTCTCCACGCAGAACAACCCATTCTTCGTCACCATGGCAAACAGCGTCAAAGCAGCTGCTGAAAAGGCTGGCGTGAATGTCAAGATCGTCGATGCACAGAATGATCCGGCAAAACAGTCCAATGATATCGCTGACCTGCTCCAGGGCAACATCAGCGTCCTCATCGTGAATCCGGTAGACTCCGCAGCAGTATCCAACTCTGTCCTTGCAGCCAATAAAGCCAAGATCCCGGTCATCACCATCGACCGTGCTTCTGATAAGGGCGAAGTCGCTGTACACATCGCTTCCAACAACATCAAGGGCGGCGAAATGGCAGCAGAATACATCGTTTCTAAACTCGGCGAAGGCACTCCAGTCGCTGAACTCGAAGGTATCCCGGGCGCATCCGCTTCCCGTGAACGCGGCCAGGGCTTCCATAACATCGCTGACAAGAAACTGAAAGTCCTCGCAAAACAGAGTGCAAACTTCGATCGCAGCCAGGGCCTGACCGTTTCTGAAAATATTCTCCAGGCAAACCCGGATGTCAAAGCCATCTTCGCACAGAATGATGAAATGGCTCTCGGCGCTATCTCCGCTGCCAAAGCTGCCAACAAGCAGATCTTCATCATCGGCTTCGACGGCACTGATGACGGCGTGAAAGCAGTCAAAGACGGCACTATGGCAGCTACCATCGCTCAGCAGCCAGACAAGATGGGCGAGATCGGCGTCGATGCTGCTCTGAAGCTCGCTAAGGGTGAAAACGTCGAAAAGAATATTGCTGTCGACCTGAAACTGATCGAAAACAAATAATTTATTTCATCTGACAACCTGAACAAAAACCGCAGCTTAGGCTGCGGTTTTTTGATGGGGGAGGGGGAGGCCCATAGGGCGTGCTGCCCCTTGATTG
>ERZ772818.3706-NODE-3706-length-10119-cov-2.828597_pt1 | contig 10119 bp, 9 predicted proteins | sample MGYA00580837_ERZ772818 | MGnify/ENA primary metagenome ERZ772818 (study PRJEB29015, sample SAMEA2737671) | human gut metagenome | biome: human gut; feature: human-associated habitat; material: faeces | place: China | collected 2012 ...
ACGAGCCGTACGTCGAGACGCGCACGTTCACCGATATCGTCACGCTGACGGAAGATAACTTCCAGACTGAGGTGCTCGACGATCCGGGCCTCATTATCATCGACTTCTGGGCCGAGTGGTGCCAGCCGTGCAAGATGATGGCGCCTGTCTTTGCCGAGCTCAACGGGGAAGAGGACAAGGTCAAGTTCTGCAAGGTCAACGTCGACGAGCAGCCGAACCTCGCTTCGATGTTCGGTATCGACTCCATCCCGACGCTCGCCGTCGTGCAGGACCGCCACACGCTGACCGGCATGGTCGGTGTGCACGATAAGGCCGACATCAAGGCGATGCTGGAGAAGTGCAAGGCATGAGAATTCGATACAACGAAGACGCGGAGGTCGTCGCCCGCCTGCGCGCCGCGCTCTTAAAGCGCGATTTACAGTGCCCCTGCCGCTTGCAGAAGATCGAGGACAACGTCTGCATGTGCAAGGAGTTCCGCGACCAGATCGCTGACCCCAAATTCGAGGGCTACTGCCACTGCCGTTTGTACTACAAGGAAAAGTAAAAATTGGTTATAGACCTATGGTATTGTACCACATGTCTGAAAAAAGCACCGGCAAAGGCCGGCTCCGCATAAGAAAATATGCGGTTTTGCCTGCACCTTTTTGGCTGAAATACGACCGAAAAAATCTCCCCATACGCCAGTATGGGGAGATTTTTTCAACCGATTTCATCTCAAAAATTCATTGGCAAAACTGCTTTGCACCGAAAAAGAGCAAATTTTGTGCGGAGCCGAGGCGCGGCGGCGCAGGCATGCTGTCGCATGGCAAGACGGCGCAACGAAGGAGTCAGTGCAAAATTTGCCTTTTACGGCGCATGTTTTCTTATGTGGAGCCGGCCAAAACGGTGCTTTTTCATTCCATCAAACGCTGCATATCCTGCGGGATAGGCGCTGTAAAGTGTAATTCCTGTCCGGTGACCGGCTGGGTGAACCACAGCTCGTACGAGTGCAGCGCGGGGCGGGCGATGAGGGTTTTGTCCTCCGTGCCGTAGAGCCAGTCGCCCGCGAGGGGATGACCGAGGTATGCCATGTGGACGCGAAGCTGATGCGTGCGACCCGTCTGTGGGCGCAGGCGCAGGAGCGTGAAGCGGTCGTTTACTTGCAGAGTCTCGTACTCCGTGAGGCTCTGAAGTCCGTCCGCGCGCACGCAGCGGCGGATGATGGAGCCCTCCGCGCGGCCGATCGGCGCGTCGATGACGCCGCACGGCGGTTCAACTCTGCCGACGGCAACAGCGCGGTACTCGCGCCGCAGATCGCTTGAGTGCAGTGCGCGGCGCAGGCGGTCGTGCACATAGCCATTTTTCGCGGCGATGAGGAGGCCAGACGTCCCTTTGTCGAGCCTACTGACGAAGTGCGGCACGCTGCCCTCGCCGAGATAACTCGTCAGCATCGCTGCAAGGCTCGGCGCGGAGGCGTCACCCGACTTCGGGTGCATGGCGACGCCCGCAGGCTTGTTGAGCACGAGCAGGTCGTCGTCCTCGTAGACGATGTCGGGCTTTGCCGTATTTGCGCAGTACAAGTCCTCGCGCGGCGTACGCTCGCTGAGGACGACGCTGACGGTGTCGCCCGCGTGGACGATTGTGTTGACATGGACGCTCTGTCCGTTCAATAAAATGGCGTTTTCGCGCCATTTGAGGCTTTTGAGCAGCGTGTAGGAAAGCTGAAGACTGCCGCGCAGGATGCCTTTGACCATGCGGCCGTCCTCCTCCGGCGTCACGGTGTATGTGAGAATGCGCATGGAAGTTCTCCTTTCCCGAAGTAAACGGCGCGTAAAATTCACACATAGTATACCATCTTCGCACGAAAAATGATATACTGAATCACACTTCGGCGCTGCCGAAAAAAAGCAACAGGAGGGCAATGGCATGGGCAAGAGAACCATCTGCCTTTTGAACGATTCCTTTCCGCCCGAGATCGACGGCGTGGCGAACGCCGTCGTGAACTACGCGAAAAACATCACGAAAAGCGGCGAAAACGCCATTGTCGTCACGCCGACAATGCCCGGCGCGGACGACAGCGCGTTCCCCTTTCCCGTGCTGCGCTACCCGAGCATCGACACGCGCAAGAAGCTCGGCTACGTGGCGGGCTATCCGTTTTCACCCGAGACCGCGCGCGTGCTGACGGAGCAGAAGGTCGAACTGATGCACACGCATTGTCCCATCACGTCGTGCCTGCTGGCGCGCTCGCTGCGCGCCGTGGTCGACGCGCCGCTCGTGCTGACGTATCACACGAAGTACGATGTCGACATCGCCAAGGCTGTGCGCGGCAAGCTCTTGCAGGAGAGCGCCATTCGCGCGCTGGTGCAGAACATCGCAAGCTGCGATGAGGTCTGGGTCGTGAGCCGCGGGGCGGGGGAAAATCTGCGCTCGCTCGGCTACGAGGGCGACTACATCGTGATGGAAAACGGCGTGGACGTGCCGCGCGGGCGGGTGTCTGACGAGGCCATCGCCGCGGCGACGGGCAGATATGACCTGCCGCAGAACGTGCCGGTCTTTCTCTTCGTCGGGCGGCTGATGTGGTACAAGGGTATCCGCATCATTTTAGATGCGCTGAAAACGCTGCGCGAGAAAAATGTCGACTTCCGCATGGTGTTTGTCGGCGAGGGCGCAGACGGCGCGGAGATCCGCAGCTATGCGGAAGAGCGGAAGCTCTCCGACCGCTGCTTTTTCACAGGTGCGATCTCTGACCGCGAGATCATCCGCGCGTGGTATGGCAGATCCGACCTGTTTCTCTTCCCGTCGACGTTCGACACGAACGGCCTTGTCGTGCGCGAGGCCGCAGCCAGCGGTACGGCGACTGTGATGATCCGAAATTCCTGCGCGTCCGAGGGCGTGGGCGACGGGCGAAACGGCTTTTGCATCGAGGAAAACGCCGCGGCGATGGCGGCAAAGCTCGAAGAGCTCTGCCGTGCGCCGGAGGTGATGCAAGTGGTCGGCGAAAACGCCCAGCGCGAGCTGTACGTTTCATGGGAGACGGCGGTGCAGCGCGCCATGGCACGCTACGAGGTCGTCATCGACAATTACCGCAGCGGAAAATATCCGAAGCGCGAGCGCTTCGGCGACGAGTTTTTCAAAACGCAGGGTGGGCTGATGAAGGCCTTTGCCAGCGTGGGCGAGCTGAGCGAGGAGATCGCCGCGGGGCTGCGCATTGAGCGCGACGAGGCGTTGCAGACCATTGTCCGTTCGCGGCAGGAGCTTCACGGGCGGTTCGGCGAGACAAAGCAGGAGCTCGCCGAGCGCTACGAGACGATTTTGCAAAAAGTGGACCGCTATTTATGAGAAAAATACGAGCGAAAATTCGCTCGTCTTTTCTTTTTAATCTTCGTGTTTTGGCTTTTCCGCGGCGAACCACATGTTCCACTGGAAGGAGTACGCCCTACGCGACGCCTCGTCCGCGCAAATTAGACGCACGCGCGACGGCTGTGCGTGCTCATAGCCGTAGTCCATGATGGCGCGCAGGACGCGGTAGGCGGCCTTCAGGTCGCTGTCTGTGCAGGAGAGGGTCAGCGTGTCGCCGTCCGTGAGCGGCAGAAGTTCGGCCGCATGGTCGGAAGAGGGGAGGGCGGCGATGTCGCCGCGGGTGATCTCAACGGTCATGGCAGCCTCCTCAGCGGTTCAGATACGCGCGGCACTTCGCCTCCGCGTCGTGCGCAAGCTGTTCTTCGTCGACTGTGACAAGATGACCGTGGTCGACCGTCACGCGGCCCTGGACGACTGTGTAGTCAACGGGTCCGCGCACGCCGACAGTGCCGAGCACGCTTTTGGGGTCAAAGCACGAGCCGACGAGCTCGAGCCTGCGCGAGTCGATCATGAAGAGGTCGCAGCACTTGCCGACCTCGAGCGAGCCGATGTCGTCGCTGCGGCCAAGGATGGCCGCGCTGCCGCATGTTGCCATCTTGAGCACGTCGTAACCGCTGGGGGCAGCTTTGCTGCTGTTCAAACGGTGCAGCAGGAACGCGACGCGCAGTTCCTCCATCAGCGATGAGCCGTCGTTCGAGGCTGAACCGTCAACCGCGAGGCCGACCGGCACGCCGAGCTTCAACATCTCGGGCACGCGGGCGACGCCGGAGGCGAGCTTCATGTTCGAGATCGGGCAGTGCGCCACGCCGGTGTGCGTCTTTGCCAGCACGCGCAGCTCCTCGTCGTTGAAGTGGATGCCGTGAGCGAACCAGACGTCGCTGCCCGTCCAGCCGAGGCGCTCCATGTACTCGAGCGGGCGGACGCCCTCGCGCGCGAGCATGAAGTGTTCTTCGTCCTTCGTCTCGCACAGGTGGGTGTGCAGGCGCACGCCGTACTCTCGCGCGAGCACGGCGCTCTCGCGCAGAAGGTCGGCAGACACGGAGAACGGCGAGCACGGGGCGAGCGCAACGCGGTGCATCGCGCCGAACGACTTGTCGTGGTATTTCTCGATGACACGGGCAGAATCGGCCATGATCTCGTCGACCGTCTGCACCACGCTGTCGGGCGGCAGGCCGCCGTCCTTGACAGAGAGATCCATACTGCCGCGCGAGGCGTACATGCGCGCGCCGATCTCGTCCGACGCGGCAAACTGCGCGCCAATGAGGTCGCCCGCGCCCGCAGGGAAGACATAGTGATGGTCGAAGCAGGTCGTGCAGCCGTGCTTCATCAGCTCGCCAAGGCCCGTGAGCGTCGAGAGGCGGATGACGTCCTCGTCGAGGTTTTTCCAGATCTCATAGAGCGTTTTGAGCCAGTCGAAGAGCTCCATGTTCTGTACTTCCGGCAGGTTGCGGGAAAAGACCTGATAGAGATGATGGTGCGTGTTGACAAGGCCGGGGTAGCAGAGCATGTGGTTCGCCTTGATCACCTTGTCCGCTTCCTGCGGCAGATTTTTACCGATCGCGCGGATGAACCCATCCTCAGCATACAGATCGACGTTTTCATAAACCGTGTCCGCGTCATCACACGACACCAGCGAACGAATGTTTTGAATGAGCAGAGTAGACATAGCAATACCTCTTAGACCCGCGCCAAACGCAGGCAGATTTAGTGAAAAATAGCAAGAAGCGCATTTTGCTGCCTCCAGCGGCAAAACAGCTCAAAAGCCTCGCAGAGTTTCACGCCGCGCACGGCGTGAAATAAATTGGAATTCGTCGCGGAGGACGACATGTGCGTCCGCAGCGACACTTTGCAGTGTTTGGAGCGGTGAGCGACAAACACTGAAGCCTATCTAAAATGAAAGCACCCATCGGGTGCTTTCATTTTAAGTGTTTTTATCTCTCTTCGCGGAAGTAGCTCAGACCCAGCGATGCGGGCGGCTGATCCTCGCGCTTCTTGCGCAGCGACACGATGATCAGAACGACCAGCGTGACGACGTAGGGGAGCATCTTGTAGAGCTCCTTGATGGCAAGGTTGGTGCCGGTGGGGATGAAGATATAGAGGATGTAGAACCCGCCAAACAGGATGGAGGCCAGCACGCTGACGTTCGGACGCCAGATCGTGAAGATGACGAGCGCGATGGCGAGCCAGCCGCGGTCGCCGAAGGCGTTGTTGGACCAGACACCGCAGGCGTAGTCCATGACGTAATACAGGCCGCCGAGACCAGCGATCATGCTGCCGATACAGGTGGCGAGGTATTTGTACTTCGTCACGTTGATGCCGGCTGCGTCCGCCGTCGCCGCGCTCTCGCCCACGGCGCGCAGGTGCAGACCCGTGCGGGTGTGCTTGAGGAAGTAGGAGGCGAGCAGCGCAATGACGATGGCAAGGTAGGCAAGGAAGCCGTAGGACAGGAAAACCTGACCGAACCAGCCGCCGACATTCAGGGATTTGCTGAAATAGGCGCTGGTGGCGGACAGGGCGATGGAGGGCACCTCGCTGCCCGTCAGCTTGATGAGAGAGCCGCCGAAGAAGTTGCCGATGCCGACGCCGAACGTCGTGAGCGCAAGACCCGTGACGTTCTGGTTGGCGCGCAGCGTAACGGTCAGCAGGCAGTAGAGAAGGCCCATCAGAAGCGAGCCCAAAAGCGAGCAGAGCATCGGGATACCGATGGCGAGGAACGCGTTCATGTCGGCAGCCGGGGTGGACTGCTCGTAGAAGAACGCGCCGATGACGCCGCAGATACCGCCGACGTACATCACGCCCGGAATGCCGAGGTTCAGGTTGCCTGACTTTTCCGTCAGGATCTCACCGGTGCTGCCGTAGAGCAGGGGGATGCCCTGCATGACCGCACGGGGAAGAAAAGCAGTTAGATCAAATATCATTGCTTCACGCCTCCTTCTTGCTCTTGCGCAGGCTGACCTTGTAGCTGATGAAAAACTCGCTGCCGATGATGAAGAACAGGATGATGCCCGTCAGGATATCGGCGAAGGAGTGGTTTAGGCTGAACACGCTGGAGATCTCGCTCGCGCCGCGGCTCAGGACCACGATAAGAAGGCTCGTGAAGATCATCATGATGGGGTTGAACTTGGCCATCCAGGAGACCATGACCGCGGTGAAGCCGCGTCCGCCGACGATGGTGGTGGTCAGCGTGTGGTCCGTACCGGCGGTGAGCAGCAGGCCGATGATGCCGCAGATCGCGCCGGAAAGGATCATCGTGCGCACGATGACGCGCTCGACCTTGATGCCCGCATAGCTCGCGGTGCGCTGGCTCTCACCGACAACGGCGATCTCATAGCCGTGCTTGCTGTAATTGAGATAGATGTACATAACGCCCGTGAGGATCGCCACAAGCAGGATCGGGAGGAGATAGCGCTGGCCGCCGAGAACGGGGAGCCAGCCGGCCTCGGTATTCTGGTTGATGATACCGATCTTGCCCGAGCCCTTGGGCACTTCCCACACGATGATGAAGAACGCGGCGAGCTGTGTCGCGATGTAGTTCATCATGAGCGTGAAGAGCGTTTCGTTCGTGTTCCACTTGGCCTTGAAGATACCGGGGAGGAAGCCCCACAGCGCGCCTGCCGCGACGGAGGCGGCGATCATAATGACGATGAGAAGACCGTTGGGGATCTTGCCGCCAAGGCAGATCATGCAGGCCGCGGTGGCAAGGCAGCCGATGAGCACCTGACCCTCGGCACCGATGTTCCAGAAGCGCATCTTGAACGCGGGCGTGACCGCGAGCGAAATGCCGAGCAGGATCGCGAGGTTATGGAACGTGACCCAGCTCTTGCGCGACGTACCGAACGCGCCGTAGAGGATCGTGGAGTAGACCTTGATGGGATTTTCGCCCGTCAGCAGCGTTGTGACGATCGCGCAGACGATCAAAGCGAGCACGATCGCGCCGCCGCGGATCAAAACGGCCTTGTACCAGGGGAGCGTATCGCGCTTGGCGATGTGGAAGAGCGACTGTTTCTTATTCATCCTTGTTGCCTCCCCTCACGAGCGTCATCAGTGCGCCGACCTCGCGCTTGTCGGTTTTTCTGGCGTCGACCACGCCGGAGACCTGACCGCCGCAGAGAACGACGATGCGGTCGCACAGCTCAAGCAGCACGTCGAGGTCTTCGCCGACATAGACGACGGCGACGCCGTGCATCTTCTGCTCTGTCAGCAGGTTGTAAATGGTATAGGAGGTGTTGATGTCCAGGCCGCGCACGGCGTAAGCGGTCATCAGCACGGCGGGGGACTGGGCGATCTCGCGTCCGACAAGCACCTTCTGCACGTTGCCGCCGGACATGCGGCGCACGGGGAAGGACGTGCTGGGCGTGACGACGCCGAGCTCTTCCCAGATGCGGTTGGCGAGCGCTTCGGGATCCTTGCGGTTGAGGAACAGACCCTTACCCTTGCGCCAGGAGCGCAGCATCATGTTGCCCGTCATGCCCATCGAGCCGACCAGGCCCATGCCGAGTCGGTCTTCGGGGACGAACGACATCGAAATGCCGCTCTTGCGGATCTTCATCGGGTCGAGACCGACGAGTTCCTTTTCCTTGCCGCCGTCGGGCGGATAGAACGTGACATGGCCGGAGGCAACGGGGTAGAGGCCCGCAATGGACTCGAGCAGCTCGCGCTGGCCGCTGCCTGCGACGCCCGCGATGCCGAGCACCTCGCCCGCGTTGATGGTGAAGCTGACATCGTCCAGACGCTTGACGCCAAGCTCGTCGTAAGCCGTCAGGCCTTCGATGACGAGGCGCTTTTCAACGTCCTTCGGCTCGGGGCGGCTGATGTTCAGGCTCACCGTGTGGCCGACCATCATGTCGGTCAGCGATTGCTGGTCGGCGTCCTTGGTGGCGACGTCACCGACGTATTCGCCCTTGCGCAGCACGGCCACGCGGTCGGACACGTCGAGCACCTCGTGCAGCTTATGCGTGATGATAATGAGGGACTTGCCGTCGGCCTTCATGTTTCGCATGATGGCGAAGAGCTTGTCCGTCTCCTGCGGGGTGAGCACGGCGGTCGGCTCGTCCAGAATGAGGATGTCCGCCCCGCGGTAGAGCACCTTGACGATCTCGACGGTCTGCTTCTGCGAAACGGACATGTCGTAGATCTTCTGATTGGGGTCGATGTCGAACCCGTATTTGTCGCAGATCTCTTTGACCTTTTTGCTGGCTTCGGCAATGTCGAGCTTGCCTTCAAGGCCGAGGATGATATTCTCCGTTGCGGTGAAAAGATCAACGAGCTTGAAGTGCTGGTGGATCATACCGATGCCGTGTTCGAACGCATCCTTGGGGGAGGCGATCGTGACGGGTTCGCCGTGAATGTAGATTTGCCCCTCGTCGGGGAAATAGATGCCGGAGAGCATGTTCATCAGCGTCGTCTTGCCGCTGCCGTTTTCGCCGAGCAGCGACAGGATCTCGCCCTCGTGCAGCTCAAGGTTGATGGCGTTGTTCGCCACCACTTTGCCGAACCGCTTCGTGACATTCTCCATTTTAACTGCGCATGCAGTTCCCAAGGCGGTCACCCCTTTTTCCGCTGGAGGGCACAGGAAGAAAGCCCCGCAGCATTGTATTTGTACAAGTCATATATTAGCATAATTGAACGGCGTTGTAAATGTAAAACAGAAAAAAACACAAAAAAAATTAGAAGTGTACAAAAATTTTTAGCAAAATAGCGAAAAGTGCCACAAAAAGAAAAAAGATATCGGGCTGCCCGAAGGCAGCCCGATATGTAGTAGCAGAAACAATTAGCCGAAATTAGTATCCAGCAGATCAATGCCGTCGATCATGAGCTGGAAGTACGGGGCGGAACGGGCGGTGGACTCAGCCAGATAACCGTCCTGGACAACCTCGGTGTCGGGCGTGTAGTCGGGATCGGTGTCGACGTCAGCCATGTAGGACGTGACGTGACCATCAGCATCGACGGTGATATTGTCAGTCACGTTGTCACCACTGACGGTGAAGGCGGAGCAGTCGAAGACGTGGAGCTCGCCGCTCTCGAGCTTGGCGGTCGCATCGGCAATGGCCTCAGCGGTGCCCTCGGCAGCAACGTTCTCGTTCAGGTCGGTCAGCACGACAGAGCCGGTAGCGAGGGTACCGGTCCAGTCGGCGTCGATGGCCTCGCCGTTCATGGCAGCGGTGATGGCATACTCATAGTAGGGAGCCCAGTCGATGCGGGAGGAGATCAGATAGGTGTTGGGGCAGGCGGCCTCGGTGGAACCGTTGTAGGAAACGTCGGGAACACCGGCGGTCTCGCAAGCGGTGGGAGCGCCCATGGAGTCGGCGTGCTGGCTGATGAGCTTGCAGCCGTTCTTGATGAGCTTCTGCGCGCCTTCCTTCTCGGCGGTCTCGTCATACCAGCTGCCGGTGAAGGTGACTTCCATCGTGGCAGTGGGGCAGACGGAGCGAGCGCCCAGGAAGAAGGAGGTGTAGCCGGAGATAACCTCGGCATAGGTGAAAGCGCCTACATAGCCCATCTTAGCCTGATCCTCGGTGATGTAACCGTTGGCGATCATGTCATTGAGCTTCATACCGGCGGCAACGCCAGCCAGGTAACGGCCCTCATAGATGGAGGCGAAGGCGTTGTGGTAGTTGCTCAGGCCCTCGGTGTGAGCCTTGGTGCCGGTGGAGTGGCAGAACTGCACGTTGGGGAACTCCTTGGCAGCCTGGATCATGTAGTCCTCGTGACCGAAGGAGTCGGCGAAGATGATGTTGCAGCCGTCATCGGCCAGCTCAGCAGCCTTGTCGTAGCACTCCT
>ERZ772818.3712-NODE-3712-length-10102-cov-8.284662_pt1 | contig 10102 bp, 9 predicted proteins | sample MGYA00580837_ERZ772818 | MGnify/ENA primary metagenome ERZ772818 (study PRJEB29015, sample SAMEA2737671) | human gut metagenome | biome: human gut; feature: human-associated habitat; material: faeces | place: China | collected 2012 ...
CTGTTAAGCGCAAGAAGAAGTCCGAAGCAGCCCGCAAGCGCAAGTTCAAGTAATTAACTGCTTGAAATCGCACGTTGCTTTTGATTTCAAACGCGTTGCTAACGCCGATGTAGGAGAGCCTGTTCTGCAGGCTCTCCTATTTTCATTTCAGGGAGAACTACTATGCTCATCACCCCCGAATACGTTTTCAAGGACGTGACCCACATCACGCCGGAATGGCTGGCACAAAAGGGCATCCGGGCACTGGTGCTGGACATCGACAACACCCTCACCGCCGACCGCAGCCAGGAGCTGCCGGACGAGGTGGCCGGGTGGCTGGACACCATGCGCAAAGCCGGGGTCCGGCTGACCATCGTGTCCAACGGGGCCGAAAAGCGGGTGCGTCCCTTTGCGCAGAAGCTGGGCCTTGCCTATCTGTACCGCTCGGCCAAGCCCCTGCCCTTTGCGCTGATGGCGGCACAGCACCGCATGGGCGTGAAGCACAGCCAGATGGCCATGGTGGGCGACCAGCTCTATGCCGACCGGATGGCTGCCGCCCTGTACGGCATCCCCGGCCTGATGGTGATCCCCCGCGGCCCGGACCTGGGCGCGCAGGTCATCCTCAAGCGCAAGTGGGAGAAAAAACACTGGCAGGAATATTACGACCGGGGAGGGAAGACCCTGTGAGCGACGATTGGAAAATCCGGTTCGGCACGGCCGGCACCAGCGACAGCTTTGCCGCCCAGGGGTACAAGACCAGCCTGGAGGTGCCGGAGTACACCGCAAAGATGGGCCTGAACGCCTTTGAGTACCAGTGTGGGCGCGGGGTGCGCCTGGGGCTGGACAAGGCCGCGAAGATGGCCGCCCTTGCCGCCCCGAAGGACATCCTGTTCAGTGTGCACGCGCCCTATTACATCAGCATGTCCAGCCTGGAAGAGGACAAGCGGCTGAACAGCATCCAGTACCTGCTGCAGAGCGCGGCGGTGTGCCGGGCGCTGGGCGGAAAACGCATCATCTTCCATTCCGGCAGCTGCGGCAAGCAGAGCCGGGAAGCGGCCCTTGAAAAAGCGCTGGACACCATGCGCCGTGCCGTGGAAGCACTGGATGAGGCGGGCTTTGCCGACATGACCCTCTGCCCGGAGACGATGGGCAAGGTGGGCCAGCTGGGCACGCTGGACGAGGTGCTGGCCCTGTGCGGTGTGGATGAGCGCATCACGCCCTGCATCGACTTCGGGCACCTGAACGCCCGCACGCTGGGCGGCATCCAGTCCAAGGCCGATTATGCCGCCATCCTCGACCGCATGGCCGAGGCACTGGGGGATGAGCGTGCCCGGCGGTTCCATGTGCATTTTTCCCGCATCGAGTATTCCAAGGGCGGCGAAAAACGGCACTGGACCTTTGCCGAAACCCAGTTCGGCCCGGAGCCGCAGCCGCTGATGGAGCTGCTGGCAGAGCGCGGGCTGGCCCCGGTGGTCATTTGCGAGAGCGCGGGCACCCAGGCCGAGGACGCCTGCACCATGCAGCAGATGTACCGTGCAGCGCGGGATTTGAGAAAAATTTTGTGATTTCATCGTGTTTTTTGCCGAAACCCCTTGCCAAACGGCAGCGGATTGGGTAAAATAAATAAAGATATGCGATAAGCATTTGAGATTAAATTTATGGAGGAATTCCTATGATTTCTGCAGGCGAGTTTCGCAACGGCGTGACCTTTGAGCAGGACGGCCAGGTTCTTCAGGTCGTTGAGTTCCAGCACGTCAAGCCTGGCAAGGGCGCTGCCTTTGTCCGCACCAAGACCAAGAACGTGATCACCGGCTCTGTGGTTGAGACCAGCTACAACCCCACCGCAAAGTTCCCGCAGGCTTTCATCGAGCGCAAGGACGTGACCTACAGCTATGAGGATGGCGATCTGTACCACTTCATGGACAACGAGACTTACGATGACATCCCCGTCAACGCAAGCGATGTGCCCGATAACTTCAAGTTCTGCAAGGAGAACGAGCTGTGCAAGCTGCTGAGCTACAAGGGCAAGGTGTTCAGCGTCGAGATCCCCAACTTCATCGAGCTGGAAGTCACCCAGACCGAGCCGGGTGTCAAGGGCAACACTGCAACCAACACCCTGAAGCCCGCTACCGTCGAGACCGGTGCTGAGATCCGTGTGCCCCTGTTCATCAACGAGGGCGACCACATCCGCATTGATACCCGCACGGGCGAGTATATGGAGCGCGTCTGATTTTTTCAGAAGTTACCGGGCAGCGGGCGACCGTTTGCCCGGTTTTTTTCAAACAACAAGGAGGGCAATCGTATGGAACTGAGCAAGAGAGCAGCCTATCTGCAGGGCCTTGTGGACGGCCTGGGCGTGGATGAGTCCACCAAGGAAGGCAAAATCATCAAGGCCATGAGCGCACTGCTGGCGGAGATGGCCGAGGCCCTGGAGGGCGTGGACGAGGATCTTTCCCGCGCATACGACCAGATCAACGACCTGAGCGATGAGCTGGAGGATCTGGAAGCCGACCTGTACGAGGACGAAGACGACGACGAGGACGACGAGGACGACGAAGAGGATGCGGATGACGCCAACGACGATGACATCGCCAGCGAGCCCTTCTATGAGGTGGCCTGCCCCAACTGCGGCGAGACCGTGTATGTGAGCGAGGACGACCTGGACGCCGGTGAAGCCAACTGTGCCCACTGCGGCGTGACCTTTGAGGTGGCGCTGGAAGGCGACGAGGAAGAGCCCGACGAGGATGCTCCCGTGCAGTACGAGGTGACCTGCCCGGACTGCGGCACCACTGCCGTGTTTGAGGAAGAGGAGCTGCTGGAAGGTGAGCCCAAGTGCCCCAACTGCGGCAAGCCCCTGGACTTTGAGGTGACGGAGGAGTGATCTTCCGGTTGCCTGCCCGTGCATAAAACAAAAAGCATCTGCATTTGCGTGCAGATGCTTTTGTTTTTGTGGAAACCCTCTCAGTCATCGCTGCGCGATGCCAGCTCTCCCGAAAGGGAGAGCTTTATTAGCATTTTACGGCGGGATAAGAAGCTCCCCCCTCGGGGGAGCTGGCGCGTCAGCGCCTGAGGGGGTTCTATCTTACTGAGCGTTTGCCTTCTGCAGCCAGATGCTGCCGATGTCCAGCGCGTTGTACAGGCCATGCTTGGTGGTCTGCCGTGCCACACGCTCCTGCGGAGCCTTGGTGGTGTCGGTGGAGAGCAGCATCAGATGCACCTTATCGGCCACCTGCTGGTCCCCGACGGGGGTCGTAGTCAGGATCTGGAGATAAAGCACATAAGGGTCGGTCATGCGGCCGTAATACAGCTCGTTGTCCTTGCGGACGAGGGGCTTGCCTTTGTAAGTCAGTTTCGGAGTAAATGCCATCGTGAAAGCCTCCCTGTCGTTTGATTTCACTCCAGTATAACACATTTGCAATAGAGGATGCAAGTATTTGCCGGAGGTTTTGCACACATCGACGGAGCAGCGTACAAAACCGCCCGGTGCTTTTAGCCGGAACCGGCAATGGATTTTTGCGCGTTTTGCCCCTTGCAGGCCCGGCCCGGTATGGTATACTAAGAGTGGAAAACGGTGCATCACGCACCAGAAAAAGGAGCAAACAGGATGGCTGATTATCAGGAATACCGGCGGAGGGTGCTGCACCGGCGGTGGCGTCGGCGCTTTATGGCGGCAGGGCTGCTGTTTCTGCTGGTGCTGCTGGGTGCGGTGGGCGTGATGTGGAAGCGCCTGCACCGTGACCCGGCCCAGACACGGCAGGACACCATCCTGCAGGAGATCACGGAGGACAACACCTGGAACACGCTGCAATATGCGTCCACCCGCCCGCTCACGGTGCAGACGCTGTCTACTGGCACCACGACGGCGCTGGACTTCCGCATGGCGGCGCTGCCTCGCACCGCCCCGGTGGAAAAAAGCTGGTTCTCCCAGGTGAGCTTTGTGGGCGACAGCCTGACCCAGGGCATGCAGATGTACGACACCGGCCTGCCGGGTGCCATGTTCTGCGCCTACCGGGGGGTGGGCCCCAATGCCATCGTCAACGGCACCAGCTGCAAGCGGGCCGACGGCGTAGCCGAAGTGCCGCTGGACGCCCTGACCGCCCAGCAGCCCAAGGCAGTGTATCTGCTGCTGGGCACCAACGTGCTGGGCACGGACAGCGATTACACCAGCTTCCTCACCTATTACCGGCTGATGCTGGATATGATCACCCAGGCGCTGCCGGGTACGCCGGTGTATGTGCAGTCCATCACCCCGGTGCGGCCGGAGGTGGCTGCGAAAAAGGGCCACGAGGGTCTCAACCGCGACCGCCTGTGCCGCATCAACGATGAGCTGGCCGCCGTGGCGCTGGAAAAGAACTGCTATTTCCTCAACCTGTGGGAGGTGCTGGCCGACGAGAACGGCGACCTGAAGGCCGAATACGCCCAGCCGGACGGCTACCACCTCAAGCCGGAAGGCTACACGGCCTGGGTGGATTACCTGCGCAGCCACACGGCAGGGTGATGCGGTCCGGGCACTGCGGTACAGAATGATGGTGACTGGCCAAACTCTTTGTGTATCATAGGGGACATCTGGCAGGTCATGGCCGTGCCGGAACAATGAAACGAAAAAAGGCGATGCCGTACAACGTGTGCGGCATCGCCTTGCTTTTTTGATCGGATCAGAACAGGCCGGTGATCTTGCCGTCGGCGTCCACGTCGATGCCCACGGCGGCGGGCTTCTTGGGCAGGCCCGGCATGGTCATGATGCTGCCGCAGATGACCACCACGAAACCGGCACCGGCGGCCAGACGCACCTCACGCACCTCCATGGTAAAGCCGGTGGGGGCACCGGTGAGCTTGGCGTTGTCGCTGAAGCTGTACTGGGTCTTGGCAATGCACACGGGCAGGTCGCCGTAGCCCATCTCGGTCAGCTCGGCCAGCGTCTTGCTGGCGGCGGCGCTGTAGTTCACGCCGTCGGCACGGTAGATCTTGGTGGCAATGGCGTTGATCTTGTCCTTCAGGGGCATGTCCAGCGGGTAGGTGTACTGGATGGGACGGTCCTCCATCACTTCCAGTACCTTCTCGGCCAGAGCCTTGCCGCCCTCGCCGCCCTTGGCGAACACCTCGCTCAGCACGCAGGGCACGCCCTGCTCGGCGCACACCTGCTCCACATAGGCCTGCTCTTCCGGGGTATCGGTGGGGAAGGCGTTGATGGCCACCACCACCGGCAGGCCGAAGCCGTTCTTCAGGTTGTCGATGTGGCGGATCAGGTTGGCGGCACCGGCCTTGACGGCTTCCAGGTTGGGCTGGCTCAGGTCTGCCTTGGCCACGCCGCCGTGGCTCTTGAGGGCGCGCACGGTGGCCACCAGCACGCAGGCGCTGGGTGCGATGCCGGCATAGCGGCACTTGATGTCCAGGAACTTCTCCGCGCCCAGGTCGGCACCGAAACCGGCCTCGGTGATGGTGTAGTCGGCCAGCGACAGGCTCAGCTTGGTGGCCAGCACGCTGTTGCAGCCGTGGGCAATGTTGGCGAAGGGGCCGCCGTGGATGATGGCGGGGTTGTTCTCCAGTGTCTGGACGAGGTTCGGGTCCAGGGCATCCTTCAGCAGGGCGGTCATGGCACCGGCGGCACCGATCTGACCGGCGGTCACCGGCTTGCCGTCGTAGGTGTAGGCACACACGATCCTGGACAGACGCTCCTTCAGGTCGGAGATGCTGGTGGCCAGGCAGAAGATGGCCATCACTTCGCTGGCCACGGTGATATCAAAACCGTCCTCGCGGGGGGTGCCGTTCACCTTGCCGCCCAGGCCGTCCACGATGAAGCGCAGCTGGCGGTCGTTCATATCCATACAGCGCTTCCAGGTGATGCGGCGGGGGTCGATGTTCAGCGGGTTGCCCTGCTGGATGCTGTTGTCGATCATGGCGGCCAGCAGGTTGTTGGCGGTGCCGATGGCGTGCAGGTCCCCGGTGAAGTGCAGGTTGATGTCCTCCATGGGCACCACCTGTGCGTAGCCGCCGCCGGCTGCGCCGCCCTTGATGCCGAACACGGGGCCCAGGCTGGGCTCGCGCAGGCAGAGCATGGTCTTTTTGCCCAGGGCGTTCATGGCGTCGGCCAGGCCCACGCTGGTGGTGGTCTTGCCCTCACCGGCCGGGGTGGGGCTGATGGCGGTGACCAGGATCAGCTTGCCCTGCTTTTTCGCGTTGTGGATCAACCGGTGGTTGATCTTGGCCTTGTAGCGGCCGTAGGGGATCACGTCCTCGTCGGCCAGACCCAGCTGGGCGGCGATCTGGGTGATGGGCTTCATGGTGGCTTCCTGTGCGATCTCAATATCGGTTTTCATCAGACATCCTCCTTGATAGCAAAAAAGGACAGCTTTGCGCAGCAATTGCGCAAGGCTGCCCAGACGGTCGGCATTGACATCCCCGCAGCCCTGCACTGTGGTGCTCCACAACGTTCCGTCAGCAGGGATGCGGTCTCTATGCTGTAAAGATAGCACACCGGCAGGGTGTTTGTCAAGGAAAAACATATACGAACTTATCGGGGCGAGGCCCCTCCATCTTGCTGCGCTGCGCTCGCAAACGCGAATATTTTGCGTTCTACAGCTTTCTGTGCTATAATTAAACTGGATTATTATGAAAACAGAAAGCAGGAATCCCTTTATGCTGCAAAATCCTGAATTGCATTATCTGGACAATGCCGCCACCACCATCGTGGCACCGGAGGTGGCAGACGTCATCGACAAGGCCATGCGGGAGCACTGGGCCAACCCCTCCAGCCTGTACGGCCCCGGTGCCCGCAGCGAGGAAGCACTGAACGCCGCCCGCACTGCCGTGGCCCGGACCCTGGGCTGCAAGGCAAAGGAGCTGTATTTTACCTCCTGCGGCAGCGAGAGCAACAATCTGGCCCTGCTGGGGGCCGCCCGCACCCGTACCTTTGGCAAGGACATCGTGGTGTCCGGCTTCGAGCACCCCAGCGTCCAGCGCCCGCTGGAAGATCTGGCAAAGCGCGGCTACAACGTGACCGTGGTGAAGCCCCGCGCCGACGGCACGCTGGACATCAACGAGATGCTGGAGCATGTGGGCAAAAACACCATCCTCGTGGCCTGCATGATGGTGAACAACGAGGTGGGTACCCGGAACGATGTGGAGCGTCTGGCGGCCGAGGTCAAGCGCCGCAACAGCCGCACCATCGTCCATGTGGACGCGGTGCAGGCGTGGATGCGTGTGCCCATCAAGTTGGACAACATCGATACGCTCTCGGTGAGCGGCCACAAGATCCATGCCCCTAAGGGCATTGGTGCGCTCTACCTTTCCGACCGGCTGGTGCAGGCCTTCCAGCCGCCCTATCTGGGCGGCGAGCAGGAGCGGCAGATGCGCCCCGGCACCGAAAACCTGCCCTATGCTATGGGTCTGGCCGCAGCGGCCACCCGTCTGGCAAAGACTATGAAGAGCCGGGACACCGCCATGCGTGCGCTGAACCGGCAGCTGCGGGAGGGGCTGAAAGCCTTCCCGGAGGTGGTCATCAACAGCCCGGAGAACGCTGTGCCCGAGGTGCTGAACTTCAGCGAGATGTGCATCAAGAGCGAGACGATGCTGGCTTTTCTGGCCGAGGAGCAGATCTACGTTTCCTCGGCCAGTGCCTGCGGCCGGGGCCAGCCCAGCCACACGCTGGCGGCTATGGGCCGGGACCCGCTGGCCATCGACACCGCCATCCGGGTGTCCTTCTGCGCCGACAACACCCCGGAGGACGTGGATGCCTTCCTCAACCGCTTCGAGGACGGCATGAAGCACCTGCAGAGAATCAAAAAATAATCAGGAGATACAACATTTATGCATGAGATCATTCTGGGCTATCAGGGCGAAATGTCCCTGAAAGGCCTCAACCGCAACCAGTTCGAGTCGGCCATGATGAAGATCCTGCGCTACCGGCTCAAGACCGTGGGCAAGTTCAAGGTGTACTGCACCCAGTCCACCTTCTACATGGAGCCGGAGGAAGAGGACGTGGACATGGACCTGGCTTTCGACCGGGTGAGCAAGGTGTTCGGTCTGGCGTCCCTCAGCCGTGCCGTGGTCTGCGACAAGGACTTTGACACCATCTGCCAGACCGCCGAGGAGTACCTCGGTGCCAGCCTGCACGGCATCCGCACCTTCAAGGTGGAGGCCCGCCGTTCCGACAAGAGCTACCCCATGACCAGCCCGGAGCTGATGCGGGAGCTGGGCGCCTACCTGCTGGGCAAGCACAACTACCTCAAGGTGGACGTGCACAACCCGCAGTTCAAGGTCATCGTGGAGATCCGTGATTACGGTGCGTATATTCACGGTCCGAAAGTACCGGGTGAGGGTGGTCTGCCCGTGGGCACCAGCGGCCGCGCCCTGAATATGCTGTCCGGCGGCATCGACAGTCCGGTGGCAGCTTACCGCATGGCAAAGCGCGGTCTGGCCCTGGACCACATTCATTTTGCGTCCCCTCCGTATACTTCGGAGCGTGCAAAACTCAAAGTTAAGGCTTTGGCCCAGCTCACCAGCATCTATACCGGCAGTTCCAACCTGTTTGTGGTGCCCTACACCAAACCGCAGGAATACATCCGGGATAACGCCCCCGATGTGCTGTTCACGGTGCTCATGCGCCGCAGCATGATGCGCATTGCCAACGTCATCGCAAAGCGGCAGGGCTGCGAAGCACTGGTCACCGGCGAGAGCCTGGCTCAGGTGGCCAGCCAGACCGTCAAGGCCCTGCAGTGCACCGACGCCGCACAGGACCTGCCCATCCTGCGCCCGCTCATCGGCATGGATAAGACCGAGATCGTGGAGACGGCCCGCCACATCAATACCTTTGAGACCAGCATCCTGCCCTACGAGGACTGCTGCACCATCTTTACCCCTCCGCACCCGAAGATCCGCCCGGAGCTGGAAGAGATTCTGGAAGCCGAAGCCGCCATGCCGGGCCTTGCCGCACTGGAAGCCGAGGCCGCCGAGAACGCCGAGCGCATCCGCATCCGCATCACCGATCAGGTAGAATTCGAGGGTTGATTTGTCCATGACTGCAGAGATCATCAGTGTCGGCACCGAGCTGCTGCTCGGCAACATTCTCAACACCAATGCCCAGTACCTCAGCCGGGAGCTGGCCGCGCTGGGCATCACGGTCCAGCGAGAGAGCACCATCGGTGACAACCACAGCCGCCTGGCGGATTTTGTCAACGAGGCCAAGCAGCGCTGCGACCTGCTGGTGTTCACCGGCGGGCTGGGGCCCACGGCGGACGACCTGACCAAGGAGACCGTGGCCTCCTGCTACGGCGACACCCTGGCCTTTGACGCGGAAGAGTGGGACAAGATCGTGGCCTACTTTACCCGCACCGGCCGCACGGTCACCCCCAACAACCGCAAGCAGGCCATGGTGCCGGTAAAGGGCCATAAGGTGGTGAACCGCCATGGCACCGCGCCGGGTGCCTGGTTTGAGCAGGACGGCCGCTGCGCCGTGCTGATGCCCGGTGTGCCCCACGAGATGAAGGCCATGTGGCAGGAGGAAGTGCGCCCCCTGCTGCTGGCGCGGCAGAACTGCGCCCTGCACAGTCTGACGCTGCGGGTGCTGGGCGGCGAGAGCAGCCTGGAATATCAGGTGCGGGATCTGCTGGAAAATGCAAATCCCACCGCTGCCATCTACTGCAAGACCGGCGAATGCGAGATCCGCATCACCGCCCGGGCCAAAACCGACACGGAAGCCGAAACAATGTGCCGCGCCTATGCCAAAAAGTTCTATGATCTGCTGGGCGATGCGGTGTATGATGAGGATGTGGCCGGGCTGGAAGAAACGGTGGTGCACACCCTGCAGCGCAAGGGGCTGACCCTTGCCACAGCAGAGAGCTGCACGGGCGGCATGATCGCCCAGCGCATCACCAACGTGTCCGGTGCAAGCGAGGTGTTCGGCTACGGCTTCGTGACCTACTGGGAGCAGGCCAAGGCAAAGCTGGTGGGGGTGGACCCTGCCGTGATCGAGCAGTACAACGTGGTATCTGCTCCGGTGGCAGCACAGATGGCGCTGGGCGCGGCGCAGGCTGCCGGGGCCGACATCGGCATCAGTGTCACCGGTGTGGCCGGGCCGACCGGCGGCGATGCCGTGCGGCCGGCGGCATTGGTATTCTGCGCCTTT
>ERZ772818.3714-NODE-3714-length-10099-cov-3.624950_pt1 | contig 10099 bp, 7 predicted proteins | sample MGYA00580837_ERZ772818 | MGnify/ENA primary metagenome ERZ772818 (study PRJEB29015, sample SAMEA2737671) | human gut metagenome | biome: human gut; feature: human-associated habitat; material: faeces | place: China | collected 2012 ...
TCCGAACTGAATACAGAATCCACCGCAGGCAAATCCGGCTCCGATGGCTACCTGCCAGGGGGTGTAATTTCTTTTTCTGGTGCGGATTTCCTCCAGCTCCTGTTCATACTGGTCTAACGTGTAGTCGTTTTCGAGCGCTTTCCAAGAAAGTTTACTTACAGCAGAAATTGCTGTCATGTTTACTCCGTGACTTTCAATGCGCTGGAATTTCGTAAAAGAGTAATCACCGTCACTGACGTTTACCATCAGCATGGTAAAGCTTACATTGATGTGTAATTTGTCTTCTGCAATACCCAGAAAGGCGGCTGTGCGCTTCATGTTTCTTACCACTCTATTGGTATCTGCCAAACTTTCCACTAAAAGTTTTCCTGTACGAAGCAACAAGTCCACCCGGCGGTGTAATTGCTGATTGTCTGCTTTTGCTCTTGCTTCCGAATGTTTCTCCATTTTATAAAACGTATAAATTCATCTTAAAAAAACCGGTTGCAAAATTACGAAAAAAATATATACCAGCAGTGAATTAAATAAATATTAATAATTGTTATTGTTTTCTCCAAAAGTCAGGGAAGCACATCAATAATACGGCGTAGATTTCCAAACGTCCTATGAGCATCAGGAATGATGCGATCCATTTGGCTGCATCAGGCAATGCATTCCATGAATAGGCAGGGCCGTAAATACCTAATGCAGGTCCTACGTTACCTAAGCTGGAAATTACAACACTGATAGCTTCCATGAAATCAACTCCTACTGTCATGAGCAATACCCAACCAACCAGCACAATGGCGATGTATACAGCAAAAAAGGTGGTAACTCCGCTTACCAGAGAAGAAGAAATAACCTGTCCGTTTACACGTACCGGGATGACGGCATTGGGGTGGAGCAGGCGTTTCATGCTGTTTTGGATGTTACGAGCCATAATCATAACACGCATGCTTTTTACACCTCCGCATGTCGAACCTGTACAACCTCCGGCTGTCATGACGAATAACAAAAGTGTCCATGTAAATGGAGGCCAAAGCATGTAGTCGGCTGTGGCAAATCCACAAGACGTTTGGCAAGTAACTACCTGAAAGAATGCCAGACGGAATGCTTTCTCCAGATTCATTTGGTCGGTGACCATCAAAGATGCTGTAATGATTATCGTAACAGCGAAAACCACAGAAAGGAACCATTTAACTTCATCGTCTTTTAATATACGAAGGCTACGCTTCTTTACACACATGAAATAGAGGGAGAAGTTTATACTTGACAGTAACATGAAGATAGCGACCACATATTCTATATAAGGGGAATTCCAGTGTGCGATACTATCTTGTTTGGTAGAATACCCGCCTGTAGCCGTTGTTGTGAAAGAATGGCATATCGCATCGAACATAGACATACCTCCACAATACAGCAGGATAACTTCGGTGATGGTCAGTACCAGATAAACGCCCCACAATACTTTTGCCATCATTCCGATTTTAGGGTGAATCTTATCATGTTTTACCCCTGTCGATTCAGCAGATACCAGCTGCATGTTGCCTACACCAAATATCGGTAGAATAGCTATGGTGAACAGTACAATTCCCAATCCGCCAATCCATTGTGTAAGACTACGCCAGAAAAGCATACCGTGCGAAAGCGATTCTATGTCATCCAGAATCGTAGCACCGGTCGTGGTAAATCCTGACATGGTTTCGAAAAAAGCATTGGGTACCCCATCGATGGATTTGCTGAAGAGAAAGGGCAGCATACCAAATACAGAAAATAGCAACCATGAGGCACTGACAATGATGTAACCGTCGCGCCGGCCTAATTGTCGGTTGGCTCCTCTTCCAAATAATAAAAATAAAGATGCTGCTCCTGCATTAATAAGGATACTGTACAAAAAGAAGATAGCATCCTGTTCGTTATGGTAAAGTGATACTCCTGCGCAAATCAGGAACATGCCGGCTTCGATACAAAGCAGTAGTCCCAGCACATTAAATATCATTTTGCGGTTTATAAAGTTGTTGCGCCTATTTTCAATGGTTAGATTACTAGCTATTTGCTCCATTACTCTAAAAATTTTTCCGTACAAAGATATTCTTTATTTCTTGTTGTACAAAAGATAATGTATAGTTATGTGTGTTTTATTACCTCAAAGTATGAATTGTAAATATGAATTCGGGGGCTTTCTATACTTTTTTTTAACGAATACTGTTCCTGGTATTTTCTTGATTCTTACTATCTTTGCATTAGTTTTTAAAGAAACGTCAGTTTGTTATGGTGTATTGTGAAATAATTTATGAGGTTTTGTAGAAAAATTCTACAGTTTGTGTTGAGCTCTTTCCACATTCTCTACATGCTTTTGTGGTGTCTTTATTCTTTATTGTTTTGATTTTCAGTGCTATTGCTCTTTTTGTAAAACTTGGCACGCTATTTGGATGTCTTTTATCGGCATCTAATATTTCTAACTTTTATTTTTATGAAGAAACGATTCCTTACTCCGAAAGAATTCAAGTTTAAAAGAAAACAGTTCATTTCTGCTTTAGTCCTGGTGGCTTTAGTCGTTGTAGTTTATTTTGTAGTATCCAACCGTCCTGCTCCAGCGCCTGAGGCTCCTATCGTATCGGCAGAGCCCGTTCAGCAGAAAGATGTTGAAATATATGGCGATTATGTGGGGCGCATCGGAGCACAGCAATTTGTGGAAGTACGTGCTCGTGTGGAAGGCTTCCTGGAACAAATGTTATTCGAAGAAGGTACGTATGTACAGCGTAATCAGGTTTTGTTTGTGATAAATCAGGATCAGTATCGTGCCAAGGCTGACAAGGTGCGTGCCCAACTTAAAAAGGATGAGGCGCAGGCTAGAAAGGCCGAACGTGACTTAGCACGTATCCGTCCTTTGTATGAACAGAATGCTGCCAGCCAGCTTGACCTGGACAATGCGGTTGCAGCATACGAAACTGCCGTAGCAAGTGTAGGCATGAGTCAGGCCGACCTTGAGCAGGCTGAACAGGAATTGGGATATACCATTGTCCGTTCTCCGATTTCCGGACATATCAGTGAACGTCTGGTTGACTTGGGTACGCTGGTTGGTAGCAGTGGGAAATCTTTGCTGGCTACTATCGTAAAGAGTGATACTGTTCAGGTCGATTTCAGTATGACAGCGCTGGACTATTTGAAGAGTAAAGAACGTAATGTTACTTTCGGTCAGAAAGATTCTACGCGCTCTTGGCAGCCTACTGTTACTGTGACTTTGCCGGATAATAGTATATATAAGTATAAGGGGCTTGTTGATTTTGCATCTCCCCAGGTAAATCCTAAAACAGGTACATTCCAGGTGCGTGCAGAACTTCCTAATCCAGAGCATGTGTTGCTGCCGGGACAGTTTACTAAAGTAAAAGTCTTGTTGGATGTGCGCGAACAGGCTACTGTCGTACCTCAGAAAGCACTGATTATTGAAAAGGGTGGAGCTTATATTTTTGTAGTCCGCCGAGACTCAGTTGCCGAAAAACGTTTCATCGAACTTGGACCTGAGTTCCAGAATGATGTAGTCGTAGAACGTGGTTTGGCTCCCGGAGAGATGATTGTATCAGAAGGTTACCACAAACTGACACCGGGTATCAAGGTGCGCCTGTCTGCTACAAAGAGTGAAGAGAAAAAGGATTAACATAACCCTAAAACCTTGTGACGCATGAAAGTGAGTTTTTTTATTGACAGGCCCGTCTTTTCGGCTGTCATCTCCATACTTATTGTCATAGTAGGTATCATTGGTCTGATGATGCTTCCTATCGACCAATATCCGCAAATCACACCGCCGGTGGTGAAAATCAGCGCTTCTTATCCGGGAGCAAGTGCCGTAACGGTATCTCAGGCTGTAGCTACGCCTATCGAGCAGGAGTTGAACGGTACACCGGGAATGATCTACATGGAGTCTAACAGCTCTAACTCGGGTGGCTTCTCAGCAACTGTTACCTTTGATATTTCTGCCGATCCGGACTTGGCTGCTGTAGAAATTCAGAACCGTATCAAGCGTTTGATGAAATCTATCTGAGTAACTTTGCTACCTTGAATGTGATTGACTTGCTGCGCCGTATTCCGGGAGTAGGCCGTATCTCCAATGTGGGTGGCCGTTATTATGCAATGCAAATTTGGGTGGACCCGGCTAAGCTGGCAAACTTCGGATTGACAATCCAGGATTTACAGTCGGCTTTGAAAGACCAGAACCGTGAGTCTGCAGCCGGTGTTTTGGGACAGCAGCCTGTTACCGGACTTGATATCACTATTCCTATTACGGCACAGGGACGTCTTTCTACTGCTGCTCAGTTTGAAGAAATCGTACTTCGTGCTAATCCTGACGGTTCTATTATCCGTTTGCGCGATGTAGCCCGGGTATCGCTTGAGGCATCATCTTATACTACAGAGAGTGGTATCAATGGAGGTAATGCTGCCGTATTGGGTATCTACATGCTTCCGGGTGCCAATGCTATGGAAGTAGCCGATAACGTGAAAAAGGCGATGGAGGAAATCAGCCGGAATTTCCCGGAAGGTTTGGAATACAACATTCCTTTCGATATGACGACTTATATTTCCGAGTCTATTCACGAAGTATATAAGACATTGTTCGAAGCGCTTGTACTGGTTATCATTGTGGTGTTCCTTTCTTTGCAGAACTGGCGTGCTACACTGATTCCGGTTGTGGCAGTACCTATTTCGTTGATTGGTACATTCGGTTTCATGCTGATATTCGGTTTCTCACTGAATATGCTGACGCTTTTGGGACTTGTACTGGCCATCGGTATTGTTGTGGACGATGCCATTGTGGTGGTCGAGAATGTGGAGCGTATCATGGAAGAAGAAAAACTCAGTCCGTACGAGGCGACCAAGAAAGCCATGGAAGGACTGGTTGGAGCCATCATTGCGACATCTTTGGTATTGGCGGCCGTGTTCGTACCTGTAAGCTTCCTGGCCGGTATCACCGGACAGTTGTATCGTCAGTTTACGGTGACTATTGTTGTATCCGTATTGCTTTCAACAGTTGTAGCGCTTACGTTGAGTCCGGTAATGTGTTCACTCATATTGAAACCCGAAGACCCCAATAAACCTAAGAACAGAGTCTTTACGCGCATCAATCATTGGTTGAATGTAGGAAACGGCAAGTATGTGCAGTTTATCCGTGGTGTTGTGAAAAACCCCAGACGCGTTATTGCCGGTTTTGGTATGGTGATTGTATTCATCTTTGTGTTCCACCGTGTGGTTCCTACCAGCTTCCTTCCTATTGAAGACCAGGGATACTTTACCGTGGAATTGGAATTGCCCGAAAGTGCTACATTGGAGCGTACACGTGTTGTAACCGACCGTGCCGTAGATTTTCTGGTAAAACATCCTGCTGTAGCTTATGTACAGAATGTAACGGGTAGTAGTCCGCGTGTAGGTAGCAGTCAGGCACGAAGCCAGCTCACCGTAATTCTTAAGGAATGGACGGAACGTGATGATACGACTATTGACCGCATTATGGAAGAAGTTCAGAACGAGATGAAAGAATATCCCGAATGTAAAGTCTTCCTGTCTACTCCGCCGGTGATTCCGGGATTGGGTACAGCTGGAGGTTTCGAGATGCAGCTAGAGGCCCGTGGTGAAGCCACATTCGACGATCTGGTACGTGCTACCGATACGTTGATGTACTATGCTTCCCAGCGTAAGGAGATGGCCGGATTGTCTTCTTCTTTGCAGGCCGAAATTCCGCAGCTCTATTTCGATGTAGACCGTGATAAGGTAAAACTGGCAGGTGTTCCGATGGCCGATGTCTTCTCGACCATGAAAGCTTATACCGGATCTGTTTATGTGAACGACTTCAACATGTTCAACCGTATTTACCGTGTATATATTCAGGCAGAAGCACCTTATCGTGAGCATCGTGACAATATCGGACTGTACTTTGTAAAAGGAAGCGATGGCGATATGATGCCGCTTACCGCACTGGGTACTACCGATTATACCACCGGTCCGGGTAGTATTAAACGCTTCAATATGTTTAACTCAGCGGTTATTCGTGGTACTGCAGCCAACGGTGCCAGCTCCGGTCAGGTAATGGAGATACTGGAACAGATTGCCCGCGAGAAACTGCCCGATAACATCGGTGTAGAATGGAGTGGTCTTTCTTATCAGGAGAAAAAGGCAGGAGGACAGACCGGTATTATTCTTTCGCTGGTATTCCTCTTTGTATTCCTCTTCCTTGCCGCTTTGTACGAAAGCTGGAGTATTCCTATTGCCGTATTGATTTCATTGCCGGTTGCCGTATTGGGCGCGTATGCCGGTGTTGCCATCTGCGGATTGGAGAACGATACTTATTTCCAGATTGGTCTGGTAATGTTGATTGGTCTGGCTGCCAAGAATGCCATCCTTATTGTTGAGTTTGCCAAGGAAGAAGTCGATAAGGGGCGCGACATCGTTGAGGCTGCTATCCATGCTTCCCAATTACGTTTCCGTCCTATTCTTATGACCTCATTGGCCTTCATCCTGGGTATGCTTCCTATGGTGATTGCTACCGGTCCCGGTTCAGCCAGCCGTCAGGCTATTGGTACAGGTGTCTTCTTCGGAATGTTGGTAGCTGTGACAATCGGTATTGTTTTGGTACCTTTCTTCTTTGTGTTGATTTATAAGGCTAAAAATAAGTTGAATACTAAACGTGCATAACATTTTATATTATGAAGAAACATAGCTTCGTATATATCTATTATATACTCACCCTTGTAGGCGCTGCCACATTTTTGGGCAGTTGCCAGTTGGGTAAACATTACACACGTCCCGAATTGCCGCTGCCTGCTCGGCTGGACACGATGGGTACGGACAGTACTTCGCTGGCCGACTACTCCTGGGAACAGATCTATACTGACACCACGTTGCAGAGCCTTATCCGCAAAACGTTAAGTTATAATAAGGATATGCTCATCGCTGCAGCCCGTGTAAAAGAGCTGGCAGCTATGAAGCGTATTGATTATGCAAATATGTTTCCTTCTTTTAGCTTAAAGCTTTATGGAGAACAGGAAGGCGAAAACTATGGTGGCAATAATTATAAGGCTGATGATCAGTTTGACTTTAAAATAGGTGTGAGCTGGGAACTTGATTTATGGGGAAATTTACGTTGGGCACGTGACAAGAGTCTTGCCGAGTTTATGGGAGCTATAGAAAATCAGCGGGCACTGAAGATGAGTATGATTGCGCAGGTGGCGCAGTCGTATTTCGAGTTGGTAGCTTTGGATAATGAGCTTTCTATCGTACGCCAGACCGTTAATGCGCGTCGTGAAAGCTTGCATCTGGCACGTATCCGTTTCGAAGGTGGTCTGACCAATGAAACAGCCTTCCGTCAGGCGCAGGTAGAGTTGGCGCGTACTGTAACCCTGGTTCCGGATTTGGAGAAAAAAATAGCTGTGAAGGAAAATGAAATTGCTTTTATGACAGGCGAATTTTCTTATCATGTATCACGTTCCAAACTGCCCGAAGATGTAGTTTTGCCGGATACGTTGCCAGTGGGACTTCCTTCCACTTTGCTTGAACGCCGTCCGGATGTTCGCCAGTCAGAGCAGAGCCTGATTGCAGCCAATGCAGCTGTGGGAATAGCCTATACCAATATGTTTCCCCGTTTGACTCTTACAGCTAGTCATGGTTCGGAAAGTGAAGCATTGGTAGATTTTTTTAAGTCCCCACATTATTTGATTAGCGGAACACTGTTGACACCTATATTTGCCATGGGTAAGAACCGTGCTATGCTGAAAGCGAAGAAAGCAGCCTATGAACAAGCTGTGTATTCTTACGAAAAAGTGGTACTGAATGCTTTCAAGGAAGCCCGTAATGCCATTGTGGAATTCAATAAAACCAAAGAAATCTACAACAGCCGTAAGCTTCTGGAGAAATCTTCAAAGAGTGCCTTGGATTTGGCCGAATTGCAGTATATCAACGGTGTAATCGGTTATATGGACTTGCTCGATGCCCAGCGTAGTTATCTGGATGCTCAGATTGGTCTGAGTAATGCTGTCCGCGACAAGCAGCTCACCATGATAAACCTTTATAAGGCCCTTGGCGGAGGCTGGCAGGAATAATTCCGATTAGAAAAATAAGTCATAAAAAAACGCTTCAGCGGAGAAGTCTCCAGCTGAAGCGTTTTTTATATGGTTTCTGTTACGAGTGCTTTTGCAAGTTCCGAAGAAAAATATCAGCCCGCTGCAGTGTCTCCGGTTTGCCGATATCAATCAGCTGAATATTTTCGCACAGATACCCTCCAAGCAAAAGTTTGTCGCAGTGTTGCAGATAGAAATCCATGATAGGAAACTTACCATCCCACGGTCCGGTCATTTCCCGGAAAATATCCGGTGACATGACGTGAATGCCACTGAAAGCATACTTGCGGTGAATAGCTTCGTCGACTGTAAATCCGGAAGGCTTGGTCTCACCGGTACTTTCGTTCACCCATCCACACAGTCTGTCCGTATTGTCGAACAGTAAATAGCGCGATGTCTTACGCTTGCTTGCTACCAGTGTTGCCGTATGGTTACTGTGGCAGTGATATTCATATACTTTCCGCAAATCCGTGTCCGAGAGAATATCTACATTGTGCACCAGAAAAGGTTCGTTTCCTTCCAGCAAAGCCCTGGCATGCTTGATTCCTCCTCCCGTATCCAGCAACTCCTTCCGTTCGTCACTTATCTGAATGCGAATACCGAAATTCTGTCTGGCCTTTAAAAAATCAATAATCTGTTCGCCGAAGTGGTGGATATTCACCACGATATCCGTAAATCCTGCATCCTTCAGCTTCAGGATAACATGCTCCAGCATGGGCGTGCCATTCACCGGTACAAGCGCTTTAGGCATACTGTCGGTAAGTGGTTTCAGCCGTGTTCCCAGTCCGGCTGCAAATAACATTGCTTTCATACGTCTTTAGGGTTATAGTGCATTAAAAACTTCGCTGATATGCTGTTCCCGGTGTTCCAGTTCCACCCGGATACCCGCTATTTCCACGAGCCGGAGTTCCAGAAGGAGATCCCGGTCACCATGCTGGAGCAGCGGTATGAGAACGGTGCTGTCCGCCTGTGCATCCGAAGCAGACCATCAGATGTGTAAAACCACGTTTCAGATAACGTTCTACCGAAGCATCCACCAGTGCATCCACATGTTGCAGGAAAGTCGTAATTTCACCGTCCTCTTCCAGAAAACGGATAACCGCTTCATCCCGTCCCGTCAGTGCCTTGTATGCATCATAGCGACCGGGATTATGGACAGCCCGACAATCGAATACAAAACCGCCGCCGTTATCCGTCTTGTCTTGCGGAATTCCTTTGCGATACGAGAAACTCATCACCGTAACCGTCAGCTTTTTCCGGTTCAAGGCGGCAGCAAACTGCGGCAGTCGGCACAAATCCAGCAGAAGCTTGTTCAAATAGGGATATTCCTCGAACGGCTGCTCCAGTAAAGCCGCCAGATTAGCAATGGCAAAAGGCACACTTTCTATGAAATGCAGCTTCCGTTCGAAATAGCCCCTGAAACCATAAGCTCCCAACACTTGCAACGTGCGGAACAATACAAAGTGGCGCAAAGTCTGACGGAACTCTTCGCTGCCAATCGCCTGATAAGGTTGCAAGGCATTCAGATATACATCAATCAGCCTTTCGCGTAAATCCTGAGGCAGGTTTGCCTTGGCTTGCCACAAAAACGAAGCTACATCGTAGTAGAACGGACCTTTTCTTCCTCCCTGGAAGTCAATGAAAAAAGGTTTTCCGTCACTGAGCATCACGTTCCGGCTCTGGAAATCGCGATACATAAAACAGTCTGACGGAACCTGCAGCAATTTGTCGGCCATCCGTTCAAAATCATCTTCCAGCTGCTCTTCCTGAAATTCAAGTCCGGTTGCTTTCAGAAAACAATACTTAAAATAGTTCAGGTCCCAGAGCACAGAACGGCGGTTGAAACAACACGTCGGGTAGCATACCCCGTAATCCATTCCGTCATTTCCCTTAAACTGAAAATCCGGCAATAAGGCTATAGTCTGTTCCAGCAGATTGATTTCTTCGTTGCTGAAGTTTCCGCTGGTACGTCCCTGCTCGATAGCCTGAAACAGCGATACATCAGATCGGAAGAG
>ERZ772818.3716-NODE-3716-length-10097-cov-3.536845_pt1 | contig 10097 bp, 9 predicted proteins | sample MGYA00580837_ERZ772818 | MGnify/ENA primary metagenome ERZ772818 (study PRJEB29015, sample SAMEA2737671) | human gut metagenome | biome: human gut; feature: human-associated habitat; material: faeces | place: China | collected 2012 ...
TAGAGTACGCGTCTGGGGGGCGTGTGGTCGCAAGTTCGAATCTTGTCATCCCGACTACCGATAAAGCATTGATAATCGAAAGATTATCGATGCTTTTTCTTTTATGGGGTTATACTTAGCGGGGCGGTTGAATTATTTTCCAGAAAATGCCCTCCGTATAAACAGATGTTTTTATTTCCTCGGTAGGAGAAATGTTTTTTCCCAATAGGAGAAAAACAGTTCAGTAATAGCCGGCAATAAAATGGGGAATAAATTATCATTGATATCCCAAGCTTTTTCTTTTTTACAGACTAATACCTATCTTTGCATAAAAACACATTTAATATACTTATGAAGAAACTTATTGCTTACATTGCCCTTAGTTTCGCGGCAATAACCAGCTATGCAACCACTCCCCTCTGGATGCGTGACGTACAAATCTCACCTGATGGGACAGAAATCGTATTTTGTTATAAGGGAGACCTCTACACAGTGCCTGCCAAAGGCGGAACTGCTACACAACTCACTACGCAAGACTCTTACGAATGTACTCCGATATGGTCGCCGGATGGCAAACAGATAGCCTTTGCCAGTGATAGAAACGGGAATTTCGATATCTTCATCATGTCGGCAAATGGCGGAACAGCCCAGCGACTGACTACTCATTCAGCCACTGAGCTACCCTCCACTTTTACCCCGGACGGCAAATATATTTTATTCTCAGCATCTATTCAGGATCCGGCAAGCAGTGCCCTCTTTCCTTCAGCCGCCATGACTGAACTCTACAAAGTTCCTTCAGTCGGCGGACGCACCGAACAAGTACTGGCCACCCCTGCCGAAGCGGTATGTTTCGATAAGTCTGGCAATCGCTTTTTCTATCAGGACCGCAAGGGAGGTGAAAACGAATGGAGAAAGCACCATACTTCTTCCATCACCCGTGACGTATGGATGTACGATGCCAAAACAGGTTCACATACCAACCTTACCCAGCACGCAGGCGAAGACCGCAATCCGATTGTATCACCGGATGGACAAACCGTCTACTTCCTGAGCGAACGTAATGGCGGCTCATTCAACGTATATTCTTTCCCGGTTTCGCAACCCCAATCGATAAAAACAATTACCAGCTTTAAAACCCATCCCGTGCGTTTCCTTTCAATGAGTAACAACGGCACCTTGTGCTATGGATACGATGGTGAGATCTATACCCAGCAGGAAAGCTCGAATCCCCGGAAGATAAATGTAGAAATCATTCGCGACGACCAGCCACAAATAGCTTATCTGAAATATCCGGATAGAGCAACCTCTGCTACAGTTTCACCGGACGGCAAGCAAATTGCTTTCACTGTACGCGGTGAAGTATTCGTAACATCGACAGACTATACCACCACCAAACAGATTACACATACGGCAGCAGAGGAAGATGGTCTCTCGTTTGCCCCGGACAACCGGACGCTGGCCTATGCCAGTGAACGCAGTGGTAACTGGCAGATTTATCTAGCCAAGATAGTTCGGGAGGAAGATCCGAATTTTCCGAATGCAACTTTAATAAAAGAAGAAGTATTATTGCCTTCTACCACCGTAGAACGTTCGCATCCGCAATTCTCACCCGATGGTAAGGAGTTAGCCTTCATTGAAGACCGCAATCGTCTGATGGTACTCAATCTGGAAACCAAGAAAGTACGCCGGATCACCGATGGTTCTACCTGGTACAGCACAAGCGGAGGGTTCGACTATGCTTGGTCTCCGGACAGCAAGTGGTTCACATTGGAATTTATCGGAAACAAGCACGACCCATATTCGGATATAGGTCTGGTCAGCGCACAAGGCAATGGCGAGATTATCAACCTGACCAATAGTGGATACAGCAGCGGTTCACCCAGTTTTGCGCTCGATGGCAATGCCATTCTTTTCACTACCGAACGCTACGGTATGCGCGCACATGCTTCATGGGGTTCGCTGGACGATGCTATGTTGGTATTCCTGAATCAGGATGCATACGACAAATTCAGCCTGAGCAAAGAAGACTACGAACTATACAAAGAAGCAAACTCTGACCGGAAAAAGGTTGCCGCAAAAGACAGTAGTAAGGTAAAGGATGTCGTAGTGGAATTGAAAAACATAGAAGACCGCATCGTACGCTTGACACCAAACTCGTCTAATATGGGAAGTACCCTCATCTCCAAAGACGGAAAAACCCTCTATTATCTGGCCAGTACCGAAAGCGGCCGTAACTTATGGAAAATGGACCTGAACAAGAAAGAGACCAAGTTGCTCCATAAAGTAGATGCCGGCTGGACCTCCCTGGAAATGGATAAAGAAGGGAAGACTCTCTTCATCCTGAACGGTAAGAATATGCAAAAGATGAACTTGGCTTCCGATGACTTGAAGCCCATTAAATATCTTGCCCAAGTGAAACTGGATCTGAGCGCCGAACGCGAATACATGTTCGACCATGTATACAAACAACAACAGAAGCGTTTCTATAACACCAACATGCATGGGGTCAACTGGGACGCCATGACAGCTGCTTATCGGAAGTTCCTGCCACACATCGATAATAACTATGACTTCGCCGAACTATTAAGTGAATGGCTGGGCGAGTTGAATGTATCCCATACCGGAGGCCGTTTCTATCCGGACGGACAAAGCGAACCGACAGCCAGCCTGGGACTACTTTTCGACTGGAATTATCAGGATAAAGGAATGCTCATTGCTGAAGTGATAGAAAAGGGTCCGTTCGACAAAGCCACTACAAAGGTGAAAGCCGGTGTCGTTATTGAAAAGATCGACGGTAAAGAGATCACTCCCGAAGCCGATTATTATGTGCTTCTCAATGACAAGGTAAAAAAGAAAACACTTGTTTCATTGTATGATCCCAAGACGAAAGAACGCTGGGAAGAGGTAGTAATCCCTATCAGAGACAGCGAACTCAATACATTACTTTACGAACGCTGGGTTAAGCAACGTGCAGCAGACGTTGAGAAATGGTCGAACGGTAAACTGGGATACGTGCACATCAAATCAATGGGTGATGACAGCTTCCGTTCCATCTACTCGGACATTTTAGGAAAATACAACAATTGTGAAGGTATTGTCATCGACACCCGTTTCAACGGAGGCGGTCGTCTGCATGAAGATATAGAGATACTGTTCAGTGGCAAGAAATACTTCACACAGGTGGTTCGCGGTCGTGAAGCCTGCGATATGCCGAGTCGCCGCTGGAACAAGCCTTCCATCATGCTGACGTGCGAAGCCAATTATTCCAATGCACACGGTACACCGTGGGTATACAGTCATCAGAAACTGGGTAAACTGGTAGGTATGCCTGTGCCGGGCACTATGACCAGTGTATCATGGGAGCGCCTGCAAGATCCGACACTGGTATTCGGTATTCCTGTGATTGGTTACCGTTTGCCCGATGGCAGTTATCTGGAAAATACGCAGTTGGAACCGGATGTAAAAGTAGCCAATTCGCCCGAAACAATCGTGAGAGGCGAAGATACACAATTGAAAGTAGCAGTAGAAGAATTATTGAAAGAACTACAATAGATAGGGATTATTAAGGAGCCAGACTATGATTTTGGCTCCTTTTTCCTTACCTTTGCAGCAAAATCAACAAATTCTAAATTCATGTTTGCTGACTTACTCAATTCCTCCTATTTCGCCCTCTTCCTCATTGTTGCATTGGGCTTCATGTTGGGGAGAATCAAAATTAAAGGATTATCTCTGGACGTTTCCGCAGTCATTTTCATTGCTCTTCTCTTTGGACACTTCGGTGTAGTCATTCCTAAAGAATTAGGAAACTTCGGATTGGTACTTTTCATCTTTACTATCGGAATTCAGGCCGGTCCCGGTTTCTTCGACTCGTTCCGAAGTAAAGGTAAGACCCTGATCATAATCACCATGCTGATTATTTGCTCGGCTTCTCTGACGGCTATCGGGCTCAAATATCTTTTCGGCATCGATACCCCCAGTGTAGTAGGCTTAATAGCCGGAGCACTGACCAGTACACCAGGACTTGCCGTAGCCATCGACAGTACAAATTCTCCGTTGGCATCCATCTCCTACGGTATCGCTTATCCGTTTGGAGTTATCGGTGTAATACTGTTTGTAAAGCTGCTTCCCCGCATTATGCGCATTGATCTGGATAAGGAAGCCCGCCGACTGGAAAAAGAACGTCGCGGACAGTTTCCGGAATTGACTACCTGCATTTATCGCGTCACAAATCCTGCCGTATTCAACCGCAGCTTGATGCAAATCAATGCACGGGCTATGACAGGGGCTGTTATTTCACGCCATAAACATGATGAAGTTATTTCCATCCCTACAGCTCATACGGTGTTACATGAAGACGATTACATACAGGCAGTAGGCAGTGAAGAAGCTCTGAACCAACTTTCGGTTTTAGTCGGAGAACGCGAAGAAGGTGAATTACCTTTGGTAGACACACAGGAAATCGAATCCTTATTACTGACCAAAAAGGATATGATCAATAAACAATTAGGGGATTTGAACCTGATGAAAAACTTCGGATGTACGGTAACACGTATCCGCCGAAGCGGTATTGATCTGTCTCCGTCACCGGATTTAACTCTGAAATTCGGCGATAAACTGATGGTGGTAGGAGAAAAAGAAGGACTTAAAGGATTGGCCCGCTTACTGGGAAACAATGCTAAAAAGCTATCTGATACAGACTTTTTCCCTATTGCAATGGGTATTGTTTTGGGAGTACTGTTCGGCAAACTGAATATTACTTTCCCCGGTGGTTTATCTTTCTCTCCGGGATTGACGGGCGGTATTTTGATTGTGGCTCTGTTCTTAAGTGCAATTGGTAAGACAGGACCTATTCTGTGGTCTATGTCCGGACCTGCTAACCAATTATTGCGTCAGTTGGGATTGTTGCTTTTCCTAGCCGAAGTCGGAACCTCGGCTGGTACCAATCTGGTGGCAACTTTCCAGGAAAGTGGCTGGCTGCTATTCGGAGTAGGTGCTGCTATTACGCTGGTACCTATGTTAGTAGCTGTGTTCGTCGGGCTGTTTGTCTTCAAAATCAGTATACTCGACTTACTGGGAACCATCACCGGTGGTATGACCAGTACTCCGGGACTTGCAGCAGCAGATTCTATGACTGACAGTAACATTCCGAGTGTAGCTTATGCTACGGTTTATCCTATTGCAATGGTATTCCTTATACTGTTTATCCAGATTATTGCAACTATGGTTTAAGTCAAATGAAGATATACTTCATTCAGCATAGGTTATAAATTAAATTCCCCTAAATTTGCATACGATATAAATACCAACTAAATATGAAAACATTGAGAGTCCAAAACATCATAAGCCTGACAACTTGCTTTTTCCTGATTCTGGCAGTAACTATTTGTAAGGGAAACAAGTTCGGAAGCATTCTCTCCGATAAGGAAAATGCAACAGAAAACCCTATAGGAACTTCCGATATATTACGGCATACGGATGAAGGAGTACAGATAATATCAACCCGGCAAATAACGAAAGATATCAACGGATATGGAGGAAATGTCCCTCTTGAAATCTATATGCAGGATAACCGCATTACAAAAGTGGTGGCATTGGAAAACTCTGAAACACCCAGCTACTTTGCCAAGGTACGAAGCAGTGACCTGCTGCAACAATGGAATAATCTATCACCGGAAGAAGCAATCAATAAAGAAGTAGACGGAATATCCGGAGCTACAGAGTCTTCGGTAGCTATTATCCAGTCCATCCACAGGGCAATGGAATATGCAAAGAAACATCCGGCCGACAAGCCTGCAACTGCTTTCAGTTTTGACTGGATACTTTTCCTGGGTTTACTGGCAGGCATTGCACTGTGCACCTTGATTATTGTATATTTCTCCAGAAAACCTAAAGGGCAAATGACACAATATGTACTGAACACTTTCAGTCTTACCTTGGTTATAGTAGTAACTGCATTATCTATTCAACCGAGACCAAATCAACCTAATAAGATGGAGGAACCTATTATGAAACAAGATGATAAACTTTCCGTTCTTGAAGCCATACATGCAAGAACCAGTATCCGCTCTTATCAGCCACAAGAAGTAGAGGATGAAAAAATAGAGCAGCTGTTAAGAGCTGCTATGGCTGCTCCCACAGCAACCAATAAACAACCTTGGGCTTTCATTGTCATTAGGGATAAAGAGATTCTAAACGAATTGAGTTCTACCCTTCCTTATACCAAAATGGCAAAGGATGCTCCACTGGCCATCGTAGTATGTGGAGATTTAAATAAAGCTATCAGTGGTGCAGGTATGGAGTACTGGGTACAAGATGCTTCGGCTGCAACAGAAAACCTACTGCTGGCTGCACAAGGTTTAGGATTAGGGGCCGTATGGTCAGGAGTTTATCCTATGGAAGAACGGATAAAAGAAGTACAGAAAATACTCCAACTGCCCAAAGACATTATTCCCCTGAACGTAATTCCAATCGGTTATCCGGCTGAGAATCCACTTCCGAAAGATAAATGGAAACCGGAAAATATTCATTTTAACCGCTGGACAAAGGACAAATAAGAAGTGGCTTTCCTATTCATCCATATCATCCAGATGTATTTCCAATGCCTTCACCGAAATATAAATCTCGTATACAGAAATAGCCAGAGAAATAATCAATAACACCATTGCCAATCCAAAAATATAGATGGATACAAGATAGAGCTGTATATAAATAAAGAACATACTTACAACACACAGCAACAGACTGCCTGTTCCTGTCACCTGCATGGCACGCGTCAGATACAAGCGTTTTCGAAGATTGGCAATCTGCGCTGCAGTCACTGATGAATGGTTCGCACGATACTGTTCCTTCAATGCACGTACCAATTGGGCATACGACATGAACCGATTGGTATATGCATAATCAATGAAATCGCTGAAAACAGTAGAGCCGGAGTAGTTAGATCTATTTCCATATATCTTATGCATTAGAAAGTTATCACATTATTTCAAAGGATTACTTTTCACCCCTTCAAAAGTTATCTTAACCGGATTGATATATCCATGCTTATCAAAAGTCATTTCATCGATGCAGGTTGCACGATGGTTCCCGTCTGTCTCAGTTAACGGACGACGATGGTAAATGATATAATACTTATCAGATTTTGGTTCATGAATCACAGAGTGATGTCCAGCTCCGGTAGCAATCTCCGGATCTTGCTGTAGTATTTTGCCAATACGCTTAAACGGACCAAAGGGATTATCTGCAATGGCATAAGCCACTGAGTAGTCAGGACCACCCCAACCTCCTTCCGACCACATAAAATAGTACTTTCCATCGCGAATGAACATGAAAGGACCTTCCGTATAATTTTCCGGTGTAACCTCCCTGTAGTAAGTTCCGTCTTCAAAAGGTAAAAGTCCCGTAAAGTCATCCTTCAGCTTAACAACGTTACATCTTCCCCAACCTCCATAATACATATAATATGAACCATCTTTATCCTGAAATACAAACTGGTCAATCGGTTGAGCACGATTATATATCTTATCTATGAGTGGCCGACCTAAATAATCCTGATATGGTCCCTCCGGTCTGTCTGCCACACCGACACCAATACCACCGTACTCATTATCATTCTGAATATCATTACCTCCAAAGAACAGGAAATACTTATTATCCTTCTTAACAATAGCAGGAGCCCACATAGCACGCCATACCCATTTCACAGCCGTATTGTCAATGATACGTTCATGCTTAGTCCAATTTACCAAGTCTGTTGAAGAAAAAGCATCCATGAATATTTGTTTCTCATATTTATCAGAATAAGTGGGAAATATCCAATATTCATCGTTCAGGATAATACCTTCGGGATCGGCATACCATCCTTCAAAAAGAGGATTACCTGACATTTGGACCGGTTGCTTTACACTACAGGACTGAAGTATTAACATCACAAAAATGAGTAATAAATAATAAGCCTTCATATATCTGACATTTTAAAAGGATAAAATTATACATTCTATTATCTCACATATTTTCCACAAAATAAAAGAAAAAAAACGGAAGAATATAATTTCCCTTTATAAAATGTACAATGCCTAAAGCAAAACTTCAATTTGAGGTTACAAGTAAAGTTCAGCTTCAGGCATAAAAGAACTCTCCAAAATGAGAAATCAGGAATTACGTCCTAATCTACTTCTTATCATAAATTCCATTAGAGAATTTTCCATAAGCCATCACCTGGTTCGTATCAGGAAAGTGTACAATCTCCGGGAGATTATTCGTGTCGAAATCAATATAAACCAGCTTTTCCGTATCCGATCCGTTGCGAATAACATGCGCACCTTCCGGACCCGCAGGAAAAGTAATTGCATCACCGGCTTTCACTGTAACATCTCCATTGATGGTACGAACAATACCTGTACCGCTGATAATATAGAATACCTCTTCATCCGTTTCATGATAATGGTATCCATAGGCAAAACTACCCGGTTCCACTTCTACAAAGTTCACACGGCACTGGTTCACATCCGCCTGCGCAACAATCGGTTTCACTGTAAATTCATTACCATCCTGGCTAATTTTCTGACCTTCTGCGGTCCTGTAATTCTTTACTGCAAGTTCTTTCATTGTCTTTTTGTTTTTAAATTGTTTATAAGATAGTTGCATTCATCAGTTTTTTCACTAACTTCGCAAATGTAGTCAGTGACTTTCCGACAGTGCAAAGCTATTCACTATTTTGCTTATAAACAAGAAGTTACAAATAAGTAAGATAGTTTCCTAAAGGTTACTTTTGCTGGAAAGCAAGAGTTTAAAAATGAAGAAAAAGAGAAAATAATTAATTATAACCTAATCACATGAGTATGAAAACAAGAATTACCTCTAATCGTATCACAGAACTACGCCCGGACGAGATATTCGTTTTCGGTAGTAACCTGGAAGGCGCACATGGTGGCGGAGCCGCTTATCTGGCATGGAAAAAATGGGGAGCCATTTGGGGACAAGGAACCGGATTGCAAGGACAAACCTATGGTATTCCGACTATGCACGGAGGGCCGGGAGCCATCAAACCTTATGTAGATGAATTTATCCGCTTTGCTAAAGAACACTCACAATACACTTTCCTTGTTACAGAAATAGGATGCGGCATTGCCGGTTTTGCCCCGAAAGAAATTGCTCCTCTATTTAAAGAAGCTGCAAACGTGCCCAATATCCACCTGCCTCAGCGTTTCTGGGATGTACTGAATGCAAAATAAAGTCTTGCCCGCCTTCTGCCCAAAGCCAGTAAAATACTGGAAAGGGAACAAAGAGAGCAGATGACAAATATTACCCCCGTGGAAACCAGAATGTTTCCAATACCTACTAAAGGAGAGACAATGCCACCAAACGAAAAGCAGACAGCCCCAAACAATGCCGAGGCTGTCCCGGCATTGTCGCGCTCACACTCCATAGCCAACGCAGTAGATGTAGTGAACGTCATTCCCATCATAAAGAGAACTGTCAGCAACAGGAGTTCATAAATCCAGAAACTACAACCTAAAGCCAATGCGGCACATTTGAGCAAAGAGACCTACCTATTTTATTCAAAGCTATCCAATATAAGAACAAAAAAATCTCAACTTAGCCTGTGGCTTCCAATTTCTTGTCCATACGCAACTCATGCTTCACAAAACGGCGAATAGAGCGGTAAGTAGGATGCAGTACTTTATACGGCCGAATGTCGCTCTCGTAAACCAAGAACACCAACAGACAAAACAAAGCTAACAGAATAAGCCAGCCGTACAGCTCTTTCATCGAAATCATCAGGGCCTGTTGTTGTACAACACCATATAGTTCTCCTGCAGATATCCGGCTGGCAAAAGGGTTTACATGATCTAATCCAGCGCCCAGCAGCATTGCATTCTTCTTCATAGCCCATTCAGAGCATGTCCTAAAATGGCCGTGCCCAGAGCTCCACCAAATCCGGCACTGACAAACGACTGCACAGACACCGCCTGGAAGAAATGCTGGAAGGGAACACGAGACAGCACTGTAAGGAAGCAAATAGCTATCATCACATACCCGAAGCTACGCAGAAACAGCGGTATAAACAATGTCTCCTTCGGCAAAGCATACTCAATGCCGAAATAGAAATACATCAG
>ERZ772818.3722-NODE-3722-length-10082-cov-4.465044_pt1 | contig 10082 bp, 8 predicted proteins | sample MGYA00580837_ERZ772818 | MGnify/ENA primary metagenome ERZ772818 (study PRJEB29015, sample SAMEA2737671) | human gut metagenome | biome: human gut; feature: human-associated habitat; material: faeces | place: China | collected 2012 ...
AATAGCATTTAAAAAAAAGAATATAAAATTAAAAGTTATAAGCATTTTATTATTAGTAATTGCAATTATATTATCAATACTAATTAGTTTAATTTATGGTTAATTATTTATCAAGGCATATGGCAATGAGAGGGTTTAATTTATGAAAATTTTGAAAATATTTTATTATGCTAGTGCTGGATTTAGTATAGTGATTGAATTTATTAATAATATAATATGTAAAGCTTTATCTTTTATTTTAGAAAAGCTTTTTAAAAGTAGGAGGGCAAAAATAAATGATTTTTTTATTAAGATGAGAAATCACCCAGAATATCTTTTAATAGTATCATTATACTTGGTAACTATTATATCTATTTATAATTTAATAGTACCTAAAAAAACTTATATTAAGAAAATAAGAAAAACAGATTATCAAGATGTTTATACAACTCCTATAGCTAATACTAATGAATCTGTAGTCAATAATAGTGAGTCTAATGACGATAATATAAATAGTAATAGTAATAGTATAGATTTAAATAGTTATCGAATAAAAAATAATGATACAGTTGCTTATTTAATAGTAGATAATACTAATATTAGTTATCCTGTTGTTCAAACTAGTGATAATAAATACTATTTAGAGCATGACTTTTATCATAGATATTCTCTTAAGGGTGCTATATTTGCTGATTATAGAAATAACTTTGATAGTTTGTTAAATAATACAATAATTTATGGGCATCATAGACTAGATAATATAATGTTTGGTCAGATTGATAAATTGTTTACAACAGATTATTTCAATCAAAAAAATCATATAATTAAACTAATTACATTTAACAAAACATATATATTTGAAGTTTTTTCAGTCTATGAAATAGAACCTGAAGTATACTATTTAACAACGTTTTTTAACAATAATAGTGATTATTCAAATTTTTTAAATACTATTAAAAATAGAAGCAAATATGATTTTAAACAATCTGTAGATAGTTATTCTAAAATATTAACTTTATCAACTTGTAATACTTCAAATACAGGTAGATTAGTAGTTCATGCTGTTTTAAGGAGTGTAGTATGAGAAAAAGTTTTAAGTATTGTTTAACATTTATTTTAACTGCTATTATCTGTATTGTTCTTTTAATTGTAACAGCTTTAATACCAAAAGAATTAGTTAAAAGTAATATGGTTAAAAGTAGTGAAGAAATGTATGATATCAGTTATATTTATTTCTTTAATAATCAAAAAAATAGAGCATTTTTAATTCATAACTATCCAGATCCTATAACTTTTAATTTAACTTATTCATTAGATAGTAAAAAGCCATTTACCTCTAGTATACTAACTAAATATTATGCTTCTAAGAAATTTGGTGAAAAAGTAAATGTTAGAGAAAAAGCTTATTTTGATTATAAACCTAATAAAGAATATTATAGGTATTGGCATGGAAATATGTTTTTAGTGAAGGCTTTAATGCTTGTCTTTGATTATAAAAATATTCTTATATTCTTAAGTGTTATTTTAATAGCTTTTGCTCTTTTAATAACTTATAATCTATATAGAAAGAATAGACTGTTAGCTTTACTATTTCTTATAAGTAATTTAGTATGTCATGTTTATGTAACCTTTTATTGCTTAGAGTATATCTATATGTTTTTACTAAGTTATATAATGAGTTTAATTGCTTTTAAACTTATAGATAAAGATGAGAGTAAAATAATATGTTTCTTTATCATAGGAGGAGTACTTGCTAATTTCTTTGATTTTCTAACTACTGAAACTTTAATATTTACTTTACCATTTTTTATAATTTTCTATTTTGGTAGAAATAAGAGCTTTAAAGATAGTTTAAAATTTTTTCTTAAATCATTAATAGCATTTTTATTAGGATATAGTCTTATGTGGATACTTAAATGGTTAATATTAATAATTATTTATAAACAGTCACCTAATGATTTCTTGAATACCCATATGGAAGAAAGAGGATTTTCATTAGTAGCTGTAAAAAAAGAGCCATTTAAAAGTATATATGACAATTTAAAACTAATAGTACCATTTTGTTATTTGAATAATAATCTAGTAATTTTAATAATTATTTGTTATATTTGCTATGTAATATGGTTGATAATAAGAAAGAAAATTGATAGTAAGGGTATTATGTTATTACTAATAAGTATAATACCTATGCTTAGATATTTTGTTTTATATAAACATTCAATTGATCATACATTTTTTACTTATAGAGCCTTGTTACCTAGTATAATGATTTGGATATATATGTTTTTTAGAAAGGACGATAAATATGAAAAAGATTAGTTATTTAATATTTATATTAATAGCATTTATAGTACTAATTCCAAGAGTAGATGCTAAAGAAATTGATATTTCTAATTTAGAGTTTTATAAGGAAATAGAAGTGGAGGCAGGAGATAAAATCATCTATGATGGTAATAAAATGGATGGGAAGTTTTTGCTTACATATATATACTATCATAGTAATGTTAAAGAAGAATATTATAAAGAGGAACATGTTAGTAGTTATACTTATACTTTTTCTATACCATCATATTATCAATTATTAAATGATGATATGCAAATTCCAGCTAACAAAAAAGTAAAAATCACTTTATCTATTGGAAGTTATTGTGGAGTTTTGATTGAAATCTTTCTGCATTATTCTCTTGTTGATGATGTTAAAAAGAATGTAATATATAATAATACCTTGGATGCTGTAAATGATAACGTAGAAAGTTACTATGAAGGAGAGGCAGATATACTTCTAAAAGATATAAAAAGAGATGGGTATAAATTCTTGGGATGGTATACAACTAGTGATTATAAGGAAGATAGTAGAATAACAGTTATTGATAAGGATGCACCAGAAACATTAGAGTTATATGCTAAATGGGAAAAAATAGAATCACAAGTAAAAAAAGATAATATAGAGGAAAATCCTAATACTTATACTACTACTTATGTAATAGCAGGAATCTTTATTATCTTAATGTTATCAACAGTGATAGTTTATGTATATGGAAAAAAATATAATATTTGATAAAGAATTGACAATTTTGATGCCTTGCTTAAATGAAGAAGAAACTATAGGTATTTGTATAAAGAAGGCTAAAGATTATTTGAAAAAAAATAATATAGATGGGGAAATATTAATAGTTGATAATGGTAGTAGTGATGAGTCTATATCTATTGCTAAAAAGTTAGGGACAAGGGTATGTATTGAACCTAAAAAGGGATATGGTAATGCCTTAATAACAGGTTTAAATAACAGTTATGGAAAGTATATTATCTATGGTGATTGTGATGATAGTTATGACTTTTCATCTCTTGATAATTATTTAGTTAAATTGAGGGAAGGATATTCCTTAGTAAATGGTAATAGATTTAAAGGTGGAATAGAAAAAGGAGCTATGAGTTTATCTCATAAGATAGGTGTTCCTATACTGTCTTTGATTGGTAGAAAGGTATATAAAGTGAATTTGTTTGATTTCCATTGTGGATTAAGAGGAGTAATCAAAGAAGATTTACCTAGCTTAGAATGCGAAGGAATGGAATTTGCTACGGAAATAATTTATAAGTTTGCTAAAAATAATAAAAAAATATGTGAGATACCAATTAAATTATATAAAGATGGAAGAGGTGGTAAATCTCATCTTAGAACAGTAAAAGATGGCTTCAGACATTTAAATTACATAATTAGAACTAGAAAATAACTTTAATAGTTATTTTCTATTATTATGGTAAAATATTGTAAAATTTTTTTAAGATATTTGAGTAAGAAACTTGATACATGATATACTATAGAAGTAGGAGGTATGAAAGATGAAAGAAGAATGGAAAGGCTTTAATGAAGGAGCTTGGACAAAAGAAATTAATGTAAATGATTTCATAAAGAAAAATTATAAAAAGTATGAAGGTGATGAAAGCTTTTTAGTAGGACCAACTGATAAAACTAAGAGAGTTTTAAAAGTCTATGATGATATGTGTAAAGAAGAAGTTAAAAAACATGTTATCGATATAGATACAGTAAATCCTGCGGGAATTAACGCTTTTAAACCAGGATATATATCAGAAGATGATGATGTAATTGTTGGACTTCAAACTGATGAACTTGGTAAAAGAGAAATTGTTCCTAAAGGTGGAATAAAAATGGTTTATCAAGAGTTAGAAGCTTATGGTTATAAGATGGATCCTACTCTTGAACATTTTATAAAAGATACTAATCTTGTTAAGACTCATAATGATGGAGTATTTGATGCTTATACAGCAGAGATTAGACGTGCTCGTCATAATAAGTTATTAACAGGACTTCCTGATGCTTATGGACGTGGAAGAATAATAGGAGACTATAGAAGAATAGCTTTATATGGTATTGATTATTTAATGGAACAGAAGAAAAATGACTGGGATAACATGAAGATAACAGTTATGGATGATGAAACTATTAGACTTCGTGAAGAAATATCAATGCAGTATAGAGCTTTAAATGAAATTAAAGAAATGGCTAAGAGCTATGGATTTGATATTTCAGGACCTGCTAAGAATGCTAAAGAAGCAGTACAATGGACATATTTTGGTTATTTAGCAGCTATTAAAGAAAATAATGGTGCTGCAATGAGCTTAGGTAGAGTAGATGCTTTCTTTGATATATACTTTGAAAGAGATTTAGCAAATGGTATTCTAACTGAAAGTGATGTTCAAGAAATAGTTGATCAATTTGTTATTAAACTAAGAGCAGCAAGACATTTAAGAACACCAGAATATGATGAATTATTCTCAGGTGATCCTACTTGGGTTACTTGTTCATTAGGTGGTATGACTAATGAAGGAGAAACATTAGTTAATAAGACAAGTTTTAGAATTGTTCATACACTAGAAAACTTAGAGAGTGCTCCTGAACCTAATATGACTGTTTTATGGGCTGATAAGTTACCAGAGCCTTGGAAGAAATATTGTGCTAAAGTAAGTATTGCCACTGACTCTATTCAATATGAAAATGATGATGTAATGCGTCCATCTATGGGTGATGATTATGGTATAGCTTGTTGTGTATCAGCAATGAGACTTGGAAAAGATATGCAATTCTTTGGAGCTCGTTGTAACCTTGCTAAGACTTTGTTATATGCCCTAAATGGCGGTGTTGATGAAGTAAGACGTGATTTAGTTATTCCTGGTTTTGAAAAGATGACTGATGAAGTACTTGATTATGATAAAGTAAAAGATGCTTACTATAAGATGATGCATGAAGTGGCAAGAATCTATTCTGATGCAATGAATATTATTCACTATATGCATGATAAGTATGCTTACGAAGCTGGTCAAATGGCTCTACATGATACTTATGTTAATAGATTAATGGCTTATGGTGTAGCTGGATTTTCAGTAGCAGTAGATTCACTATCAGCTATTAAATATGCTAAAGTAAAACCAATTAGAGATGAAGATGGTATAACTGTTGATTTTGAAATTGAAGGAGATTATCCTAAATTTGGTAATGATGATGATAGAGTAGATGATATTGCTAAAGAAATAATTAATAAGTTCTATGAGGAGTTATGCTTACATCCTTGTTATAGAAAAGCACATCCAACATTATCTATTTTAACAATTACTTCAAACGTAGTATATGGTTCTAATACAGGAGCTACTCCAGATGGTAGAAAAGCAGGTGTTGCCTTTGCTCCAGGAGCTAACCCAATGCATGGAAGAGACTCATCTGGTGCTATAGCATCTCTTAACTCAGTAGCAAAACTAGATTGGGCTAACTGCTGTCGTGATGGTATTTCTAATACATTCTCAATTGTTCCTAATACTTTAGGACATAGTGAAGAAGAACGTATTGAAAACTTAGTATCATTACTAGATGGATACTTTATTCAAGGAGCACATCACTTAAATGTAAACGTACTAAATCGTGAGACTCTAATTGATGCTATGAATAATCCTGATAAATATCCACTACTTACAATCCGTGTTTCTGGTTATGCAGTTAGATTTAATAAACTTACAAGAAAGCAACAAGAGGAAGTAATTGCAAGAACTTTCCATGAGAAGATGTAAATGACTGGTGCAATCGATTCTATTGAAACATTTGGTCTTGTTGACGGACCTGGTATTAGAACAGTTGTCTTTTTAACAGGTTGTCGTCTTCGTTGTCTTTATTGTCATAATCCAGAGATGTGGGTTAAAAGAGAAGATAATATTACTAGTGATGAACTTGTTAAGAAAGTTTTAAGAAGTAAACCATATTTTAAAAGAAACTCAGGAGGGGTAACTTTCTCTGGTGGAGAGCCCCTTCTTCAAATTGAGTTTCTAACTGATGTTTGTAAAAAGTTAAAGAAAGAAGATATTCATATCGCTTTAGATACTTGTGGAGTAGGAAAGGGTGATTATGATGAAATTCTTAGTCTTGTTGACTTAATCTTATTTGATGTTAAGTTTACTACAAGAGAAGGTTATAAACATTTAACTGGTAGAGAAATGGATGACTCTTTAAAATTTATTGAAGCGATGAATAAAAGTGGTAAACCAGTCTGGATAAGACAAGTAGTTGTACCTGGTATGATGGATAGTGAAGAATATATTGACTCATTAGTAGAATATTTAAAAAAGATTGATAATGTGGAAAGGGTAGAGTTTTTACCGTTCCATCACATGGGATTTTCTAAATATGAAGAGTTAGGTATAAATAATCCATTAAAAGATGTACCACCAATGGACGTTGATAAATGTAATGAATTACAGGAATTATTTATGAAAAAATGGAAAAATAATTAATTTTCTTTAAAATATCGTTGATTTACTACAATTTAGGTATTCCCTTTTAAAAGTAAATGTGCTATACTAACGTAGTAAATCAATTCATGGGCTGTTAGCTCAGTTGGTAGAGCAACTGACTCTTAATCAGTGGGTCTAGGGTTCGAATCCCTAACAGCCCACCATGATTGTAATTAAAGCTTTATTTAGATAGAGCTTTTTTTTGTATTAAAATATAAAAAAAACTTGACGAACATAATTTCTATGGTATAATAATCCTACTTGAAAAAAATATATAAAAGAAAGGAAGAAAAATATGGAAGAAATAATAATGACTAGATTTTTAGCTTATAAGAATGGCTTTATAAATGGAAAGTATGATTTTTTAGGATCAGTTGTAACTAATCAAGCTATGATTAATGTAAATGTTTCGGAAGATTCAATTAAAGAAGGCTGGTTTTTATTCGGTTATACTGATGCTATAGAGTTTTATGAAGATAGATTTAGTAAGGGACTAGATATTCGTAATATAAGAACAAATGATGTTGTTAAAGACTTATATGTTAAAAGAGTTACTGATTATAATGTAACAAATAAAGAAAATGTTCCTATTTGTAAATTTAAAATTAAGAAATTATAATGGTGAAAAATGATTTTATTTGTAAGTGGTAGAACTGATATAGTAGCTTTTTATACTCCTTGGTTTATTAATAGATATAAAGAAGGGTATGTAGATGTTAGAAATCCTTTTTACCCTAGTTTAGTAAGTAGAATCTATTTTGATGATGTAGATTTATTATACTTTTGTACTAAGAATCCTTTACCTATAATCCCTTATCTAAAGGAGTTTAAAAAGAAAGTATTATTTAATGTAACAATAACACCATATAAAAACGATATAGAATTAAATGTTCCTAATAAAAGTTTAATAATAGATGCAGTTAAACAAATAGCTGATATTATTGGTAAAGATAATATTTATATTAGATATGATCCTATTTTTCTAAGTGAAAAGTATAATCTAAATTATCATATTAAAGCTTTTGAAAGACTTTGTTTTCTACTAGATGGTTGTACTAATCATATAATAATTTCTTTTATTGATGATTATAAAAATGTAAGAAGGAATATGAATAGTTTAAAGATAATTCCTTTTACTAAAGAAGATTATAAAGAAATAGGAGTTAACTTTAGTAGAATAGCTAGTAAATATAATATTACTTGTCAAACATGTTTTGAGAAAGAAAACTTAGTGGAGTATGGTTTTATTAAAGAAGATTGTCTTAGTAAACAACTAGCATATTCTTTAACAGGTAAGAACTATAAGAAAGGAAAAATGCGAAAAGGAAATCTTTGTAATTGTGTTGAGATGGTAGATATTGGTGCTTATAATTCTTGTAAACATCTATGTAAATATTGTTATGCTAATTATGATGAAGCAAAAGTTAATGAAAACTATAGTAACCATAATGTAAACTCATCACTATTAATTGGACATCTTACTGATAAAGATACGATAAAAGTAAGAAAAAAATAGAAATAAATCCTAAACTGTTCTATAATTAATTAGAAGGTAGGGATTTTTATGGTACCAAAGTTTTCTAAAAAAGATATAGTTAATTTTAATGAAGAAACATTATATAAAGAATATAAGGATTATTTAGATAAGGATAATGATTATCTATTTAAAATATTTAATAGTAAAGATGCTGGACTTAGCAGTAAGGAAGTTGCTAAAAGACGAGAAGAATATGGAAAAAACGTTATTAATGAGGAAAAGAAGAAAAGTATTTTTACCTTTTTAATAGATTCTTTTAAAGATCCATTTATCTATATCCTAATAATTTTAGCAACTATTAACTTTTTATTAGGTGATAAATTAGGAGCTTTAATAATTATAATGTTAGCACTTACTAGTAGTATTATTAGACTTATTCAAGATTATTCGGCTTATAAATTTGATTTAAGACTAAAGTCTAAGATATTTACAGTAACTACTGTTATTAGACAAGGTATAGTAAAAGAGATACCTACAAAAGATATAGTAGTAGGGGATATAATTGAACTTAATGCAGGTAGTATTATACCTAGTGATGCTATTTTATTAGAATCTAAAGACTTATTTGTTAATCAAGGTGTATTTACAGGTGAAAGCGTTCCAGTTGAAAAGAAAATTAGTAAGAACGGTAAAAGCTTACTTTCAATGGAGAGAGTATTACTCATGAATACTAGTGTAGTAACAGGAAGAGGTAAAGCTTTGGTTATTAAAACAGGAAAGGATACTTATCTTGGAAACATATCTAAGTCAACTCTAAAAAATAAGACCTTAACTAACTTTGAAATAGGAATGAATGCGATTAGTAAAACCTTAATTCAATATATGCTAGTTATTACAGTATTAGTATTTATCTTAAATGCTCTTATTCATCACAATATCTTAGAAGCTTTCTTCTTTGCAGTTTCAGTAGCAGTTGGTATTACCCCATCAATGTTACCAATGATAGTTAACGTAAACCTAAGTAAAGGTGCTAAATCACTAGCTAAAAAAGATACTTTAGTAAAAAGAAGTGAAGCGATTGAGAACTTAGGAGCAATAGATGTTTTATGTACTGATAAGACAGGTACTTTAACTAAAGGAGAAATAATACTTACTTTGTCACTTGATAGTGAATTTAAAGATAGTATAGATGTTTTGAAATATGCTTATATAAATAGTATTTATAGTACGGGAATAAAGAATATTGTAGATAAAGCGATTATTTCTTATGCTAAGAAAAGAAATATTGAAATAGATAAATATGAAAAAGTAGATGAAATACCATTTGATTATGAAAGAAGAAAAGCTAGTATTATTATAAAAGATTCTAACGATTATAGAATGATTACTAAAGGAGCTTTAATAGAAGTAATAGATAGTTGTGATAGTATTTATTTAAATAAAGAAATAATTAAACTTAATAAGAAAATAAGAGATGATATTTTAACTAAAGCTAAAGAATTAAGTAAAAAAGGAATGCAAGTAATTGCTCTTGCTAGTAAAAAGTATACTGATAATAATGTTACTGATAATAAAGGATTAGTTTTTTTAGGAGTAGTAGCTTTTGAAGATCCAATTAAACCAGGAGTTAAAAATACTATTAATAATTTAAAAAGAGTCGGTATTACTACTAAGATATTAACAGGTGATAATGTTGAAGCAACACAAAATATTTGTTCATTAGCAGATATTCCTAATGATAAAGTAGTTACAGGAGAAGAGTTTAGTAAACTTAGTTTAGCTGAGCAAAAAAAGATGGTCGAAGAGGTATCTGTTTTTGCTAGACTTACCC
>ERZ772818.3724-NODE-3724-length-10081-cov-3.069918_pt1 | contig 10081 bp, 7 predicted proteins | sample MGYA00580837_ERZ772818 | MGnify/ENA primary metagenome ERZ772818 (study PRJEB29015, sample SAMEA2737671) | human gut metagenome | biome: human gut; feature: human-associated habitat; material: faeces | place: China | collected 2012 ...
TCTCAAGGAAGTAATTAGAGCTGATACCAAAGTTGAATTTAATCTTCTTGGCAACAAGAGCAGCAGGAACTCCTGCTTCTGTCAGTTGATTCATATATTCATTACCCCAAGCAAGAGCATAGCCCAGTTCCTGGGAAATGTATGCTCCGGCATTGTTCAGCGTCAAAGCTGTCACATTCAGTACACGGTATTTCGGCAGAGCAGTAGTTGCTTCAATCAGAGCTTTGGCTGTTTGCACCATATCACCCTTTTCTTTGCCTTTTGCCAGCATCTTGTCGAAGAAATCATAACCAATGGAACCCTGCAACTTCGCCAAGTCGTAACCTTTCTTCTGGAAGTAAGCCACCAAAAGCTCTGCAAGTGCTACCACGTGTCCCTGACAAGTATAGAAGTTCAGTTCTACACACTCAGCGCAGATTCCCTCAAGCAAAGTCTCGATGTATTCGGCATTGAGTTCTTTTGCCTTTACACGGAAAGCCAGTGAATCGATACCTTTATTCAGGATGTCCAGTGCTTTCGCATTGGCTTCCTTAGGGCATTCCACTTTAATTTCCTGGCGAACAAGCCACTCGTTGTTGTCTTTCTTGGTACCTCTGAGATAAGGGAATTCACCGGGAAGTGCATTCGTCGTTTTCAATTCTTCGAGGTCTTCCATGCGGTAGAAAGGTTTTACCTTGAATCCTTCGTTTGTTTTCCAAACGAGTTTCTTCTCAAAATCAGCGCCTTTCAGGTCAGCTGTTACTTTCTCCATCCACTGTTCGGTGGTGGTGGGAGCAAAGTCCGAGAAGAGTTTTTCTTTACTGTCTGCCATAGTTTATTTTATAATTAATAAAGATAATAAGTAATCTCTTCATTTACCTATTTGTCTAGAATAGGATTCGCAAATATACTCAATAACTTAATAATACAAGGTCTTTTAAGTAAAATTCGCATGGAGAAATGACATTCTGCAAGTATGATTTTCGTATGTATATACATGATTGCAAAGTACACTTTACATTTTAGAGTATAAACTAATATCCTTGCATACTACCCAATTAGCCTCTGACACCTTTACCTATATTCCAAAAGAAAAACTCCAGCAAACCCTTTGCCACCTCCCTTTTAATGCCTACCTTTGCGCGGAAATTCAATAAGCTAATAAAAAAGATAAACAAAAGTAACTATGGATTGGTTAGAGAGTTTGTTATGGGACCCTGCCTCCGTCGCCCATATTGTATGCTTGTATGCATTCGTAATATCTGTCGGCGTGCTTTTGGGTAAGATTAAAATTTTCGGGATATCACTGGGTGTCACATTTGTGCTTTTCACTGGTATTCTGATGGGACATTTCGGTTTTACGGGTGAGACACACATTTTGCACTTTATCCGCGAATTCGGGTTAATTTTATTTGTATTCTGTATCGGTCTGCAAGTAGGACCGTCATTCTTTTCTTCTTTTAAAAAAGGTGGAATGACCCTGAACATGCTTGCAGTAGGCATTGTGGTACTGAATATAGCAGTAGCTCTGGGTATTTATTTCATCGACGGGGGAATCGATCTTCCCATGATGGTAGGTATCCTATATGGTGCTGTCACCAATACTCCGGGTTTGGGTGCCGCACAGGAAGCCTTGAATCAGTTAAGCTACACAGGTGACCCTATCGCACTAGGATATGCTTGCGCTTACCCTCTTGGTGTTGTCGGCATCATCGGTTCTATCATTGCCGTCCGCTACATCTGCCGGGTGAACCTGAAAAAAGAAGAAGATGAACTGGCCGTTCAGACTTCTGATATGAAACATATGCCCCATATGTTACATCTGGAAGTCCGCAACGAATCTATCGATGGAAAAAAGCTCATCCAGATCAAGGAGTTTATGGGACGTCCCTTTGTATGCTCACGCATCCGTCACGAGGGACACGTCAGCATCCCTAACCAAGACACTGAATTCCATATCGGCGACCAGGTATTTATTGTATGTTCCGAAGAAGACGCTGAAGCAGTAACCGCTTTCATCGGTAAAGAAATTCAGGTGGACTGGGAAAAACAAGACATGCCGATGGTTTCACGCCGTATATTGGTGACAAAATCCGAAATCAATGGTAAAAAATTAGGTAGCCTCCATTTCCGTAGTATGTACGGAGTAAACGTAACCCGTATCAACCGTTCCGGTATGGACTTGTTTGCTGATCCGAACCTGATACTACAGGTAGGTGACCGTGTAATGGTCGTTGGCCAGCAAGATGCCGTAGAGCGTGTTGCAGGAGTACTGGGTAATCAACTGAAACGTCTGGATACGCCTAATATTGTGACTATCTTCGTGGGTATCTTCCTGGGTATCTTGCTGGGTAGTCTTCCTATCGCTTTTCCGGGCATACCCACTCCAGTCAAACTCGGTCTGGCAGGTGGTCCGCTGGTAGTAGCCATTCTCATCGGTCGCTTCGGTCATAAGCTGAAACTGGTGACTTATACAACTATGAGTGCCAACCTGATGCTGCGTGAAATCGGTATCGTACTCTTCCTTGCCAGCGTAGGTATCGAAGCCGGCGCCCACTTTGTAGAAACAGTGGTAGAAGGCTCCGGTTTACTGTATGTAGGCTATGGTTTCCTGATCACTGTTATTCCTTTGCTGATTATCGGTATGATTGCCCGCTTCTACTGCAAAGTAAATTACTTCACCCTGATGGGATTAATTGCCGGTAGTAACACAGACCCTCCTGCATTAGCTTATGCTAACCAGGCATCCGGCAATGATGCTCCGGCAGTAGGTTACTCTACTGTTTATCCATTATCTATGTTCCTCCGCATTCTGACGGGACAAATGATATTACTGGCAATGATGTAAATCAAGCTTAGCTTATATAAATGATAAAGCCGGCCAACTCCATAAAAGGAATAGCCGGCTTTATTTTATTTACTACCCAGTCAGTTTCTCCGAATCAAAACCTTAATTGTAACTTCTTAGCCACAAATTCTTCTACAAACCGTACCGTTTCTTCAATCCCTAAAGAAGACGAATCAATACACAGATGATAAGTAGCTGCCGCTCCCCATGTCTTATAACTATAATAATTATAATATTCCGAACGTCTTTTATCGGCTTTCTCTATCATCTCTTCCGCCACTTCTTCATTCACATTATGAATCCGGCAAAGACGTATGATACGGTCTTCTTTGGAAGCCGAGATAAAAACATTGGCACAACGGGGATGTTCCCTTAAAATATAGTCAGCACAGCGCCCTACAAACACACAGGATTTTTCTGCCGCCAAACGACGGATAACGTCACTCTGTACCTTGAACAGTGCATCATTACTCAAACAATTGTTACAAGGCATGGCTCCCTCACTGATAAAGGGGAAACGCATACCAAATAATCCGCCGATAATTCCCTGCGAAGCTTTCTCGTCCGCCTTCTCAAAAAACTCTTTGCATAATCCGCTCTCCTCAGATGCCAGATTAATCAGTTCTTTATCGTAAAAGTCAATGCCCAGACGAGCAGCCAGTTTCTCTCCTATTTCTTTTCCGCCGCTACCTAGTTGGCGACCGATATTAATGACATAATTACCGTTCATAGTAAACTTAATTTTATGGTTGTGTAGCAAACATACGACTTTTTTCTAAAACTCACATCATCAAACGAAAGTTATATTTAAAAGTGACGATGAAATATCCCTTTATTTCCTGCGTACGATACTCATAAAAGCCATCAGAAGTAGCCATACGCCCATAACTTTTTTTCTTTCCCAGAATATCCGCCCAATAAGCCGACAATTCCGCTTCCTTCTTCTTCAGGAAACGCCATGTAGCACCGGCATTCCACAATATTTCATCATCTTCCCCTTTCTGAATATTCGTTCCGCTACGAAGATTATACGTAGCATCTGTGCGCAACTGCAACCCGAAAGGAAAATCAACATAACCATTCAGACCGAAATTATAATAACGCGTATAGGTATCATTATCGTTCAAAGAATTAAGCGAGTATTGGTAATTCCAGGAAGTAGATAAGTCAATGCCTCCCCAAGAAGGTTGATAAGACGCCTGTGCCTCACAATTCAATCCGGTATCACGGGTTGTACTCTTTTCCGGCTGTAAGCTTTTATCTTCATTAATCATACCTACACGGTTACTATGATTACCGGACATATCCAATCTTAAAGAGAAATGTCCAAAACGTTTCCACCAGCTAGCCCCTCCGGACAAATTCCAATTACCGTTTATATTGACCGGATACGTTTCGCGTCCACCGGTCTGCACGTCATATATCATGACTTGTGTAACACTGTTTTGCTCCACCTGTCCGCCTAGGTTTGCAGATATACCTTTAGGTGAGTTCTGAAAATTCAGACGTATATTATGACTAAACATCTGCTTCAAGTCAGGATTTCCACGGGTGATATACAGCGGATTGCTATTATCCGTCAACGGCATCAAATCCGACAAAGAAGGCTGCCGGGTATTACCGTTATAATTCAGGCTGACACGCATCTCTTTCTTCCGCCAACTCATCCATATCATAGGTTGGAAATCAATCATATTCATGGCAGTATCCGCATAAAGTTTCCCTACTTTCCGGTCAATGGTACGCCTTTGCGGCGTAACCCCCAGTGCGTCAAATATTTGAGGAGAGTAGTGATGCGTTAAACATCCATGTGTCATCCGAATAGTTGACTCCTACATTCAGGTCGTGCCCATTACTGCGGCTGTGGCTACGGTTGCTCAAACTATCTACATACCCCGCCTCGTAACCGGAAGGTAACTCACCGTAAATATCCGAACTCGCCAAGGAAGACAATTCATAAGTATCGCGGTTACTCCGTTCATACCGGGTACTCCAGTTATATGCCACCCGCAGACGTACCTTCTTTCCGACAGGTTGAGTAAACGAAAGTCCCACCCTCCAGGAATTATTGCGCTGGGGTGACTTCAAATACTGGTTACGATAAAGTACCGAGTCATTCCCATTCTTATCCTTCAAGCGAAAATAGGTAGTCTCGGAAAGAGAGAAACTTTCATTATTTCCCCACGAATCGGAATTCTGAATATTCAGTCCCAGAGTTGTTCCTTTTTCGTTCAGGCGTCTCATCACTCCCATTGCCCAATGGTAGCGGTGGGATTCATTTTCCGACCGTGACCGATTCTCACTACGGTTCACCTTTATATCCCGGGGAACAGACTCAAAATCACTGAACAAGTTCTCATGGTTTACGCCGGGAGGAGCGTCAAAAGAAGCACTCTGACTGTTACTTTCATTTTGATTGGGAGTATACCCGAAATTTCCACTGAAGTTGATACGCGTGCTTTTATCTACTTTCCACTCTCCCATCAAGCTGGAATTGACCGACCGCCCTTTAGAGTTTCCTTCGTTGGCAGAGGCCGAATATTGGTTGCCACCAGTCAAATACTGCTCCTGATACATAGAAGATATATTCCCGTTCCTGTTAAGATTATAATTCACATGGCCATTCAAAGAAAACTTTCCACCAAATTTATGTGCCATATTCAATCCCAGCGAATTATTGATATTATCTTTGTATGTACTGTTCTGATATCTATTAGTAGAACGGGCTATAAAAGACAGGTTTTCCCCATTCTTACGGAAATAATTCACTTGTGCCTCCAGATCCTTCTTCTTATTATTGCCATACCCTACCGTCGCATTTGTCAGCCAAGTCTTATTCAGTTCATCCTTGGTTTGCAAGTCAAGCACATATTTCTTTTCTCCCGAACTGATTCCCGTAAATTCTTCCTCTTTTGATTTCTTGTCGTACACCTTTAACTTGCTAATCAAGTTTGCCGGCAGATTCTCAAGCGCGGTCTTTTTATCTCCTGAAAAGAAAGACTCCCCATTTACATTAATTTCGCTGATAGGCTGACCGTTGTAAGTCAATGAATGGTCTTTTTTGTTATACACCAGTCCGGGAATACGTTTCACCAAGTCTTCCAGATAAGCTCCTTCGGGAGTTTTGTAGGCAGAAGCATTGATAACAGTCGTATCTCCTTCCATAACCACTTCCCTCAATTTTCCGGTCACTACCACCTCATCAATCTGAAGGTCATCATCCTTCAGTACGATAGTGCCCGCATTTATAGATACGGAATCTCCCAATGCACGGTAGAAAGACTGCATTCCCATAAATGAAACCTTCAACAGATATTCTTTCTTTTTCTGTGGCTGATAAGTTAGAGTAAATCGACCGTTTTTGTCACTTGCCGTACCTTTTACAAAAGCAGAGTCCATCTTTTCCAAGACGACAATACTGGCAGAAGGCAAAGATTGTTTCCTTTCACTTCCGGTTTCCAGCATTTGTACCCTTCCCCTGACAGTCCTCACCTGTTGCGCATACACTGTTGTATGCATACAAAATAACAGTAAAAGTAATCCGCCCAGTCTGCAAATTTTCATGTCAATAGCAGTATAAGTCTATATTTTAGTTTGAGTCTTAGTAAACAATGTAAAATTAAGGAGTTTCTTTAGAAAGCTTACTATTTTATTCATTTTATTAAAACAAATTACATTCCAATCACACAAGGTCACAATATAAACTAACAAAAAGACTTCCTCCACATATAAAAATATACTCTTTGAGAAGAATATCCTTTTTATAGAGGAAGAAGTCTCCCTATCAACAAAAACTATCAATTAGAAACTCATGATCACTTAAAATTCTCCGTAAAGAAAACTCCTGCCGGAAAACTATTCTTATTTTTTATATCAAACTGTAAAGCCGGTGTTTTATTGAAATCAAAAATAGCAATATCATTGGTTTTATAATCTGCATATCCTTTCAGAGTGGCAAAATAAACTTCCCCACTCACCGGATCAACTCCCAAACTGTTATAATAAATCCCTGCATCCTCCACATACTCTTTTATATCAGCAACTTCTTCCGTCTCATTCTGAGAAAAAACATGTCGGTATAGCTTAAAGCCGGCATTACTGAAATAGATAATATCATCTTTAGCAGAAAAAGCAGGGGCAACTCCCCACCCGGCACCAATACTGACATTCAAAGTATGAGAATCAATAGTCTTATAATCAACCGGACTGACTTTTATAATACTCGCAGGCTTTGTACATGAAACCCACAAATTTCCATCATATGTTTTAGCAACACCGGATAAAGCGCTTTCAAAAGAAATAGTATGTATAACAGTCCCGTTTTGAATAACAAAAAGTTGCTTATTGCCCATCACAAAAGCTTTGTCTCCAACCACAGCCATACGATTTTTCAAAGCGCCTTTCGTCCCCTCAACAAAAGTCAGAACTTCGGTGGAAGTATCCAGCATATAAACTCCATTATTATCACGAATATAAAGATTCTCTCCGACTACAGCCAAATTGGACGGCCAGGACAAAGTAGTATTATCATAAACCTTTTCTTTCTCCAAACTAGTAGCATTCGCAATAGTCAGCAGCCCTTCACCACCATTTTTGGCTCCATTTTGAGAAAGTATATACATCTTATTATCACTGATAAACAGGTCTTGACAGACATTACCAAGCAAAGTTTGATTTACCCGATAATATGCACTATCTACCGCTATGCCTTTTGAATCCACAAAAGTCAAAGTTCCGGTTTCATTCCCCATATTTCCTTCATTCAAAATAAAGGCACCTTTGCCAAACCGCCCTTCCACCTTGGCTGTCATAGTCGTTTGAAGGTTTTCTCCCTTATCATCCGATACCGCCAGTCCTATAACATACTCTCCAGTCTTAGGCTGTGAAAACTTATATGTTGAAGCGGTTGAAACTTCCTTTCCGTCTACTGTCCACAAATATCTCATCGCCCCAGACAGATTTTCAATCCGGGCATCCAGATACAATGTATCTAACTGCGCAATCACATTACTTTCCGATTCACTCCCGATCCATACAGATGAGTTCAAATTTTCCTCCTCATCACATGCTGTAAAAAACAGCCCCAAGGCAACAACTACCAATACAAAATACCTTTTCATTTCAAATTCTTATTATCAATTATTTCTTAACTTATTTGCGGGTATCGATATCAACTCCTAAAACATGCAAATCCTCAACCCCTGATATCTCAGTGGAACATTCACCTAACCAACCATTTTCCTGATTGACACCGGTATATATCTTTATGAAATCAATTCCCGGCAAATGTACCTTCTGACCTTTTGAATTTACTGCCCAATCTATATCAATAGCAGACTCATCTTTAGTGTTCACCTCATTATCAGCATAACCATAACGGAACTTATACAAAACAAAATAATTACCTTGTCCACTTTCATCAACAGCATTTTGAGGTAAACAAGTCCCTTTAAATGTTATCTTATCTTCTTTTATCCATTCCGGAAAATAACACTGATTATGAAATGTATTTTTCACTTTATATCCCGAATTTCCCCGGTTATCTTCCCACCGGATATATTTCTCTCTTTCTTCCGAAGTTTCCGGTTCTTTTTCCGGACGATAATAAGTGATTTCATAGTTTCGATAAGTCTCCACATCATTTCCCGCAGCTACAGCCTTGTCATACCATAATTCCAGTGCAGCGTCTTCATGAGCACTACCGGCAATCTCATACCATTCGTCCTCATCCGGCATACCATTCTGATTTTTATCATAAGCTACCATGATCACTCCTGGCTCACAACTTCCTCCCTCCGGTGCATCAGAGTCCGGATTGGCCGCAGAATAAAAAGCATTGCCAAGTACCCGGAAATCGCGTTTTCCGGTAACATTAGTTATTGTATGGTCAAAACCTACTACGACATATCCTCCGAACCCTCCTAAAGAAATCATCCCCTTTTTATTGTTACCGATAGCTGCCAATACTTTTTCGTTCATAACCTCTTGTGTGTCTCCTTCGTCATATGCCGGCAACGCATTAGTAAATTGTCCCACGGGACTTATTGCAGCATACACATGATTATTCAGAATACTTTACTTCTTTTTCAGTGAGTCGCCCTTGTGAAGAGACAGAAACAGAGAGAGCCTACTTTAATTATTTTTTCTATTGTTTTTTTCCAAATCAAATCTCTTTTCGACAAAAACAGGAGATTGGTTTTTTATTTTCCACAAGCAAAAACCTTATTTGTCGACAAGTCGGTCAATTGATGACTTACTTAACTCAACAGTTTCCTCTCAACCATTTAGAAAATAAAATACCAATTTATTTTTATTTTCTTGTGTTGGCAGTTGTTTTTTTCAAACTGTTGGGTGAATCCAGCAGTAGTTTTTCTACACTTTGCTTTCCAGAAGCCACGTCCAATCATTCTAGTTCTTTTATACAGGAAAAGAAATTAAGAGAAAAAATCGATACAATTTTTTCAAAAAATGGGGAAAGAAACCAAATCAGTCAATACCTTAGTCAATTGATCCAACACTTACTACAAACAGAAACGAAAGAGCAGTTACTCATCCATTTGCAGATAACCAAACAGTTTACAGGAAATTATCATCTTCAAAGCCATTTGCAGCAGTTATTTCGCAAAGATGCTGTTAAAATTACCGCATATTCAGAACATGCTGATTTGATCATTACAGATCAGCATGAGAAAATTTCAGATGAAACGGAGACTTTCTATCTGGATACAACGCACAATACAGTGTTATTTGGCGAGTTAATAAAAGCGGTTCATGAACTGTATATGAAAAAAGGTTATGAGAACAAAACAAAGAGGATGTGACAAAATTCTTGTCACATCCTCTTATTCCAAATAAATGGTATTCAATCAGCTAACTCTCGGTATTAGCTCAGATCAAAGCGCTGATTTCACAACTTCTTTATTTTAATCTCTTCGGTTGCCGCCGAACAATAAGATCAAGCGCAACAGCTGCAGGAATGTCGAAAGCGCTGCTGCAACATAAGTCAGTGCTGCTGCAAATAATACGTGTCTTGCCATCGGTACTTCTTCTTCCGTCAGTAGTCCGCCTTCACTCAAAATTTGGCCGCCAAGATGTCCAAGGTAAATCAGAAAAGCCGTCAGAAGACCTACGGTAAGCAGCACGAGCAGCACCGTCATCATCCCGCGAAGAAACATATTTCCATCGGACGTCTTTTTCTCCTGATACACTAACAAATACAAATAGTTTCGTCATCATCCCACGACATAAAATACT
>ERZ772818.3725-NODE-3725-length-10081-cov-2.891881_pt1 | contig 10081 bp, 8 predicted proteins | sample MGYA00580837_ERZ772818 | MGnify/ENA primary metagenome ERZ772818 (study PRJEB29015, sample SAMEA2737671) | human gut metagenome | biome: human gut; feature: human-associated habitat; material: faeces | place: China | collected 2012 ...
GTTGCCGAAGCACTCGATGCGCTTGTCGTTGTAGCGGATCGCGCTGTCGCGGTAAAACAGGCAAGACAGACATCTATTGCCCGATGTATTATGGCTATGACGGATGTAAGAAATACAGTGAGGATGATTCTATGACAAAGCCCCTGATTCAGTGCGAATATGCTCACGCGATGGGAAACTCGCAAGGAGGTTTTAAAGAATATTGGGATTTGGTGCGTAAATATTCCAAATTCCAAGGTGGCTTTATTTGGGATTTTGTTGATCAGTCTGTACGTTGGACAGGAAAAAACGGTAAGATGATTTATGCCTACGGCGGTGACTTTAACCGTTTTGATGCCAGCGATGGTAACTTCTGCGATAACGGTCTTATCAGCCCCGACCGTGTGCCCAATCCCCACATGTATGAGGTAGGCCGTATCTATCAGGACATCTGGACTACTCCGGCCGACTTGAAGAACGGCGAAATCAATGTGTTCAATGAATACTTCTTCCGTGATCTTTCTGCCTATTATATGGAGTGGGAGGTACTGAAAGGCGGTAAGGTGATACGGACCGGTCGTGTGGATAATCTGAATGTAGCTCCCCAACAGACAGCCAAAATCAAGTTGGACTTGGGCAAGACTTGCCAATGCACCGAGTGGTTGCTGAATGTTTCCTATAAGCTGAAGAACCGTGAAGGATTGCTTTCCGCCGGACATGTAGTGGCAAAAGACCAGTTGACGCTCAATCCTTACCAAGCTCCTTCCATGGAATTGAAGAACTGCGAACAGAGCAATATCGAGATGACGGCTCCCCAAGTACAGGATAACGATTGGAACTACCTCATCGTCTCCGGTGATGCTTTCCGTGTAGAAATCAACAAGCACAACGGTTATCTGACTCAGTACGAAGTGAATGGCCGGGATATGATTAAAGACGGCGAGGCTTTAAAACCAAACTTCTGGCGTGCGCCTGTTGACAACGACTACGGTGCCAATCTGCAACGCAAATATATCGCTTGGAAGAATCCGGAAATCAAACTGACCTCTTTCAAACAGCGCACGGAGAACAATCAGGTGATTGTAGAATCTGCTTACGACATGCCGGGTGTTTCAGCTAAGCTGAACCTTGTTTATGTCATCAACAATGCCGGTGCCGTCAAGGTGACCCAGAAGCTGACTGCCGACAAGAATGCCAAAGTATCGAACATGTTCCGTTTCGGTCTGCAGATGCCTATGCCGCGCAGCTTTGAAACCGTTGAATACTATGGACGCGGTCCGGTTGAAAACTATATTGACCGTAATCATTGCGCCGACTTAGGCATTTATCGCCAAAGTGTGGCCGAGCAGTTCTATCCCTACATCCGTCCGCAGGAAAATGGAACAAAGACCGATATTCGTTGGTGGAAGATGTTGGATCAGTCTGGTAATGGCATCAAGATTGTGGCAGCCGCTCCCTTCTCCGCATCTGCCTTGCACTATACCATCGAGTCTTTAGATGAAGGCTGGAGCAAAGAGCAAGGACACTCGCAAGAGGTGGATGAAGCTGATTTGACTAATCTCTGTATCGACAAGGTGCAAGCTGGTCTGGGTTGCGAAGACAGTTGGGGACGTATAGCCCGTCCGGAATACCTGGTGCCATACGCTGATTATGAGTTTACGTTCATCCTTTTTCCCGTATGCCATAGTATCGGAATAGAATAACATTTCTTCTCAGTGTATTACATACTGAGAAACAGATTTTATAACACTGAAGCGGTCGCCTTTCCGATGGGGGAGGGTGACCGCTTTGTGTTGATGTTTTGCTTGCTTCTGTATATTTCTTTGTTTTATTGTTTCTGATTTCGGCAAATGCAATCCGTCAGATGGTCGTTGATAAACCCCGAAGCTTGCAGATGGGCATAGCAAATGGTAGAGCCGAAGAACTTGAATCCCCGTTTTTTCATGTCTTTGCTCATGGCATCTGATTCGGGAGATGATACCGGAATCTCACTCAATGACTGAAAATGATTGATAATGGGGTTCCGGTCGGGGAAGAAGGATAGCGTATAGTTGTAAAAGCTGCCGAATTCTTTCTGTATGACAAGAAACTGCTTTGCATTGGTGATGGTCGACTTGATTTTCAGACGGTTTTTCACGATGCCGTCAAAGTGCATCAGCCGTTCCACGTCTTCGTCGGTCATTTGCGCCACTTGCGTGGCATCGAAATTGCAAAAGGCTTTGCGGTAGCCTTCCCGCTTTTTGAGGATGGTTATCCAGCTCAGTCCCGCCTGGGCACTTTCCAATACAAGAAACTCGAATAGTGTCTTGTCGTCTGTTACCGTTTTTCCCCACTCTTCATCGTGGTATTTCACATACAGCTCGTCGGTTCCGCACCAGCCGCAACGTCCGTTTATAATGTCTTGCATAAGCGTTATTTTTGTAATGAGGTGCTAAGGTAGTGCTTTCATTCCGAATAAACAAATCTATCTATTCTAAATGGATAGATTTGTTTATTCAGAATGGAATGTTTATATTTGTATCTGAATATAAATGACATAGCCCTATGATAAGCAAATCGGATATAGTAGAAGCCATACGTGTGCAACGTGAACGGTTGAGGAAATTTCAAAGTTTCCGACGTGACCTATTGTTGTCTTTACCTCCCTTGGTAGCAGACTATGCACTGATTATATCTGGTATTCGCCGTTGTGGTAAGAGTACATTGCTGGCACAATTATCGGTGGATAGATACAAGCCGGAAGAGGTGCTCTCCTTGAATTTTGATACCCCTTTACTGTATGGATTTGAATTCAGTGATTTCCGTATAGTGGATGAAGTTATTAAGGAACATGAAGGGTGTATCGCTCTTCTTTTTGACGAAATACAGATTGTTGATGGTTGGGAGGTGTATATTCGGGGCAAGTTGGATGAAGGGTTTTATGTGGGAATCACCGGCTCCAATGCTTCGATGTTGAGTCGTGAATTGGGCACGAAGTTGACAGGAAGACATATTACGAAAGAACTGTTCCCTTTTTCGTATGCTGAATATTGCGGTTTTACGGGTAAGACTATCGGTGACAGTTCCTTGTACGACTATCTGCATCAGGGTGGCTTCCCTCAATACTTGCAACTGGATGATCAGGATGTTCTGACGGATTTAGTCAATGATATAGTATATCGTGATATTGCCGTGAGATATAATATACGTGATGACCACTCTTTGAAAAGTCTCTTGGCCTATTTGATGGGGAATGTGGGCAATCTGGTGTCTGCTACAAAACTGAAACAGATACTGGGAATGAAAAGTACTTCTACTGTGTCTGATTATTTCTCTTATTTCGAACAGACTTACTTGATAAACTTTGTTCCGAAATTTTCATATTCATATAAAGCGCAACTGTTGAACCCGAAGAAAGTGTATTGTGTGGACAATGGTGTTGTATTTGTCACCTTTCCATCTTTCACCCGTGATGAGGGTCGGAGGCTGGAGAACATGGTTTTTGCGGAATTGCGTCGCCGTTATTCTGAGATATTCTATTATAATGAGAACCGGAAGGAATGCGACTTTATAGTTGTACGCAATTCTGTGCCCCAGCTTGCCATCCAGGTATGCTATGCCTTGACCGCAGAAAACCGGAAAAGGGAAGTAGATGGCTTACTGGATGCCTTGTCTTTCTTCAAGATGGGGCATGGACTGATACTCACTTATAACCAACATGACAAATTTTCCGTAGGAGATAAAACGATAGAAGCATTGCCGGTGTCTGAATATTTTAAAGACTAATCTTCTTGTCTCTTGCACTCCACCACATGATACAGCGTGCCGAACCGTGTTCTGCGGGACGGCACTTCATGTTTCTGCAGTATCCTTCCGAATACATTCACTCTCTTGGTGGACAGCGGGATGGCGCTGTACCGGCGCAGGCGGTTCAGTATTTCGGCAGACGACAGCCATTCTCCCTCCTCGTCATTTCCGGCAACGCGGAAATAGTGGTAGAACAGTTGCTCTTCGGGCGGTATCTGTTCGAAATCGTGGTTGTTTTCCGTCATAATCCGTTCGTCCGACTGGTCGAACCAATAGCGTTCGCCGTGGTCCAGTTCGTGCATGGCCTGGGCATAAAGCTGGTTGTAGTCTATCGGGCGGTTGGTGTCTATTGCTTCCGTCACTTCTATGCAGATGAACCGGCGACTGCCGCTGGGGTCGGTCAGCAAGTCCTTCTGGTTGCTGGTGGCGATGAACGAGGCGTATCGGCGCATCTCGAGCACGGCATTGGCGTATGGCTTGCGCACGTTGACCACCGGCTTCTGGAGGATATGTTTCAGGAATCCTTGCTGGGTGCTGCTTATCTGGTCGAATTCATCGATGTTGATGAGCGCAAAACGGTTGAGGTAAAGTTCGGCGTCGCGCTTGCGCGAGAAGTCGATGCTGTCCGTATAATAGGCACGCAGCTCGGGCGGGACGATGCTTCGGCAAAAGGTGCTTTTGCGGGTGCCTTGTGCACCTACCAATAAGGGGGAGACGCTGTTGGCATATTTCTTGTCGGTATTGCCGCGCCAGTGTGCCACCATGTTGAGAAACCAGCGGTGGAACAGTTCGGCCCAGTACGGGTTGTTGCAGGGTACTGTCCGGGCGAGTGCCAGGATACGGTCTTTCCCGTCCCAGTGCGGAAGGTCGTACAGATAATCTTCCAGCGGATTGAATACCGGGATGCGGTTGGAGTAGATGTACCGGCTGATGTCTCTGTCCCACAAGGGAATGCCTTCCGACTGTGCATCCAGTGCAATGCTGTTCAGCGTGCGCTTGTCGATGGGGGAGAAGCGGAAACGGAACGAGTGGCGTTCACGGTATTCCACCTCACCCACTTGGGTGTTGTAGCGGAAGTCGTAGCGGCGTTTCATGAACTCGTCCGTCTGTATGGCAAGTCTTTGCTCTTTGCTGAGGCTGCTTTGGGTATTGAAGCCTTTGTTCTCTTGGTAAACGCTTCTTACAATCTGCCGGATGACAGTCTCTTTTTGGCGCAGATAATAATGGAAATAGGTACGCTTCACGGTCTCTTCTTCGGGGATGCCCGAACGGAAACAGTTCTCGGCAAGGCGCACGGTCAGGGAGTGCAGGCTGTTGTCGGCACCGGCACCCGTCGCTTCGGCGAAAGTCTTCTGCAAGGCGGCCTCAAACAGCATGATGATGGCTTCATATCCCGGCACGGCGCGCGTCAGGGGTGACTTCTCGTCTTGCAGGGCTTCCCGATAGGTGGTTTCGTCGGGCATGGAGACGGGCTGTGCAAGATAGAACTGTATGGAGTCCGGGCGGTACATGGCTTCGGGGTCGAAGGAGAGGCGGGAGTACTGTTCCAGCTTGGGCTCTTTCAGCAGAATGTCGAAAGGCAGTTGGGGCTGGTAGCATTTCACGGCAAGGCGGTAGGCATGGGCGTGGAACACCTCGGCTTCTTCCCGTTTGCCCGGCAGCGAATTGTTCGGACGGGTGAAGGTAGTCCAAATCTTTACAGTCCGTCCGCTGGAACCGGTGAATACGAGCCGCGTCTGGGGCTGTTCCCAGGCAAGACGTTTCACAAGGGCTATTTCGGACTTGCCGGAAAGCGGGCCTACGGTCAGTTCCACGATGCCGTTGTAGGTTTTCATCTGGCAAACACCGTTCGTCTTGCGGAATTCGGCTGCCGGGAGTACTTTGGTTCAGTACCGAATAAACATAAACGTTTGGTATTTTTACGGCAAAAATGATTACACTGAGCACGGTACTGCTGATTACGCCAAACATCAATGTCGTTTTCTTTCCAAACTTTGCAACCAGTTTTGGCACAAGCGGGAAACAGATGATAATGATCGGCACACTTGCAAGACTAAGCAGAGTCATTGCAGAGGTATTTCCATAGTACTCTTTGAATACATAACTTCTAATCTGGTTTGAACCGGTGATATAGAGCATACTTCCAATGGTTGCAACCATGACACCGATCAGTGGCCTATTTTTTACGACTGCTTTCAACACATTTCCATAATTGAACTTTTCTGTATTCTGTTTCTTTTCCTCACGCACACGCTCTGTCGTTAAATGTAACAGCAGGCAGTAGCAGACCACACTTAAAATTCCAAAAATAACTGCCAGAAGTGTAAATCTTTCCGGGATAATGTTGCTTTCGCTGTCAAAACAGACTACCGGCACAAAGGATAACGCTGCAATTCCCACAAATGTTCCGCCAAGACTTCTTGCCCTTGAGAGTTTACTCCGGTCAATCGGATCTGTGCTGACCACACTTGCCATCGCACCAAACGGCATGGAAGTTCCGGTATAGCTCATTCCATATAAGACATACACAAAAGCGACCCACGCATGAAGTGCAACACCTTCAAACGGCACTTTGGAAAAACAAAGCACACCTGACAACGCCAGCGGTATCATAAAAATTTTAATCCACGGTTTGAATTTATCTCCTGATTTTCCAAGCATCCAACGGTCCGGAAAAGAACCCATGATCGGGTCATTTACTGCATCCCAGAGTCTCGCTGCAAGGAACAGGGAACCCATCCACGCCGGACTGATTCCCAGCACATAAGTACAAAACGTCAAAAAATATGCGTCTACAAATAAATTGACAAAACTGCCCGCCATATCTCCAAACACATATCCGATCTCATCCCTTTTTGAAAAGGGTCTTACATTTCTTTTATTCATAAATTTTTCTCCTTCTGGTATTTGTACGCGCGCATTGGTTTTGTGTCTGTACATTTCACAAGAACCGATATCCTTATGATACATTTGCTTTATTGCAATTTAAATTGCATTTATACCAAAATACATTGCATATCTTACATTTATTGTGCTACAATATTTGTAGGATTGTATAAATATAACAAATCAGAACAGGAGTTTTTATGAAATATAGCCAAATGAAACGTTTTTTAATGGAACATAAGGATTCGATGAAGCCTCCGTATATTTCCACGCTCGATGGCATCCTGACTGCCGGTGGGGAATTGATCGGATACCAGGAACTGGAAATGGACAGCCCCTATCTGGATGTACATGAGGATACCAGTTACACGAAAGACTATGTAACCCTCCACAGCCACGAGTTTTACGAACTTCTTTTCTGCCGCAGTGGAAACTTGCAATATCTCATTGGAAACACCCGTTACCAGATCCGCAAAAATGATATCATCCTCGTTCCCCCCGGCACCAGCCACCGCCCTTTATTTTTAGAGCAGCTTCGGGAACCCTATCAGAGAACCGTACTCTGGATCAACAACGATTTTTTTGAGACCTGTAAGCAGAACTTCTTTGCGGATGCAGGCTCCTCCCAATATGCACCACAAAAGCAGCTCCCCTATGTCATCCGCCCGGAAGGAACACTCTTAAACCAGATCGACCAGCTTCTGGCTGCACTGTTGTACGAGGGTTCCACCATGCGTCTTGGAAGCGAGCTCTACCGCATGGGGCTTTTTCTGCAGTTGTTCTGTCTGTTTTACCGTATGAACGACCATCCGCAGTCAGACATCCCCAAACCGGAGAATACAGACCTGTTAGACCAGATTCTCAACTACATTGAATTGCATTTATCCGAAGACCTCAGCCTCGCATCTATTTCAGCGCAGTTTATGGTAAGCCAGTCGACAGTAAGCCAGCTTTTTAAAAAGCAGCTTGACACCGGCTTTTACAAAATCGTTACCCAGCGGAGACTGATCGAATCTAAAAATCTGATCAATTCCGGCATTCCATTGAAAGAAGTTGCCGAACAGTGCGGCTTTTGTGATTATTCTGTTTTTTACAAAGCGTTTGTGAAAGAATATGGCATCTCTCCACGCAGCTTCCGGACCCGTGAAAAAGAAACGCATGATTTTTACTGATGTGGATTCAGGTGTCAAAAGGTAACTTCAGATTTTTTGACTGGCAAATAATGCCCTTTTGATAACCAGAGATAAGCATACAAAAATCCGCGGCATATGCCACGGACTTTTCCATAATACAAGGGACTGCCATACGGCAGTCCCTAATTATGCATATTTTATGCTTATTTATTTTCATCCAGCTTATCGAGCATATCCCACACGCCGAGCATATACATAATACCCAGTGCACGATCGTATAAGCCATAACCCGGACGGACATTGCCCGGCTTTTCATCCCAGAGGTGGCGTCCGTGATCCGGACGGATATAACCCTCAAATCCGCAGTCATGGTATGCTTTTAAAATGTCAAGGATTCCGGTATCACCATCACAGTCACGATGGGAAGCCTCCGAAAAATCTCCATTCGGAAAATGTTTTACATTGCGGATGTGCGCAAACGCAATGCGGTCACAATGCTTGCGGACAATATCTGCCACATTGTTTCTCGGGTCGGCATTCAAAGACCCTGAGCACAGTGTCAGACAGTTGTACGGGCTGTCAACCATCTTTAAGAAACGGTCAATATTTTCTTCACAGGTCAGAAGACGCGGAAGTCCGAAAATATCCCATGGCGGATCATCCATGTGGATTGCCATTTTGATATCGCATTCTTTACAGGTCGGCATAAGCGCCTCAAGAAAATATTTTAAGTTTTCCCACAATACTTCTTTTGTCACCGGCTTGTAAGCTGCAAAGAGCTCGTCCAGTTTCTCCATACGTTCCGGCTCCCAGCCTGGAAATGTCATTCCATGTAAATTATTTAAAATATAGTCTGCCATTTCCTTCGGATCATCATGGATCTTGCCTGCTTCGTAATAAAGTGCTGTCGAACCATCTCCTACCGGATGAAATAAATCCGTGCGCGTCCAGTCAAAGATCGGCATAAAATTATAGCAGATAACCTTGACACCGAATTTGGAAAGGTTCTTAATTGTCTGGATGTAGTTTTCAATATACTGGTCACGGCTCGGAAGTCCGATCTTGATATCATCATGTACATTGACAGATTCCACAACGTCCATATTAAAACCATATGGCTCAAGCTGTTTCTGCACTTCTGCAATCTCTTCTACCGTCCACACTTCTCCCGGCAGTTTATGATGCAGTGCCCACACGATGCTCGTCACACCCGGAATCTGTTTGATATCAGCAAGGCTGATCTTGTCATTGTCCTCGCCGTACCAGCGGAAACCCATCTGCATTGGCATATCTTTTTCCCCCTTAATCTTGATAATTGCATTATAGCATGTACATTTTTTTACTGGCAATTCAAGTTAATTGCTGTTTTTATTGCAAATCTTGCGATTCCGTTACTTTTGGCATTTTTCTAATCCGCCGGAAATCCCCTGTGCATCTCTACTGTTCCACCATGCGGTTTGAAGGCGGACTCTACCGCATGGGGTTTTTTCTGCAGCTGTTCTATCTGCTTTAACGAATGAATGATCAGTTGAATTGCATTTATCAGAAGACTTCAATCTATACGTTTTATCTTGCCAGCAGTCCTCTTGCAAAATAATCTGCCATCGCAAGCGCCTGCTGTTCCACATCGCGGAATACATCAATGCTCTGTTCGTATTCCCCATTGACCTGATGCTCAATCTCCTCCCTGGTCAGATCCAGATGATTCAAAAGCATGTTTCTTGTTTCCCTGCTCTCAAAATATGGATTATGATTTGCAAAAAGAGCTGCCATCTGATTGGCATTGCGGTACCACTCCTGCACCAGCGCATCATAATCAGTCATATTTTTTGCTTTCAGCGCCTGAATGATCTGCCCGCCGATTTCAATATGCTCCGTCAGAAGATTGCGGAGCTGTCTGGTCGTTGCGATCGGAAGATACCTTGCAAATACATCCGTGATCTCGTCTGCGGTCTCAAGCAGCCGTTCTTCCACCGCCTGCTGGTCCGCATTGTCTGCAACTGCACTCATCAGGTACATTCTGGTCCAGTAAACATGATTTAACCATGCAAGGCGCATATCCTCGTTGAGACGGAGGATGGAATCCTCACGCTCGGATTCGGTCTCGTTGCTGCCTCCGGCATTTCCTGTTCCTCCTCCCATGTTTCCGCCCATGCTGCCTGTGCCGCCGCTCATATTCCCGCTTCCGGTGTTTCCTGTTCCGCTTCCAGCGTTTCCTGTTCCTCCGCCCGTGTTTCCGCCTCCCGGATTCTGCGCCAGCAGTGTCGAGTTCTGCCACAACGTTGGCCTGGACTACG
>ERZ772818.3729-NODE-3729-length-10065-cov-3.903596_pt1 | contig 10065 bp, 10 predicted proteins | sample MGYA00580837_ERZ772818 | MGnify/ENA primary metagenome ERZ772818 (study PRJEB29015, sample SAMEA2737671) | human gut metagenome | biome: human gut; feature: human-associated habitat; material: faeces | place: China | collected 2012 ...
AAGACTTAAAAGAAGCGCTGAAGCTGGATGAGAATTCCGTAGTACTTCTTATTTCCACAGAAGGTGACACTGATCCTGTTCGCTACCGCGAGATCGTATGGGACGGATTATACGGAACAGACGAATCTTTAAGCAAATGATGTTTTTGGTGAACACAGACAGGTAAGTAGTATGGTTATCTCGAAAATGATATACCAGTAACTAATAATATGATATCAGATTAGGGGCAAAATACCTTTTGACCCTAACATCATAATATTTTATACATATTGGGAGGGTAAAAAAATGGATTACGCAAAAATTAACGAAGCTGCAATGGGTTATAAGGATGATATGACTAAGTTCCTTCGCGATCTGGTTCGCATTCCTGGCGAAAGCTGCGGAGAAAAAGGACATATCATGAGAATCAAAGAGGAAATGGAAAAAGTCGGATTCGACAAAGTTCAGATCGATCCGATGGGCAATATCCTCGGCTACATGGGAACAGGTAAAACTCTCATTGGTTTTGACGCTCATATTGATACAGTCGGTATCGGTAATATCAAGAACTGGGAATTTGATCCATACGAAGGTTTCGAATCTGATGAAGAAATCGGCGGACGTGGAACATCTGACCAGATGGGCGGTATTGTTTCTGCAGTATACGGTGCTAAGATCATGAAAGACCTTGGTCTTTTAAACGATAAATATCAGGTACTTGTGACAGGTACTGTACAGGAAGAAGACTGTGACGGTCTCTGCTGGCAGTACATCATCCATGAAGATGGTGTTCGTCCTGAATTCGTTGTTTCCACAGAACCAACAGACGGCGGTATCTACAGAGGACAGCGTGGACGTATGGAAATCCGCGTAGATGTAAAGGGTGTTTCCTGCCATGGTTCCGCTCCGGAACGTGGTGACAATGCAATCTACAAAATGGCTGATATTCTCCAGGATATCCGCGCATTAAACGAAAACGATGCTGCTGATACCACAGAGATCAAAGGTCTTGTAAAAATGCTTGATGAGAAATACAACCCTGAATGGGAAGAAGCACGTTTCCTTGGACGTGGCACTGTTACTACTTCCGAAATCTTCTTCACATCCCCAAGCCGCTGTGCAGTAGCTGACTCCTGCTCTGTATCTCTTGACCGTCGTATGACAGCCGGAGAAACATGGGAAAGCTGTCTGGATGAGATTCGTGCTCTTCCATCTGTAAAGAAATACGGTGATGACGTAACTGTATCCATGTATGAGTACAATCGTCCATCCTATACAGAACTTGTATACCCGATTGAATGCTACTTCCCGACATGGGTAATTCCGAAAGATCACAAAGTAACACAGGCTCTGGAAGAAGCTTATAAGGGACTGTACGGCGAAGAACGTCTTGGCAATGCTGAAACTGAGGGTATGAGAAAAGCTCGTCCACTCACAGACAAATGGACATTCTCTACTAACGGTGTAACAATTATGGGACGTAACAACATTCCTTGTATTGGATTTGGACCTGGTGCAGAGGCACAGGCACATGCTCCAAATGAAAAAACATGGAAGATCGACCTTGTAAGATGTGCTGCTGTATATGCTGCTCTTCCAACTGCATATTGCAAATAATCGTTCTTTAGACAACGGATTCTTATAATCCCAGAGGCCCGATTTGTGTTCAGACAAAATCCCTGCTCACTGCTTATTGCTCTCCGCAATTGAAGCAGGGGACTTACTTGATCCGGTTAAATAAAAACAATACATAAAATGTTTTGTTACAATTTTATTTTACAATTCATATTCAGAAAGGATAAGCTATCAAAAGCATAGCAGGTACTAATTTTATGAAAACATTACAGGATTACATTGACAAATTAAACAGCTTAAACTTCAAAGAAATGTACAACAACGATTTCTTCTGGACATGGGACAAAACAGATGATGAACTGGAAGCTGTTTTCACAGTTGCTGATGCTCTCCGTTTCATGAGAGAGAACAATATCTCCACAAAAGTATTCGAGAGTGGTCTTGGAATCTCTATCTTCCGCGATAACTCTACACGTACACGTTTCTCTTTTGCTTCCGCATGTAACCTTCTTGGTCTGGAAGTACAGGATCTTGATGAAAAGAAATCTCAGATCGCTCATGGTGAAACTGTTCGTGAAACAGCAAACATGGTGTCTTTCATGGCTGATGTGATCGGTATCCGTGATGATATGTACATCGGAAAAGGACATGCTTACCAGAAAGAATTCATGGAAGCTGTTACAGAAGGAAACAAAGACGGTATCCTTGAGCAGAGACCTACTCTTGTAAACCTTCAGTGCGACGTTGACCATCCGACACAGTGTATGGCAGATATGCTCCACATCATCCATGAATTCGGCGGTGTTGAGAATCTGAAAGGCAAAAAGCTTGCTATGACATGGGCTTACTCTCCTTCCTATGGTAAACCACTCTCCGTTCCACAGGGTGTCATCGGACTTATGACACGTTTCGGTATGGACGTTGTTCTGGCGCATCCGGAAGGATACGATGTAATGCCAGAGGTTGAGGAAATTGCCAAGAAAAATGCTGAGAAGTCCGGCGGTTCTTTCACAAAGACAAACAGCATGGAAGAAGCATTCAAAGATGCCGATATCGTTAATCCAAAGAGCTGGGCTCCATTTGCAGCAATGGAAAAACGTACCAACCTCTATGGTGAAGGCGACTTCGACGGAATCGATAAACTGGAAAAAGAGCTTCTTGCTCAGAATGCAGAGCACAAAGACTGGGCTTGCACAGAAGAACTTATGAAGACTACCAAGGACGGCAAAGCGCTTTACCTGCACTGTCTGCCAGCTGATATTACAGGCGTAAGCTGTGAGACCGGTGAGGTTGATGCAAGCGTATTTGACCGTTACCGTATCCCGCTTTATAAAGAAGCAAGCTTCAAACCATATGTAATTGCAGCAATGATCATGCTCTCCAAATTTGAAAACCCACAGGATATCCTGAAAAAACTGGAAGTAAAGGCTGCTCCGAGAATTATGGAATAATGCTTTTCAGGGGGCTGTAGGAATACAGCCCTTTTTTGTTCTCATTTTTGATGGTATTTCTTATATTATATATGTTTTTCGTATAATAAATTGTTATATTGTATATTTTTAATGATGTAATTTATGAAGGTGAACTATCTCAAACCAGAGCATATTTAAAAAGGGCTTTCCGTAAAATGTGTGTCACAATTTGTGGGAGTTTTTGCTCTGTTTCCTTATAATACTTTAAATCGGTTTTATTACTTTCATAAATTCTTTCTCTAGGGAGGTTTCTATGATATATAAAAGAAAACGTATCGTGGTTGCTCTTGGCGGCAACGCACTTGGAAATACACTTCCAGAACAGATGATAGCAGTAAAATCTACTGCAAAAGCGCTCTGCGACCTTATCGAGGAAGGTCACCAGGTAGTTGTTGTTCACGGAAACGGACCACAGGTAGGTATGATCAACAACGCTATGACTGCACTTACCCACGAAGATCAGGCACAGCCAAACACCCCGCTCTCTGTCTGTGTAGCTATGAGCCAGGCTTACATTGGCTATGACCTTCAGAACGCACTCCGTGAGGAACTTCGTAAGCGTGGCTTCATGCGCACCCCGGTTGTCACCGTTGTCACCCAGGTTCGTGTCGATCCTGAGGATCCTGCATTTGAAAATCCAAGCAAACCAATTGGTAAATTCCTTACCAAAGAAGAAGCTGATTTCCAGGCAAAAGCCTACGGACATGTTATGAAAGAAGATGCAGGCCGCGGCTACCGCCGTGTGGTTGCTTCTCCCAAGCCAGTGGAAATCGTAGAGCAGGATGCCATCAACAGTCTTGTAGATGCCAACAAGATCGTCATCTGCTGTGGCGGGGGTGGAATCCCAGTCACCTTAGAAGGCCACCATCTAAAAGGTGCCTCTGCTGTCATTGACAAAGATTTCGCAAGCTGCCTGCTTGCAAAGCAGCTGGATGCAGATATGCTGATCATTCTGACTGCTGTGGAAAAAGTTGCCGTTAATTTTGGCAAAGAAAATGAGAAATGGCTGGACGATCTTACTGTTTCCCAGGCCAGAAAATACATTGAAGAAGGCCAGTTTGCCGCTGGATCTATGCTGCCGAAGGTTCAAGCCTGCGTAGACTTTGCAAGCTCCGGCACCGGCCGTACAGCTATGATCACCCTGTTGGAAAAAGCCAAAGATGGTATTATGGGAAAGACGGGGACACAGATTCATTTGTAAGAAGTGTTTGGGACTGATAGAGAACCACCTTTTAATTGTATATAGAAAACGGACTATCGCTTAGTACGAAAAGAATACTCAAGAGACTGATTAATCCGATAAAAACGATAGTCCTAATTTCTATATCAAATCATATTTTTTCTTTTCTTGCAGACACAAATTATTAATATATTTATCCATATAATCAAAATCCGGAATGTTCGTCTGTTTTGCTGGTAATGGAAATGTAAAATCTTTTTTTACATGTCTATTAAGTTCATTAATAAAAGCCTTATAATGTAATCTGCTTTCTTTAAAAATACATGTCGCAATAAATAATTTTACGTTCCTCGTCATTTCAAATTTAGGTATTAAAACAATTACATTCTGGCTAGTATAAAACGCATTCTTTTGAATAAAACATGACCCTAAATACTCGCCTCCCAAAGCTAACGTCATATATCCAGCTTTATAAGGTTCTACATTTTCAATTAAATCAATTCTAGTTGTAACTCCATTATTCGTGTTAGCTCTACCCACAAAATCTATTTTGGGATTCGCATCTTTCATTTTAACTTTATCAAGTTTTGTGCCCATATCAATATCGAATAAGTCATACAAATGAAACCGTTTCCACGCAGAAATATCCTTTCTATTTTGCCTTGTCTCTATCAAATTTAGCAATTTTAATTTCTCTCGAGTTTTACGTTGAACATCACTAATATAATCATCCATATATTTCCAATCCGGATTTTTCTCGAAATCAACTGGCAATTTTATTTTTTCTTCAAGGATTTTTTTCTTTGTTACCGCATCATTCCATGTATATCGTTGTTCAAATGCAGTCCGAATAACAGAAATCAAAAATAAGTATTGATTTTTCTTTACATTTTTATCTTTCGCTATCAAAACAAAATTGTGACTATCATTCGAAATAAATTTTTCTTTTTGATATGTTAATGTGAACGTTTTTCCACCAACTAATATACAATTGCCTGGCATAACTTTATAATTTTGCGGATTAATATGAGCACACACACCATTATTTACACTACTCGCTGTAACAAAAGGAATTACGCCGCTTCCATCTTCTATATCCCTTGCCAATACATTTCCTGTATTATCAGCTTCAAATAAATCAGCTATTAAAAACTCAAACCAATCTTTTACATCAATTCTTTTCATTCATCTCCCCTCGGTTCACTATCTAACTTTTTATTCATCGTAATCTGAACAGTATCATTTGACGATGAAATAGAACTTCCATATATCACTTTATTTAAAACTTTATCACTAAAATCTTTAACATCTATACCATCTTCATACATTATATAATTAAGAACTGTCTTTGTAAAATCTTCGTCCGATATCTCAAATGGTTTCTCCGGTAATTGATAAGATAGATGTTCTTTAGGGTTAATTATTTGCCTAGTATTATACAAATAATCATTCCCATCATGTATAGCCTTAATCCAATAATCTTCTTTAGACTCCCATCTGTTTTTTATATCTTGCCTTCCTTTATTTTTTACAGTTTCAAGACCATCATCTTCAATATAATATCCAATGACATTATCATTTCCTTGCGGTCTTCCTGCTTCAAAAACAAAAATCGAAGGAGTCGTCCCATTAAGGAACAGGTTTTCAGGCATTTTTATTATGGTTTTTAATGTATGGTCTTTTAAAATTTTATTACCATATTTTTTATCTGCTCCGTCTTTTTCAAGTTTTTTATCTGGAAGAATAAATGCACAAGGTGTTCCTTTAGGAACACTATCAAGAACATTTTTTACAATTTTCATACATCCATATTTTCTTTCATATGGCGGATTCATCAATACTTTGGTTATATTTCTCAGAACTCCATCAACAGGTTTTCCATCATCATCAAATTTTGTCGGTGTTTTTTCCCATTTTATCCACTCACCGGCATCTTTTTCTCTTGCATCAAGTAACGCCAAATTTGTTTTTCCATCCTTATGAATCATCATATTTGCACAAGCAAGGGCAAAGACTTTATTGTACATTTCAATACCAAACAGCTGTCCACTTTTTATTTTTGATGCTTTATCAGTATTAACACCACCTGCTTCTTTCATCATATTACACATTGCCTTTACTAAAAACGCGCCAGAACCACAAGTGGCATCGGTTGCCGTGTCTAAATTGATACAATTTAACGGAGCACACTTTTTACTCCGTAACGATGCACCCGCACATGTGCATTTTTGCACACCCCTGTTAACGATTCGGTGTGCAACGTTACGAGGTATGATATTCCTTTTTACCTTTGCCTGTGCGTACATCGGCAAGCCCCCTTCTCGGTAGTCCACTGCTACAAATTGGAATTATTATATTTTATTCCACAAAGTGAATTCGGTTTGAATCAAAACGATCCTGCTGTGCTCGCTCTTCATTTGGATATCCAAGTGCAAAGAGTGAAAAAACAGCAACATCCTCTGGCAGTTCCAGAATCTGATGAATCTGATCCATCCATTCCTGAATCGGCGAAACACCGATACAAACACCGCCTAGACCAAGTGCATCTGTCTCAAGCCACATATTTTCTATACAAATCCCCATGTCAATGGATACCATAGGCAAGGCCGGAAGGTTTTCTTTGCGGTATACCGGAACGATGACAACAGGTGCTCCAGCAGCACAGCCTGCATAGGGTGTGGTCTGTGATAGTTTTTGAATTTTCTCTGGATCTGTCACCACATAAAACTCCCATGGCTGCTGATTGCATGCGCTTGGTGCCTGCATAGCCGCCTTTAAAATCTGAAGGATTTTTTCTTTTTCTACAGCTTGTTTTTTGTATTTACGAATACTCACGCGGTGAAAAATTTCATTCATCTCTGCTCACCTCCCTACAGATTATTTCCAATGTCTTCAAGATCTTTCAGTGCAGCCGCATTTTTAGAGAGTTCATCTCTTGCATTGGCATAATACGACTTCTGGAACAGCAGATCCCAGGACAGATACTTTGCCATATAGTCAAACTGTTTATTGATTAATTCGTATTGAATGCTATCCACGGGTGAACCACCCACCACGATGGTGCCGACTTTCTTATTTTTCAGCTGTAATCCTTTGCAGTAGCACTTATCGATAATAAGCTTCAGCTGTGCGGACATTCCCCACCAGTACACCGGTGTTGCAAACAAGATCATATCCGCATCCACAATTTTATCAATTGTTGGATTGGTATCATCCTTGTCTACACATCCTTTGTAGCATTGACAAGCTCCACATCCCTTGCAAAAAGCAATGTGCAGTTTTTCCGGTGAGATGATTTCAATTTCATTCTTTTTGCTTGCACCTTTTACGAATGCTTCAATAGCCGTCAACGTGTTCCCTTTTCTAGCACTTCCATTTATAATAATTATTTTCACTTCAATTGTCCTCCATCTTCTAAGACATAATGTACTTTGAGATTGTATTGGTTACTTCTTCCACATCATGGCACTTACTTTTCCGCTTGAAGGATCTTCGGCAACACTTCAAGAAAGTGCTTTCCAATTTTCTCAGCATCGTAATTGTTTGCCTGACAGATGAGACGAAGGCCATCCGGTGTCAGTATTCGACCGTTATTTTTGTCACGGAGATATTTTTGATATTCTTCGTATTCCGAATTTTTAATCTGCTTCATTGCGCCCCTCCACCATATTTCAATTACAGGTACTTCTTGAAAGCCTTCTTCATTTTGAGCATGACATCAATGAGCCAATCGAACTGTGCATTCCATTGATTCTTATCGCCAAAATTCACGCTTTTTTCAATAACGATTCGGCTGGCCTTACGTTCTGGCAATTCGCGCCAGTCAAACTTCAGCCCAGCGTTCGCTTCAATCTCATCCCTGTTGAAGAGTAACGAATGGAACAGCTCTTTATCCTCACTGATATACAACTCCACATCAAGCTCGTCGCGCTTCTGAATCTGTGAAACAGCGATGTGGCAAGCAGAGGATCCCACGCTGAAATTCATCCAGTGATCCATTGATGGCTTTCTGCGATTGAAGTTTTTTGCAAACTGTTCATTCTGAAAAGCGTAATCCTGAAATGCCACCCAATAATCATAGCGTTGCTGCTGAGTTGCATTTGCAGAGTCACTCTTCTTTACTTCCTTTGTCCAGTCGTTCGGTTTTTCAATAACTTCAAACTTTACCGCCGGTTCCGAATTGCCGATTCTATACAACTTGATCTCACAAAGGAAAAATCCCACCTTTTCATCGGTGTGGTTGTTTAACCATTCAATTGCAGCCTTATGTTCTTCACGTGCATGTTTCACCACCCAAATAATCACATCTGCCGACTTACCAGATGCATAAGTAATCAGCTTGCCCAGATGGTCATGGTTGGTATCCTCCAGCTGATTCTCTATGATGATTTTTCGATCTGTTCCAGTTTCAGAAGCAAAAATATCCACATTGAAGTCTCCAACGGAGGATTCTGTTTCATCCACTGTAATATCAAGCCCTACAGCATCTGCTAGAAGCGCAATATTATCATCCTGCGAAAGCCATGGCGTAAAATCCAAAGCTTCGTGTGGCCATACTGTTCGCAAATCTTTGATTTCTTCTAATTTACTCAGATTCACCATTTACATTAAGCCTCCTTTTTCACATATGTCAGCTCAACGTCGTATCCAAGTTCTTCCAGAAGTCGTACAAAGGTCTTGTTTATAATCCCATCATTTTTGTTGATCAAACGGCTGACATAAGAGCCGGTTGTTCCGGCCTTCTCTGCAATCTCAGCTTGTGTAGTATCTTCTTCTAAGCACTTTATCTTTATTTCTTTTTCAAAATTGTTTTTTACCATTCTTCGTTCCCCCCAGTGTAGTGGAATTGCACGATTAAGATAATTCATTTTATCATGTAACGATTTTAAGTACAATCCAGTAGAATCATTTTTGTATTTTCACCAACGCAAAAAGCACCTAAGAGATATTGCCTCTCAGGTGCTAATTCTTTTTGTTTCTTACTCTACTGTAATCTCTGTTCCATCTTTAAATGTCACAGAGCGATTTTCTTTTCCGATTGTTACATATTCCACCATGCTACCCCATAAGGCATCATCAAATTCCGCAAGGACGCATTGCTGCTCTTTCAGGTTTTTGATGAATTGCTTGATTCTCTCGCCATGAGCTTCTTTCTGCTCAATTTTTGCAACCAAATCGTCATAACTTTTCTTAGCCGTTTCGTAGCGCTGCACCAGGCCATCGTACCGTTTCTGATATTCATTCTGGTCCTGCGCTACACGAGCATTTTCAGCTACTAGGTTCTGCGTCATTTCCACCAATACAAGGATCTCATCTTCCAACCTTTGTTTTTCTTCAATCATAGACTCCGTCTTGCAGAGCGTCTTTCGAATAATTTCTGCATTTTCGATGATTTCCTTTTTCTCTGAAAGCAATTCATTGTAGGCCTTGATAAACAATTCCTTAACTTCTTCTTCCGTCACATGTGGTGTCTGGCATTTCTCGTTTTTATATTTATGGTTGCAGCGGTAAATTACCTTTCGATACTGGTCAGTGGAATGCCACACCTTTGCCCCGTACCATCCGCCGCAATCTCCGCATTTGATTTTATTGGAGAAAATACTCACTCCACTATATCTTGTACCGCCACGCTTTCGTTTGACAAATTCTGCCTGAACCGTGTCGAACACCGCTGGGCTAATGATAGCTTCGTGATTACCTTCTACATAATACTGCGGAACTTCGCCTTCATTCTTTTTCATCTTTTTCTGAAGGAAGTCCACTGTAAATTCTTTCTGCAGAAGCGCATCCCCTTTATATTTTTCGCCGCCGAGAGACATAATCGGAGTTATTTGATCATCATTACCTGAATAAACGGCA
>ERZ772818.3733-NODE-3733-length-10060-cov-3.339230_pt1 | contig 10060 bp, 9 predicted proteins | sample MGYA00580837_ERZ772818 | MGnify/ENA primary metagenome ERZ772818 (study PRJEB29015, sample SAMEA2737671) | human gut metagenome | biome: human gut; feature: human-associated habitat; material: faeces | place: China | collected 2012 ...
TATTTTTATAAAAATTTAATTATATATTAGTCACTACTGTCACTATTGACATAAAGCCAGTAAAATCAACATTCTAGGACGTGACAGTTTCTTTTTTAGAACTTGGCAACTTAGTCATAGCTGTCACGTTTTTTCGAACAATAAGCAACATTTAAAATTAATAATATTCGTATTTTAGTAAAAAAATCATAATATTGTTAGTTTTGAAGTTTTTTCGCAGTCACTAGCAGTCACTTTTTATTATATTTTCATCTTCGTATACATTCCCCAGCGCTCTTAATACTTTATTATGCTATGCTCAACTGTTACCTTAATCACCTCAAACCTAAAACTGAAATAAAATTTTGTAGAGCTTATCGACGCTATTTCCACTACTACATTTTAGAATACCCCGGGCCATCTATAGAAGTAGTAGTAAATCAGCTTACAAATACTAAACTTTCACACTAAAAAGAATCATTTTATCCTTTAAAACACGAATTGATTTCGCCTTTATAACATTTATATCACTAATGCGAACTACACAAACCTAGTAATACCAATACTTAAACTATATTTTACAGTTCATTTTATTAATTTCGCTAAATTGAGATTATGCGAAATTCGCTTTTAAACAATACGAACTCATATCAATACTTATTGCGAAATAAAAACAGTTGCTTGTACTTCCGAGGGTTGGCTTTCAACTTCCTATATTTTTCTCATCTTCTTACTATATTCTTGCCCCTATCTTATTTAACTGCTCCATTACATAATTAATCATTACTAACTACATATATACACTCCTGTACTAGATTATTATCTATTGCATCAAGCTTATCTCTTAATATCTTGGTATATCTTAATTACCTATAAATGTATAATATTGTCTATTATCTTTACTGATTCCAACTTACTTACTTTCTTTATATTTTAACTACTGATTCTATATTAGGTCACATTTTTAAAATTACAATTGTGACCTCGTTAAATGGCTTGTTTACTGGGCTTATACTGTTTTTTTATCAAGGTCACATTTTTTTATTATATACTGTGCTACTTTTATATATATATTGTTAAATTTTATCAATCTTATATTTCTTTATAATAGTTTTACTTTATATTTTGTGACTTTGTGACTTTTTAATATACAATTGGCTCAACCATGCCATTTTCAAAGGGTCACATTTTAGGTCACATTTAGGTCACAATATTTTTAAAATGTGACTTTTGCTAATAATTGTGACCTTTTCAAATCATTATAAATTATTTAATTATAATATAGGCAATAAAAAAAAGAGTGCTTATACTAACACTCTTCCTCACTATCATCTTTCAATTCTTCTATCTCTGCTAATACTGCATCTATATCCATATCCTTTGCTGGTGTCCTATATTCAGTTTGTTCTTGGACCATCTTAGTCGGTGTTCCAACTAACCTATTGATACAATAAGTAATTGCATCTAGTCTAGTCTTATCACTTTCACTCTTTAATGCTATCTTACATAACTCATCTAAAAATGGATTAACATTAGCTAAAAGCTTTCTTTCTATACCAGATTTTAAAAAGCTAATCTGTCTTTCCATTTCATATTTAAAGTCATCCTGTTCTTTCCACTTATATATAGTTGACCTGGTAACTCCAACTAATTCAGCTGTATTGGATATAGTTTCTCCAGCTACAAGTAATTCGATTGCTTTTAATCGTTGTTGATCTAACATCTTTTCATCTCCTTTCTTCTTAATTTTTTATATCATTTGTTATCTTTATATATACCAAAATACTAATTTTAAATACCCTTAATATACTTATATACCTAAAAAAGAAGTGCTTTGCAGCACCTCTTAAAATTGAAAACTTGAAGATGATATAGGGATTACTTTAGTATCCATTCCAGTATTGAAACTATCTGCATAATCGCTTGGCACTAAATTATCACAACCTATCTCTATTAACTTATTTATATAAAACTTAGTTGTACATGAATTGCCACCAACTTTCTTTTGCGCAGAACCTTCTGATATTCCAGCGTTTTTTATTTGTTTATTAAAATCATCAAATGGTAATAATGGTGTAGTTTTCCCATAATCTTTATTATATTTACTAAGTAAGTCCACCATGCGTTTTGCATTGATATATGCAAATTCGTCTTCACATCGAATACATTTATTTTGTTCATCTTTATCAATATAATAAATAATATCATTAAAGTATCTTAACATCTCTACTGAAATACTTGAAGGGCCATCTTCACTATTGCCAACATTCTCCTCTATTACATTTTTAAGAATACCTTCAGAATAATCAATAGCTATAAAGTCTTCTCCTATTATACTTCCACAAATTTCATTTAATATTTCCATTCCTATACATGCATTAATAAATAACTCTAATGGTCTATCTTTTAATTTGCTATGTCGTCCTATCTCCTCAAATAATTCTCTCTTACCTATATAGTCTTCGTCTGATAAAGCTATTAGCTTGTTTACTATAGTTCTACCTAGTTTATAAGTAATGTCTTTATTTTTTTCTAACCATCTTAAATCTTTTTCGCTTCCTTCTGGTCTTTCAATTTTTGATAGATAAGCAATCATCACCTTTTCTATAGTTGATTTATCTTTATTAGGAAAACTTTCTTCACCAGTCATTATTAATGGAGCTCTTAATACATTTTGCTTTACTGTTTGATTTTTCTGACCTCTTTCATCAGAATTTCTTTCATAGAGATTCCTTATTAAATTTGAAAAATCAGTTATTTTATGCTGCTGCATATGAGAAGGCTTGTACTCTTCAAATAGAACTGGATAGTTGCTCTCTGATAACGCTTTTATCATAGGGAACTTAGTTGTACTTGTTATGTCTATAGCTGGATTATTTTCACTGTAACCTAATAAAGGCTTTATAACATTCTTTAGTATTGCAGTTTTACCACTTCCACTTTCTCCAACTAAAAACAACATTGTATTGGTTATGTTATTTCTTTCAGCTATATATCCCATCATTCCATGTATAACAGTACCAATTATAGAATATATATATTGCTTAGATTGAACATTTAATAAGTGCTGCAATAATTCTTGTAATTCTTCACTTTCTATAGGATCTATATTTGAAAATATTATTTTCTTATCACTATCTGCTTTTATTTTCTTATTTGTTCCATTTGGTGTAATTAATCCATCATTAGTTACTAATCCTTTATCAGTAAATGTATTACCTTTATATAGAGTTATTTTATCTGTAACAAAATATCTATTAATCCATTCTTTTAATTCAGTTAAATCATCTATTTTCCCCTTAAAAGTTAAATCCATTGAGCCCAAAAATGCTTTGAAACTTCTTACATCATCAAATACAGTTACACTCCCCCTTTTAATTACCTCTTTACCATTTGGAGTTAGAAAACATACTTCAATAACATCTCCATCACCATCAACTACATCAACTATTTTTGCATACTTTATATTAAAATTACTAATATACTTATTATATGCTTCCATATCTTTTCTTCTAGGAATTATATATTTATATATCCCTATATGATCTTGCTGAAGAATATTTTTATTTTTCAAATCTAAAGTATTATATATACACTCCTTTAACTCTTCCCTAGTATGTCCAGCATTTATCCAATCAGTTATATCACCTTTTTCTATTTCATCAATATTAGGCAGTTTTATAACTTTAAAGCTCTTTGCATATCTAAATGTTTTATTCTTTATTTCCTTTAAATAATTTTCTCCGGCCTTATCATTGTCTGGGATTATATTAATTCTAGCACCTTCCAACAATTCATAATACTTTTCCTCTTTAACATTCTTATATGAAGTAGCTGTATATCCCAAATAAGACATTGTATCCACGTCCTTTTCACCTTCAACGATAAATATATCTTTTTCATCATTAAGCGCCTGTTTAAGCTTATAAAGGTTATATGGAACTTCCTCTCCAAATCTATTATTAACAACAGAATTATTTTCAATATGGCAATATGGTGTCACTTTATTACCATCACTGCTTACAAATTTTATCTTTGAATATTTATAATTATTAAACTCATCTGTAAAATCATAAATAGCCGTTATTTCAGCACCTTCTCTGCACCCACCTTTTTCTGTTTGCTTAATTGCATAGTCCTTTATTTTCTCTCTTCTTAACTCTTTTTTCCTATATTCTTCATTCAATTCTACCCCTAAATACTTACAAGCTTCAGAATAATTAAGTCCTTTGGTTTCCTTTATGAAGTCAATTGCATTTCCTCCTATGCCACATCCGAAACAGCGGAATTTTTTTCTTTTTTTATCATATGAAAAAGATGCTGTCTTTTCATTATGCCCTGGTAGAGGGCAATGTATTTTATTTTCTCTATTAAATTTTAATCCTGTTTCATTCTCTATAAGTTCTTTTAAGTTTATGTCTTCTACTTTCAAAATTCCACCACCCTCTATTTTATGTTATTATTTCTTTCCTTTAATACCCTCGCAATTTCTTCTGCTTCTAAATGACTTATGTAATCTACTATATCTTTATATCCATCAAACTCAGCGAATCCATCCAGAAATGCTTTTTCATTTCTTATCAAATATCTTATATAATCTGATATAGAGTTAAATCCCTTAATATTTGCTAATACCTCTAAGAATCTTTTCTCATCCTCTGTAACTCTAATTCCAATAGTTTTACTCTTAACTTTTCTATCGCTTACAATATCAAATTTACACATAATTTACCCCTCCCCTTTCATAACCGTTAAACACTTCGTTTAACATTATTTATACATATACCTACAAAAACATTTTTTATTCCCTTAAATTAGACTTTTTTTGTTAATTTTCTGTAAACAATATTTTTTTTGATAGTATAGTCACATGGCGGACCACCAACTATACTATCGATTCTATCTATTAAAAATTGGCAGCAAACCTTATTTGACTTAAAGTTTGTTTGGTCTCTCTTGCATCAAAATTGTTATCTTTAAATTCAATATAGGTGTTATTTCCGATATCTTTATCCTCAATTGCTTTCAATATCTTTTCCAATACAGGAATACTCTTTGTATATGATCCTGCAGCAATGTTATTTCCAAAATTAGAAATCTCATTCCATAATGTATCTAAAGGTATTACTGCTTCAGCTTGTCTACTTCTTCCTTTATTCTTCTCTCCTGCCATAACTCCATATCCAATTAATGTAGGCTCTGTTAAAATACCACCATTTTCAAGATAAGACATTTCCGGTATATTTACACCAAAGGTCTTACCTCCTACTCCAGGAACCCAATCCGGTATATTAACTGAAATACTATTAAGGCCACTTATCGCTCTATTTATTATTCCTATTACTGCATTTATAGGTACTTTAACTATCTCAACTATTCCTCCAAATATTCCACCTAATGCACTAACTACACCACTCCATGCTTTACTCCAACTACCTGTAAATACTCCTGTAATAAAATCAATGATTCCAGTAAATACAGGCTTAAGTGAATTGTTCCATAATCCAGCTATAAAATGAAAAGCTCTCTCTATAGTTGGAACTATACTTGTATTAAAAACATATTCAAATACTGGAGCCAATACATTACTTATAAAGTTTCCTATAGCCTCATAACAAGGTTTTAAGTTATTATTCCATAAGTTACTAACATCACTTACAAATCCACTGAAAAATGCTGTTATTTGTGGCATATGTTGTGCAAAAGCATCTTTAACCCAACCTATAACCTGTACAATTAAATCAAATATAGGCTGTCCTATACTACTCCAATATGTTTTTATAAATTCCCAAGCTCCTTGAAAAACAGTTTTCACAACTTCCATTATGCTTTGAGTTGTAATTCCCATCTCACTAAAATTATTTTTAATATTATCTATTATAGGCACTCCTATTGTTGTCCATTTTTCAGCTATTCCGTTAACAAAATCTATTGCACCATCAACCATTTTTCCGAAAAAAGATACAACCTTAGTTGCCATTGGTAGGAAATATGACCCTAATGTTTGTACAAATTCCTCCATTTTAGCTTTAGCACTTCTTATTTGATTAGCATAACTATTGGCACTTCTTTCAGCATCTCCAACAGCATCAGTTGATTGCATCAAAATAGCTTGATAGTTGACTTCCATCTTTTGAGCTTCCGTTAACTTATCAAATTTACCTTGCATACCTAGAGCTTCCATTGCCATTGCTCTTGTATTATCATTTAATACTGCCCCTAATGATTTAGCACTTTCAGTTTCCCCCATAATAGCCTTACTCATTTTTTCTACTGCATCAGCTTCATTTAAGTTATTGAAAGATGCTAAGTCTAAAGCTAATGATACAAGTTGCTCCGACATTTCTGCCCCTGCTTCTCTTGTCATTCCCATACCAACGAACATATTTTGATTATCTGCAAGGTATGTCTTAATTTCATTCTTATTTCTTCCTATAGAATCAGAAAACTTACTAGCCCATGCATCAACATCATCAACCATGCCATCAAAAACTACTGCAAACTTATTTTCCATTTCCTCTACAGTTGAAGTAGCATTTAAACATTCAATTCCGAAACTAGCTATTTCTTTAGTTGCAAAAACAGCAGTAAACATCTTACCAAATTTACTTATCTTACTGCCCATGCCCTCTATAGTCTTTCCACTAGATTCAACTGTACTATCTACTTTATTTAAGCTATCAACAGCATCTTTTACATCAACATCAATCGTTCCCTGTAATCTAAAAGCATCACTTGCCATTTATTTCACCTCTGTTCTCATTATTATATCTATTTAACTATTTTTACTTTTGGTAAAGTTGCTGTAACTTTTGCATCACACTCATCCGGAACACTTTTTAAGAATTCTGCTTTCATTGATTCAACATGATCCTTTCTTAACTTATAGAGTTCCATTTTTGATAAGTTTTCAAAACTATTAGCTTCTTCTTCAGTCACAGGCATTAACACTTCAATATTAATAGCCATAGTTATTTTCATTTTTTTTGACATAATAAACACCTCCATTTTTATTCTTAAATACGTCTATACATATACCTTATACCTACTTTTTAAATTCTCTACTTTATCTTAAAAGGGAAAATAGCACCTATTTTTTATAAGTGCTATCAGCTTGTCCTATAAAACAGCTCCAATTAAACTATCTAGAAACTCGTCTACTTTACTTAGTAAAACACGCTTATTTCTTCCTATAGTTATTACTGGGAACCCTTCCATCCTCATTAATTGTCTTGCTTTATGTTCGCTAACTCCCATTATTTTAGAAAACTCCTTAGCACTACAAGTTTTTTGCTTCCATAACTCGTCATATCTATTCATCTTATCCTGTAACATATATATCCTCCTGGTATTTCACTTATTTATTGAAAAACAATTCTACAACTGTTGTATTTAAAGCATAAGCAATCTTTTTAAGAGTTCCCACTCTAACACCATCTATTTTTCCTTTTTCTAATGCAACAATTGTATTTAATCCAACCTTAGCTCTTTTTCTTAATTGTTCTTGAGTTAACCCCATACTAATTCTCTTTAACTTCAAATTCATAAAACCCCTCCATACCGGTAATTTATTTACCTTATACAACTAATATACTCCCTTTATATTACCGGTGTCAATATTATTTTATAAAAAAGTTGTAATTTTATTACCTGTTATGTTATTATTTTTTTCAAGGAGGTGTAATGATGAAATCATATTCTCAAATAATTGGTGAAAATATTAAAACTTATAGAAAAGCTAAATGCTTAACACAGACTAAACTTGGTGAATTGATTGGTAAAAGTGAAAGTACTATAAGAAAATATGAAGCTGGTGCTGTAGAACCATCTTTTAATATACTTTCTGCTATATCTGAAGCTTTAGGTGTTGAAATAGAAGATTTAGCTACAAGGATATACTCTTCAGAAGAAGAGGCCAATAAAGAACTGGTTAAATCTTTTCTTTATGATACTATCCAACTTATTGATGATAACTTTTCAAGTATTCAAGAATTAATGGAATACCTTATTAGCAGCAGTTTATTTAAAAATCAATTCAAAATAGATTTAACTAAATATTCTAAAGAAAAGCAAAATGAAATTATTGAAGATATCTGTAAATATATTGAGTGGATCTGTCATAGAGAAAAATAAATATTATATCTAATTTAAAGGAGTGAGAACTTATGAGGAAAAAGAGGTTAAATGGTGAGGGGACAATATCTAAAGTTAAACGTGGGGATAAAGACTACTTTAGATACATGGTTACAACTGGATATGATGACTTAGGTAGACAACTAAGAAAACAATTCTATGGGAAAACTCAAGAAGAAGCAATCAATAAATATACAGACTGGAAGAAAACACAGGCAGTTAATAGTTCAGATTTATTTACTTTTGCTGGAGCCTATAAAGATTGGCTATTTACCTATAAGAAGTTAGAATATAAAAAGTCTACATTTGAAAGATATTATGGTATATATGAAAATTATATTTCTAATGAAATTAATACAAAAAAATTAATATCTAATGTCCATAGTTCTAAACTTACGGATCCTAATATCTCTTCTAAAGAAAAGGAAAGAATAAATAATGCTATTGAAAAAAATAAACAATTAGCTAAGTTGCATAAATCTAATTTAGGTAATAAAAAATTAACTGATATAGATACTAAAACACTTCAATTATATTTCAATAAGCTTCATTTATCATTTAATAAACCTGCTAGTACACTTAAGAGTATTAACATGAGGTTTTCTTCATTCTTTAAAGATATGGTTGTACAAGGTAAAATAGTTAATAATCCATGTATAGGCATTAAATATCCAAAGGATAATTATACTATAAATGAAAGTGAACAATTTATATTGCTTTCAAAAGAAGAGCAGGATAAACTTATTGCTGCCAGTAAAGGTGATAATTTAGAATTAGTAATCAATTTAGGATTACGTGCTGGCATGAGATTAGGTGAAATACTTGCATTAACACCTAAAGATTTTGATTTAAAAAATGGTTGGATTAATATAAATAAAACTTTAAAAAAAGTTGCTGATATAAATAATAATGGTGAAAGAAATTATTCAACCGATATCATGACACCTAAAACAAAAAATTCTATAAGGAAAGTGCCTTTAGCAAAAATATTAATACCTTTAATAGAAAAACAAATTGATATTAATGCTAGAAATAAATCACATCTAGGAGAGTTATATCGTGACCATCACTTATTAATTTGCAAAGCGGATGGTAATCCAATAGATACAAAACTTCCTAATAGAAGGTTAAAATCATTATTAAAGAAAGCCGGAATTGATAAAGACTTACATTTCCATAATCTAAGGCATTTATTTATTAGTAATTGCTTTAATAAAAATATAGATCTTTCCTCTCCGGAGGAGCTGTTCTCTTTTGCTATAAAGGACAAAAATGTTTTTCTTGGAGTGGAGCTTTGCTTGGCGGAAAATACCGCAGAGGAGCTTATGAACGTTCAGCTAACAAGGGGAACGATGTCCTCGGAAAACTTCACACAGGTCATAAAAATCGGTAAGCCAGGCATCTGCCACTGTTTTTGCACCATGAAATTCATTTCCCTCTGTGTCAATTCTTTCTTCGTCCACTCTCTGGTATCGACAACACGCTTACGCATTTCTTCAAAATACGCTTTATCACGGATCGCAGCTGCACCGATCTCTACTGACAATCTTGTCATCGGATAACTGTTGTAAGAAAAGCGGACATCATTCATCGCAGCAATCAGTTCTGCACTACCCATGGCATGTCCGATACGCATACCGGCAAGTGAACGGGATTTAGAATAGGTCTGTACGATCAATACATTGTCATATTCTTTGATCAGTTCTAATGCACTATGATCACTAAAATCAACATAAGCTTCATCAATGATCACGACTACATCACGGTTATGGTCAATGATATCACGCAGCGCATCAAGTTCCTGCACGACACCGGTCGGTGCATTCGGATTTGGGAACACCACGCCGCCGTTTTCCCCATAATAGTCCTCTTTTCTGATCTGAAAATCATCATCTAACGCTTTTGTCTCAAATGGGATTCGAAGCATATCTGCCCACACATCATAAAA
>ERZ772818.3738-NODE-3738-length-10045-cov-3.067568_pt1 | contig 10045 bp, 8 predicted proteins | sample MGYA00580837_ERZ772818 | MGnify/ENA primary metagenome ERZ772818 (study PRJEB29015, sample SAMEA2737671) | human gut metagenome | biome: human gut; feature: human-associated habitat; material: faeces | place: China | collected 2012 ...
TCATTCAGGTGCGTGACAATCAGCGTCTGCTCCCGTGCTTCCGGTGTTCTGCCGGCTCCGGTTATAATACAAATGGTTGGTATCGTCTGTAACCAAAGGACGATTGTTGAAAAGGGTCGTGAAAAAACGACCCGTCAGAAACATATTCTGGTTATAGCTATACCGGTAAGGCAACAAAAAAGATTTACCTAACCATACGTCCTGATAATGATAATTGAACAACTCTTCCAACCGGTTTACATTCCGGTCCGGTAAATCATCCGAATAAAAAACACGTCCTACTCCCATCCCTCCGGCCCATTTCATCCGGTTGGTCAGGAATTGCCTTTCGACATCTACGAAAACTTCTTTTTCACGGTAATCATTGCGGTAATATCCCCGGATGTTGATATGAGTCCCCCAAAGACTGTTCACCTTATATTCCAACTCGTTTCCCCATTTTTTGTCTTTGGTTCCCCGGTAACTGAACTCATAATTCAGGACATGTCCCAATTTCATAAAGTTTTTATTTTCGAGTCCGATATCGAAAGAATTCAAGAAATTCGATTCGACCGTCGCTCCCCACGAAAGCTGATCTTTACAAATGAGGGTAACATTCACCTGGGCAGGGTTGTCCGGATCTTCCGTAACGATCATATTCGCATCATCGATATAATCCAATCTTCTCAACAAAATTTCATTTTGCACCAACTCAAAAGGTACCAATAACATGCCGGGTTTTATCGTCAACTGCCTGCGGATTACTTTTTCGGCCGTTTTCATATGGGTTTTGTTGGCTAAGTTTTTCAGCCATCCCATATCTTCCTCGAAGTAAGTGGTATCGTAAACACTAGTCCCATAAGGAGGCAGAACAACAATAGAAATATCATGAATCACTTTCCCGGAATAAGCTTTAAATCGTTCCTCACTGTTCTGCGTACGCATGACATTCAGATATCCACGATGGGGATTGACGAAGACCATTTTATAAAGTTCTTTCGTCCATTTCGCCTTATAGGCAAAGTCTTTAATTTTGGTATATTCATACCGCAGGGTATCCCGGATCAGACTATCCGGTAAATACACCGGAGACATCTTCATCTGTGCATCAACCGGTAAGGTCATCAGTGGCAAGGAATCCCGCTCCAAAAGATGTTGTAAAGACTGTGCCTGTAAACTTTTCTTAACGGTATCCAGGCGCACAGAATCTTGTACTGCCGGAATCCTATGGTCTATAGCCAGTACCCTTCCAACCCAAAAACAAATGATGAGTATAAATACGATTCTCTTCATCATTTTCCCTCACTCCTCTCTATTTTTCTACAATCAATTTTTCAAAGCCAGGTGAAATCCAGTTTTTCATTTTTCCTTCTTCCAGATAAATAAAAGCGCCTTCCAGTTCAGGATCGGCCAAAACAATCTGCCGGGCTTTTTGCAATCCCAATACCATAAAAGCAGTGGCATAAGCATCGGCTTCCATACAGGTAGGAGCATAAACCGATGCACTGAGCACTTCGGTCTGAACAGGATAACCTGTCTTGGGATTTATCGTATGGGCATACTTTTTACCGTCGTGCACATAAAAATTCCGGTAGTTGCCCGAAGTAGCCAAAGCCCCCTGACTCAGTCCGGCAATCATTTGTAACCGGCGGTTCCGAGCGGTCACATCTTCCTCGGGACGGTCGATTCCTATCCGCCAGGGCCGTTTTTTACTGCTTTGTCCTTTGGCCCTGACCTCTCCTCCGATCTCTACCATATAATCGTTCAAGCCTTTACGCTCGAAGTATTCGGCCACCAAATCTACTCCAAGTCCTTTAGCAATAGAACTGGCATCCAGCGTAATTTCCGGGTATTTTTTCTGCAATTTCCCCTCCGTCAAAGTCAGTAAATCCATACCTACAAATTGCCGTAATGTATCTATACGGGCAGAATCCGGGAAAGAATTTTGTTTAAAACCGAATCCCCAGGCATTGACCAAAGGTCCGACCGTAATATCGAAAGCTCCTTCGGTTTTCCGGTTTACTTGCAAAGCCATCGCATACATTTTCTGAAACAGGGCATCTGTACTATCCGTCTCGTTGCGGTTCAGACGGGCAATAACCGATTCGGGATTAAACATGGAAAGAGAAGCGTTTACCGACTCCATTTGCCGGAGGATTTCCTCTTTCAAATCCTCGTCAGAAGCATAGGATATATGATAAAATGTACCGTAAATCTTTCCTTCGGTATACCGATATTGCTGTACCGGTGTACAACCTCCGATCCCTAACCCCCAGGCCAAACAGATGCAAATCCAATATTTTCCCATTTATTTCCGTTTTTATTACAATTACTCCAATTTAAAAATAATAGCCGAGATTGAAATACACCCCTAATTTCTGGTCCCAATTGGACATATCGAAGGTGACACTGATCGGTCCGATAATGGAATTATAAGCATAACCGGCACCTCCACCCCAAACATCGTCTCCTTTCAGAATATCGAAAAAGCTTTCCGACTGTTTGGCATAATTCCCGGTTAAAGTGATGTAATGCCTCATTCCCAAGCGATATCTCAACTGTAAACGCCCCACGACCACCGAATTATCGAACACCTGCAGATTATGGATACCGTAAAAAGGCAATTGCTGATTCATATACCTTCCGGCTACTTCTCCACCGACATAATTCAGATAAGGAATGGCTATATCGCGTCCGATCAATACCCTTCCGTACAAAGCCGGCAAAAGATATACCCTACGGGTCAGCCGGACGGTCGGTTCGAAATCGGCCGATAAGGCCGAAAAAGGAGCATGCCCGTCATAATTGACCATATTATCGGTGTAAAGTGAATAATCAGCCCGGAAACTCATCCCCTTGTCCGGAAAATATTTCTTATCGTAAGTATCGAAATGAGCTAAAGCATAGTAGCTGGCAAATCCTTGTGACTTCAGATTTTCCGCTATATAATCGGTATTGTACAGGACGGATTTATAATTGAAATATTCATACCGTAACCCCAATTGAAATTTGAAATTCCGGAAATAAATATCCGATAAATTCAGGTCTCCGCGATGATAAGAGAAAGTAATATTATCGACTTTGTCTTTTTTATCGTACAGATTGATATCGTTGTATTTGAACATATAGGATACGCCCAATTTTCTCAGCATATTACTGCCGAAAGAATAATCCACCAATACGTAAGGGTTTTTATTCAAACGTCCGGTAATCGACAGTCTGGACCCCCTCAACGCCCTATGGCTAAGGGTTGTATTCAACAGGATCGAAGCCATTTCTTCCGAGTCGAAACGGAATCCCAGATTCAGTGAACTGGCCGGTTTTTCTTTCAGCCGTAGCGTCAGGTCATAAATCTGATCCCCGTTGAGGGCATAGTTTACATTGGCAAAAGCCCCGGTACCGTATAAAAAAGAAATCGCTTTGTGTAAATCATCCATGGTGATGACAGAAAATTCTTTGATCCCGATTTGCCGTTGTATCCATTTTTCATCTTTTTCCTTCACTCCTTCGATAGAAATTTTTCCTATAATAAGAGTGTCTGTTTCCAAAAACCTGTTTTCGAGATGGGGAGCAGCATCTTCGTCCGGTTCAAGACCGATCTGTTTCTTCAAAGCCATAATTTTATCCCAATTGGCCCGGGCTACCCGTTCTCCTCTTTGAATCATCGTATCGATAGCCTCCGCAGTAAAACTGGCCGCAGTAAATCCTTTCAGATCCGGATTCATATACAAATCCACCATCGCTTTATTATTCTCATAACTCTTCATGCCCATAAAAGCCGTCAGCTGATCGACGATCCCCATGATATTATCCAGTCCTTTCTCATCTTTCAACCCTGTGCTGAGATCCACCCCGATGGTAATTTCGGCTCCCATATTTTTAGCCACATCCACGGGAAAGTTATTCGAGATACCTCCGTCTACCAATACCATACTATCGATAGTTACGGGAGCGAAGACTCCCGGGATAGCCATACTCGCCCGCATCGCCAAAGGCAGTATCCCCTTGTCCATCACCACTTCTTTCCCATCGATCATATTGGCCGACACACAAGCGAACGGAATCGGTAAATCCCGGAACGGAATCGAATCGTGAAAACCGATGGTCAATTCGGAAAACAGGTTATAAATATTCTGTCCGCTCACGAAACCTGCCGGTACCGAAAAACCTTTTTCCTGGGAAAAAGAAAGGGAAATGAGGTATTTCTCATTGGATTCTTTCTCGGTAAAAGGCTGGTTGAAACGATATACCTTATCGCTCAGCAAGAAAGGCCAGTTCTGCATCCTGACCAAACTATCCAGCGCCTTGGCATTATATCCGACGGCATACAACCCTCCGACAATAGCCCCCATACTCGTCCCGGAAATATAATCGATCGGAATCCCCGCTTCCTCGAGCACTTTCAGCACACCGATATGAGCAACTCCTTTCGCCCCCCCACCACTCAGCACGACTCCTACTTTTTTACGCTGTCCCAGCGTATCGGGACAAATCAAACAAAAAACAATCAGAACAGATAAAATATATCTCATAAGCGTATTCCAAATAATTTGACAATCATCCTAGCTACAAAGCTATGAAAACATTTGAAGATTCGGAAATTTGAGGATTTCGAAATTATTCCTAATTTTGCTATCCGTGTAAAAAAAATGACCATGGCAAAAATACTTGTAATCGACGACGAACGTAGCATCCGTAATTCGATGAAAGACATTCTCTCTTTCGAAGGACACGAAGTCGTATTAGCTGAAAACGGCATGGAGGGATTGGTGTCGGTGAAAACTGAAAAACCGGAGGTGGTGTTCTGTGATATCAAAATGCCTAAAATGGAAGGAATCGAGGTACTGGAACGAATCAAAGAATTTACTTCCGATGTGCCGGTCATCATGATATCGGGACACGGCACCATAGATACAGCTATCGAAGCCATCAAAAAAGGAGCTTACGATTTCATCGAGAAACCGCTGGACCTGAACCGGATTCTGATTACGATCAAAAACGCAACGGACAAAAACCAGCTTATCGAGGAGACCCAAAAGCTAAAAACCAAAGTCAGTAAGAAATACGAGATGATCGGCCATTCGGATGCATTGAATCATATCCGTATCATGATCGATAAAGTGGCGGTTTCCGATGCCCGGGTACTCATCACTGGACCGAACGGTTGTGGTAAAGAATTGGTAGCCCACCAGTTGCACGAAAAAAGTCACCGTAACGACAGAGCTTTTATAGAAGTCAACTGTGCAGCTATTCCTTCGGAGCTGATCGAAAGCGAACTGTTCGGACACGAAAAAGGATCGTTCACTTCGGCGATCAAACAGAAGAAAGGGAAATTCGAACTAGCCTCGGGAGGGACTTTATTCCTCGACGAAATCGGGGATATGAGCCTGGAAGCACAGGCTAAAGTACTCCGGGCCTTACAGGAAAATAAAATCAGCCGGATCGGAAGCGACACGGATATTCAGATAGATGTGCGGGTCATCGCAGCAACCAATAAAAATCTGAAAGAAGAGATTGCCAAAGGACGGTTTCGGGAAGATTTATACCACCGTCTGAGTGTTATAATTATCGAAGTTCCCCCTTTGAAAGACCGTCCGGAAGATATCGACGAGTTAGTGACCTATTTTCTGGAAACCATTTGCAACGAAATGGGGATAGCACAAAAAAATATTACACCGGAAGCTTTACAAGCGCTGAAAAGTTACGAATGGACCGGAAATATCCGTGAACTCCGCAACGTCGTCGAACGTTTGATTATTCTCGGAAGCCCGACAATCACAGCAGAAGAAGTCAGCATGTATAAATAACCCCGATTCATGGATAAATTTCATCTCGTCATCACCGGCCGGAGAAATACCGGAAAAAGTTCTATCGTCAACACGATTTTACAACAGGATAAAGCCGTTGTCTCCCCCATTGCCGGCACGACAACAGACCCGGTAAAGAAAAGTTATGAAATCCCGGGAGTTGCATCGGTCGTTTTAATCGACACTGCCGGAACGGATGACGAAGGTGAACTCGGGGAATTAAGGGTAAAAAAAACGTTCGAAACCATCCGGCAAGCCGATGCAGCCTTACTGGTGATCACCGGCAACCGATTCGGTCATTTCGAAGAAATACTGACCGAAGAATTTCAAAAGTTAAAACTTCCTTTTTTGATCGTACACAATAAATCGGACCTGGAACCTTTACAGGAGCAACTTCGGGAAAAACTCTTGCAAAAATACGGTACCCCGGTTATCGGTTTCTCCACTTGCCAGGCTAAAAGAGAAATGCTGATTCAAAAAATCGGCACTTTGGTAAACCGGCAAAATTCTTCCTCTCTGTTAGGGGATCTGGTTTGTCCCGGCCAAGTGGTTATGCTGGTCACCCCCATCGATTCGGAAGCTCCGACAGGCCGGATGATCTTGCCTCAGGTACAAATGTTAAGAGAGATATTGGACCGGCATGGTATCGGTATTGTCGTCCAACCCGAAGAAATCACGACTTATTTTCAGCGGAATTCGTTACGACCGGACCTGGTAATCACAGATAGTCAGGTATTCGGCAAAATAGCCCCCTGGATTCCCCAGGATATTCCTTTCACCAGTTTCAGCATTATTCTGGCACACCATAAAGGCAATTTCGACCGATATCTGGCCGGGACCTCCCGCATCCCGGAACTGAAAGACGGCGACCGGATTCTTCTGCTCGAATCCTGTTCCCATCATGTTTCCTGTGAAGATATCGGCCGGGTCAAAATCCCCGCCCTTCTTCGCAAGTATACCGGAAAGCAGCTGGAATTCGACCATATCGCCGGCTTAGACCGGATCGAACGTCCGATAACGGATTATGCCCTGATCATTCAATGCGGAGGCTGTATGATCACAGCCACCCAATTGCGCCACCGTCTGCAACCGGCCATCGATGCCCGGATTCCGGTCAGCAACTACGGCATGACTATCGCCTGGCTCCAGGGCATTTTCGACCGTGCAACTCAGGTATTTACTTGTTATCGTCCCAATCCATCCGTTTAAATCCTTGCCCCATAATCTCCTGAGCATTCAGGATCATGGTAAAAGCACGAGGATCGATATGCTGGATGGCCCGTTGCAAAGTAGTCACCTCTTTACGGTTGACGACCGTCATAATCATTTCTTTCTCCGAACGGTTCCACATCCCGTTGACCGGTACGATAGAGCCGCCCCGGTGTAATTCCGAAAGTATAAACCGACGTAATTCTTCTGTTTTTTCGGATATGATGAAAAAAGTTTTATCGCTGGAATACCCACCGATGACAATATCGATTACTTTCCCCATAATAAAAATAGTGATCAGGGAATAAAACGGAGTTTTCCAATCCGGGAAAGCCACAAAACCCAATACCACGATAATCAGGTCGACAGTCATCTGCATCATCCCCAAAGGCCTGCGGGTCAATTTATGTAATACGGCAGCCAAAACATCCGTACCGGCACTCGAAGAACGGGTCTTGAAAATCAATCCGGCTCCGACTCCGATAACCACACCTCCGAAGATACTGGCCAACAATACCCCTTCCTTCGTTGCATCGGGATTGTCGATACCTCCTTTGACCAATTGCAGGGGATCATGTGCAAATTCTGCCGTATAGCCACACCAATGTTCCAGTGCCCACGGAAAACCGTCGGCAAACAAAGCTACCAACCAAAAGCAGATAAAAGTCCTCAAGCCGAAATCACGGCCTAATATTTTAAAACCGATCAAACTCAACGGCAGGTTAAAACACAATGCCGCCATACCGATCGGGAATCCCAGTTTCCAGTTCAAAATGGTAGAAATACCATAAATTCCTCCCGGAACGATCTGGTAGGGAGTCATGAAAAAAGTGTAACCGGTCGCTATCACCATAGATCCCAATAAAAGAGTTCCCCAAGTTTGAAACCACCGGGCCGAAAAAATTTTTTCCTTGTAGAAGGAAACTTTTGTAACATTCATAATCAGACAATTAAATTACACGCTGTAAAAAACGATCGCCACCTCCACCACCTCTCCCAATTCGCGCGCAAATATACTACCCGCTTCAACAATAAAACATGACATTTGTCATCCTTTTACACGAATCGGAGAGAGATAAAACATAAAATACCGGGGTTATGCAATCGTTGGAACACTTAACAATCCTCAAAACCTCATTTTCTTCCGTTAAAAAAACTATCTTTGCCCATAAATGTCATAGAAAATAGCTATAATTGCACAAAATTTTGTGTTTTGTGCAATTTAAAGTCACAACCGCAAGATTTATGAGAACAAAATTAAGTAAGACAAAGAATAAAATCATACATGTTGCCAAGTCTCTTTTCTCAGAAATGAGCGTTTATAAAGCAACGATGAATGATATTGCTCAGGCAGCAAACATGAGTCGGCGGACTTTATATATGCATTTTAAGAGTAAAGAAGAGATTTATCACTATGTAGTCGAGGATCATGTCAAAGACATTAATGAGAAATTGCAGAAGGCCGCAGACTCTGCACTTCCTCCCGACCGCAAATTAAAATTATATATTTTAGCGCGGTTCAATGTGATCGACAATCTGGTCCGTCAGAACAAATACATCCGTTATGATTTTATTTTCAACAATTTGCGAGTTGAACAGTTGCGTAAGGGTATCGATATGAAAGAACGGCAATTGCTAACCCGTATCTTGCAGAACGGTAAAGAGCAAGGCCTCTTCAATATCAATAATCCTTCCTCATTCGCAAAAACGCTGCTGATTATGTTCAAAAGTCTGGAGCAACCCTTTATTATCATCGGGCACCGGAAAAGGAATTATCAGTCGCTGCGTGAATATGTCGACTTACTATTTAATGGAATATTAAACAAAGGCTGAGGATATGGCATACTTCTTGTTAGCACGAAGGTTTGATGTCAAAATCACAGCTAACAGAAACATAATGCTAAATCTATGGAATTGTTTATCAACAAAATTTCCCACTATTTACCGGACTCTGTGGTTCCTAATTCTTACTTCAAGGAAGTAAACGGTCTGGACGACGAATGGATTTATTCCCGGACCGGTATCAAAAACCGCAGTAAAGCAGCTGCAAATGAAAACACCAATACGATGGGGATAAAAGCAGTGGATCTTGCCACTACCGATTTGCCTTATCCCATGGAGGAAATCGATTTAATCATCGCAGCAACCTATTCCCCCTACGATACCGTTGCTACCCCGGCCCATATGGTGCAACGCCGTTATCACATCGAGCACGCCAAATGTGTGAGTGTTTCCTCAGCCTGTTCTTCTTTTATCAATGCGATGGAAATTGCACAAGGCTATTTTGCTCTGGGGAAAGCGACCAAAGCCCTGATCATCGGAGCAGAACACAACACAGCTTATGCCAACGAAAACGATCCGCAAAGCGGCCACCTATGGGGAGACGGTGCTGTAGCGTTTTTTGTCTCTGCCGGGAATTATAGCGGGCATGATCCCCGAATTATCGATATCTATACCCAAGGTCTGGGACACATCGGCAAAGCAGCCGAAGCGGTGTATCTCCGCCCACAGAACGGTGGCATCGGAATGCCTGAAGGACGCGATGTATTTATCAATGCCTGTCATTATATGGTCGAAGCTTTAGAAAAGGTAACCCAAAGTTATGGTAAGACTGTCCAGGATTTGAATTGGATTTCTTCGCATCAGGCCAACCAGCGCATTATCAAAACGATAGCCAGGCAAACCGATATCCCGGAGGAACGTTTTCTGATGAATATCGAACAACGAGGTAACACCGGCAGCCCGAGCTGTGCCATCTCTCTCTCCGAAAACCTGCATAAAGTGAAACCCGGAGACCTGGTCGGCCTTACCGTTTTCGGCGGGGGCTACTCCTGCGGAGCAATGCTGTTACAGTTCTAAAAGCTGAGTGTATAATTAAAACGTCCTATAATCTGAAAAAGGGAGAAAAGAAGAGTAACCTTCAATTCTCCCTTTCTTTAATTTTATGGCAGGTATATTTTTTCTTTCTATTCCGATTCCGGGTTTTGTGCTGTCCGACCGGTTCGCCTGGACCGGTCCGTTAAGGCTTTCCTTCACTGACCGGCGGAACT
>ERZ772818.3746-NODE-3746-length-10032-cov-4.685577_pt1 | contig 10032 bp, 9 predicted proteins | sample MGYA00580837_ERZ772818 | MGnify/ENA primary metagenome ERZ772818 (study PRJEB29015, sample SAMEA2737671) | human gut metagenome | biome: human gut; feature: human-associated habitat; material: faeces | place: China | collected 2012 ...
AAGCAAAGTAAAAAGGAGCTGTGAAGAAATGAGGATTCATTTCTTCACAGCTCCTATCCCCCTGATCGTACCTAAGGAATGTAGGCTCGGGTCGCATGACCTAAGATGCATAAATGCAGATCCGTCAGAAGAGACAGCCCGATCGGAAGCACCCTTCTGTTTTCTGTAAATATATCGACCTCGGCTTCTTTGATGTCCTGCACCAGAGAAGCGAGTTTTTCTTCAGCACGTTCCCAGAAAGCAAGCAGCTCCTTCGCCTGCTTTACATTAGAATCCACTACGGCATGGACGGCAGCAGGATGCGTGATCTTCCTGTGCATAAAGAAAGCAAAAGCAGGCAGGGCCTCTCCATCCATGACGCGCTCCACATAGACGAGGCGCAGGATCATCAGCATGGCCGAGCAGCCGACGCCGAAGACCAGCCCGAGCCAGTAGGAGTCTGCCCCGAGACCGACCACATGGTCAAGGAAAAGGCTCATCGGGAAGCAGCCGCCCCAGTACGCAATGACCATCAGAATAAAGGAGACACGCGTATCTTTGAGACCGCGGAGGATCCCCTGGATCGGGGTGGAAATCGCATCAAAGAGCTGCCAGCCTGCACTATAGATCAGGAACTGTCCGGCAATGGAGGCGACGATCGCATCGCTCGTATACATATTTCCGATGGAAGCGCGGAAAAGCACCGTCATCGCAGCCGTCATCGCTGCTCCGGAGAGGGCCACGACAAAGCCGGCCTTCTTGTAGCGGCGAGCGAGCGGGATATCATGCGCGCCGACAGCTGTCGCGATGAGGATGGTGAGTGCCATCGAGCAGGAGACGGGCAGCATGTAAACGAGAGAAGCAAAGTTATCCGCGATCTGGTAGGCAGCCAGCGTGTCCGTGCCATAGCGGGCAAGAAATACGATGATCAGACTGAAAAGGCTCATTTCCATAAAAATGGAAAGTCCGCTCGGCACGCCGACGATCAGGTACTCCTTGACGTCAGAACGCTTCACGAGGATCGAATGAAAGATCTCATGCCCCTTGAGCGCAGAGGACTTCAGTACGACGATAAGGAAAAGAGCCAAAAGGAAACCATAGGTCAGCATCGTCGCAAGACCGGCACCGATCCCGCCCAGACGCGGCAGACCGAAATGCCCATAGATGAAAAGATAGTTGAATACAGCATTGACCGGCGGCGCCATCAGGAAGAGCTTCATGGAAGTCGACGTCGAGCCTGCCGTATCCGTCAGACAGCGAAGGGGGACGATCATGGAAATGAAGAAGACCACGCCCACCATCGTCATGAGATAGTAGCGCGCCACATAGGCCACTTCCGCTTCCAGCGTGAGCGACGTCAGAAGGTCATCGATGAAAAGTACATAGGCTGCCCCGAACAGGAAGGAGATCACAAGCCCGATCAGAAGTCCTGCGCGGACCACATAAGGAAGTCCTTCCGGCTTCTTTTCACCAAGAAGCGTCGCCATAAGCGGTGTTCCCGCCATGAGCAGTCCCACGATGGAAGCCAGAAGCGGATAGAAAAGTCCCGCGCCCACCGATACGCCTGCGAGGTCATCGCTTCCGGCATGCCCCGCCATGGTCGTATTGATAAAAGTGATGCCCGCTGTCGAGATCTGCGCGACCAGGATCGGCAGCATCACGGATAATAATTTCTTTATATCTTCGACTAAGGAGTACATCAAAGCTCACTCTCCAGAGATTTCATCAAAAAAAGACGCCCTGCGGCGTCTCTTTTCACTGTCAGAAAAGGATCCTCTGGCGTATGCAAAAGCCAAAGGCAGGCACGAAGTCCGCGCCTCACCGCCGCATGAAATAGAAAGAAGCGGCCCCATAAGGCAACGCTTCCGGTACGGCTGCTGCTTTTCCGATCCTTTTTTACTCTTCCAAGCCAAGCAAAAACAGGTACGCAAAAAGATCAGAGAGCAGCAGATGCTCTCCATCCCCCCGCGCCGATGAAACCTCTGAAGAAAGAGGCAAAACGAGACAGGATCCGTTTGAAATTGGCATTGACACGACACGGCACCAGAAGGTTCGCACCTTCTACATAGAAATAGGCCATGTAAAAGAGCAGGTACATGCTGCTGTACATCGTGAGATCCATCAGCTCATCGATCCCCATCATCGTTCTCGCCTCCTTTTATTTTTCTACTATAAAAAGCCCATCGGAAATGGACTTTTCAAAACTCTTGTGAGAAAAGCAAAGTTTCCAAAATGCAAGCCTGCATTTGTATATTTTATGCTTTTTGGTTTATGGTATTTTTGATACCTCTGTATAAATTATATCATTAGCTGAAAGAAAAAGCAAATGAGGGGAAAATGGTGACTAGTGACTGGTGACTAGGGATTAGGGATTAGGGATTAGGGATTAGGAGTGACTCGTGACCAAGGTTTCTCTTACTTTCTTATAAAATAAAAAGCAAAACAAAACGGTCTGCCTAGACGTTGGCAGACCGTTTTGTTTTTAAAGGATGATATTAAAGGAAGATATTATAGCTGGCGGAAGGTATTATTTTTATTCTTGGTTTCCGCCGGATCGACAGATGAGTGACAGATTCTCACGCAGCGTTCTTACGCTGTCCCTTTGGCTGCGCCCGTTGCTTCGTTGTCCGCTTTCGCTTTCTTCAGGTCAAAGCGATAGGAGGTGAAGCCGTAGAGCGTCCAGCCGAGGAAGGTCACCAGAGCGCCGTAGGTCATGGCATCGAAGCCGGATGCATAGCATGCATACAGACTGTAGATGGAGGCAACAAATGCGACGAATTTCGTCTTGGAAAGCTCGCTGCCTTCGTGACCGGCTGCTTTCATGATGATGCCCGAGCCCATCATATTCACCGCAGTGAGGATGGTCAGCTGAAGGACGCTCATTTTATTTGCACTTTTGCTCATGATGATCCCCTTATGTATTTGTCTGTGTCTCATTGATGGCTGTGGGGAGCGATGCTTCCCGCTCCCCTTGCTGTCAACGAAGCGTTGCTTTATTTTTCAAATTCTTTCTTCAGAACATAGCCGTAAGCATGTTTCAGCCCGTCTTCACCGGTCTGTACATAGACGCCCTGGATTTCAGGAGCGAAGCCCGGGAGCTGGTTGATGCCTTCGACAAGGTCTAAGAAGTAAGTGACTGCGGTCTTGGACCAACGTTCACCCGGATGTACGCAGAGAACGCCTGGCGGATATGGAAGAGCGCCTTCAAGAGCGATGCGGCCTTCCGCTTCGGTGAGGTCGACGAGGTCGCCGTGCCCTCTCATGTATTCGAACTGTGCTTCCTGCGGATTCATCACATATTCAGGGAAGTAGTCAGCGAGGAAGAGCTGCTTCTGCAGGGTGGATACTTTGCGGTCTTTGTAGAAATCATGCATTTCCTGGCACAGACGGCGGATGGTGTATCCTCTGTATTTTTCTTCGTATGCGTTGTAAATGGACGGGAGTACTTCAGACATCGGAGCATCTTCGTCGATGAGCTGTTCGAAGCGGATGAGTTTCGCTACGAGGTCATCCATCTTGGTCGCGCTTTCTGCCGGAGTCATCAGGAAGAGGATGTCATTCAGGTCGCATTTTTCCGGAATGATGCCGTTTTCACGCAGGTAGTTTGCGAGAATGTTGCCCGGGATACCGAATTTTTCATAGCCGCCATTTTCTACGTCGATGCCTTCGGTCACGAACTGCAGCTTCATCGGATCGATGAAGTACTGGCCCTTGCCGTAGCCATCGAAGCCATGCCATTTAGCACCCGGTTCGAATGCCCAGTAATCCATGTCATTCGCCATCTGTTCGGTATTGCCTTCTTCCCACTTCTTGCCGTGGACCATCGGCGGTACGAGCGGACGGATGTAGTGGCAGTTGCGGAGCACCTGTTTTCTGGTCTCGATCACGGTCTTTACAGCGTCGACCCAGAGCTTCTTGCCGCCTTCGCCTTCATGCATCTTCGCATTGACATCGAGTGCCGCGAAGAGCTGGTAGAGCGGAGAGGTGGATGCATGCATCATGAATGCGTTGTTCACGCGCTTATGCGGTACGTAGCGATCCTGCCCCTTGATGTGGGAGTCTTTCTTGTGGATCTGGGAGGTCATGGAGAAACCAGCCTGCTGTTTGTGGACGGACTGGCTGACGAAGATGCCCGGATCTTTCGGTCCGAGGTCGAGCAGCAGCGGGCTGCAGTCCTTCATCATCGGGATGAACTGTTCGTAGCCGACCCAAGCGGAGTCGAAGAAGATGTAATCGCAGAGGTGACCGATCTTATCTACGACCTGACGGGCATTGTAGATGCAGCCGTCGTAGGTGCCGAGCTGGATGACTGCGAGACGGATCGGGCGCTTTGCCTGTGCTTTCACCGGATCTTTTTCAGCGACGAGCTTTCTGATGTAGTCTTCGTCGAAGCAGTGTTCCAGAATGCCGCCGATGGAGCCGAACGCATTTCTTGCGGTTTCCAGATAGACCGGGGTCGCGCCTGCCAGAACCAGTGCGCCATGGTCGATGGATTTATGGTTGTTTCTATCGAAGAGAACGATATCGCCCGGTGTCAGGACTGCGTTCAAAACCACTTTGTTCGAAGTGGAGGTACCGTTCAGTACGAAGTAGGTCTTGTCTGCATTGTATACGCGTGCTGCGTGTTTCTGGGCTGCCAGTGCCGGACCTTCGTGGATCAGAAGGTCGCCCATCGCTACGTCAGCGTTGCAGAGGTCAGCGCGGAAGGTATTCTCGCCGAAGAATTCATAGAATGCACGGCCTGCCGGATGCTTTCGGAAGAAAGCACCGCCCTGATGGCCTGGGCAGTCGAACTGGGAGTAGCCATTTTCGACATATTTCTTGAGGTCACGGAAGAATGGCGGTAGCACATCTTCTTCATAGTGAGCCGCAGCGCTCTCGATCTGGCGAGCGTAGAAATCATGGTCAGTCTCATTGAGATCCATGACGCGGTATACCTTGGAAATCAGTGCGTCTTCTGTCAGGCCTTCGCCGGTCTTAATCATCAGTACCGGAATTTTGAAAGCGGCAATCATTTCCTTTTCAAGGACATCTTTGTCCTGATCCGTGATAACGACAGCAGCTACATCTGTGAAATCAGTGCGGGCGAGGTCAGCCTGCTCGCGGCCGGTGATAGCCCCGAAGATTTCCAGAGCTTTGTCAGTATAAGCGATCTTTAACTTTTTCATGAGTAAATCCTCCATTTTTTTATCACTCTATGTCTCGAACTGTGCACGTTGTCCGGATGATTGCTTCATCTGTATACATCTTACTTGAAATTCTCTATTTCTTCCAATACTGAAACAGGCCGAAACGAAGAGAATTCACATTCCTATCACAAAAGGCATAGTTTTGTGAGCGCGCTCCTTATCTCATAACAATTTTGATATAGGATGAAGTAGCTGGTGACTAGTGACTAGGGACTAGGGATTAGGGATTAGACTGAGAGACTAGGAGACGTTAGACTTGGAGACTTGTAGAAGTCAGATACCAGAAGTCATCTGGCATCTGACTTCTGGTATCTGATCTCTGATGTCTGATGTCTCAGTCTCTTTCATCAAAACTGCAAGTCATCACGCATAACAGGTTTGTTATAATTCATAACAAACCTGTTATACAAAACAAAAAGCCGCCGGAAACGGTTTCGTTTCCGGCGGCTTTGCCGGTATCATTCCATGGGATAGGTACTGTTTGCCATAAAGCGGACATACTCCCAGAAGTGATCAATGATATATTCTCGAAGGAGAACAGCGGAGAGCGGCAGCTTGGCATCTATTTTCCAAGACAGATACAGATAGCGATAGCAATCCTGGTCTCCGACGGGAAGAGAGGCCACCCCTTCCTGTGCAGAATACCACGTCATCTGCGGCGCGAGAGCCACGCCGAGCCCGGCGCGCACGAAGTCACCATGAAGGCATTGTTCATGATCTTGTGCGGCACATAGTGCTTCTACCCCTTGATGTGGCTATCCTTCAGACGTACGCTCTTTCGTCCCTCGATCTCACCTATCATGCTCCAGGCTTCATCACTGTACGCAATTTTCAGTCTCGCCTTCATCCTTCTATTCTCCTCTCTTGCATCATTCACATCCCCCATATAAGCCCTCGATAAAAAAACGTTCCTCCCCATCGTACAGGAGAACCTGTACCTTGTCAAACAGAAGAAGCGCCATGAACCGGATACGGATGTCATCACAGGAAGCCCTCTCTTCCCTGTCTCCGCTCTTTCATGAGACTTCGTTCACGGCACATACTTCATGCCCCAGTTCAGTATGGCATGGAACACAGGAAGCAGATCCAGTCCCTTTTCCGTCAGACTATACTCGACATGGGGCGGAATTTCGTTGAACTGTTTCCGTCTGACAATGCCCAGCCCCTCCAGCTCACGCAATGCATTCGTCAGCATCGTATTCGTCAGACCAGGAAGAAACTTTCGAAATTCACCGAAACGCATCGGGCTTTTCACGCAGAGCAGATAGATGATCTGCATCTTCCACTTCCCCTGCAAGAGCTGTAAGACACTTGTCACCGGGCAATTCCCCTTTTCCGTCAGAATAAAAGAATCCAGCCGGGTAAGAAATTCCTCATACGAGAGTTGTTGATTCATAAAGACCTCCAAAAAGATGTGAGCGCAGCGCGGACAGATTCACCGCCCCCCTCTGTTGTTCTCAGGAGATAGGGAACAGAAAGAACATCACACATGCCCTCCGGTGATTCCTGCAGAAATTCCATCCTTAGTATCATTCACCATACCTGGTCAGAAAATTCTGCGTACTTGCATCTTTATCTATGCCAAGTATAATAAATATACCAATACAAAACAAGTACAAGAAAGGATGATTCTCATGACAGAAGAAATCAGAAACACACTCACCGAAGAAGTAAAGAAGCTCATCGCCGCTCCCTCTGCCTGCGCCGAAGCCAAAGCCACCGCAGAAAAATGGCTCGCTGCAGCCGGCACCGCTGACGAAGAAGCAGCCACCATGGCCCTGAAAAAAGAAGCCGAAGCAGACATCATGTCGATCGATGGACTGATCGGCTTTGCCGACTCTGACGCCGGCAAAGCGCTCTTCGGGGAGGAAAGAGCCGCTGCCATCCTCGCTCATGCGAAGGACATCAAGGAAAAGGGCACTCGCTTCTGCGACTGCCCGGCCTGCAGCGCCTGCGCCGAGATCCTAGGTACATTGAAATGATGGATCAGTAAAAAACAGTGTGGCTCTCTATCCATTGCTTTTCGTATGGAAATGCTGCTTTCCTCGCATTTGGTTTCCCTTAAGGAAACGCTGATTAAATCGCAGAATCGGATTTCATATGGATTTTTATACATAGTGTCGTCGACATTCTCCTTAAATAGCTCGCTATTCGCGTCCTCTGTCTCCTCGCTCTGTATAAAAATCCAAGAATGAAATCCGATAACGATTGAATCAGTGTTTCCTTAGTAAAAAACTGTGGGCTTTCATTCGCAGGCCCGCAGTTTTTTTATTTCCCATCCTCCTCAGATATGCTATGATAAGAAAATCGGCTGTTTTCAGAAAACAGAATCCACCAAAGCAATCTCTCATCATCAGTCACTAAGGAGCTACCCATGGAAACATTTCTTCAATATGCTGTCATCTGCCCGCTGGTCATGCTTGCGGGCTTCGTCGATGCCATCGCTGGAGGCGGCGGGCTGATCTCCCTGCCGGGCTACCTGCTCTCCGGGCTTCCCGTCCATAACGCCATTGCGACAAATAAGATGAGCTCGACGATGGGGACAGTGCTTGCGACATTCAAATTTGCCAAAAGCGGCTTCATCCCGTGGAAGCTCTCGCTCTCCTGCGTGGTCTGCGCCTTCGCCGGTTCCTCGCTGGGCGCGAATCTTGCTCTCCTGATGGATGCGAAGATCTTCATGATCTTCATGCTGATCGTTCTCCCCGCGACAGGGATCTACCTCACGCGCGGCAATGTACTGGTCACAGAGAAATCGCCGTACACGTATAAGAAAACGGTCATCCTCAGCATGGTGACTGCCCTCTTCCTCGGCGTGTATGATGGCTTCTACGGCCCCGGCACCGGCACCTTCCTGCTGCTGCTTCTGACGGGCATCGCGCATCTTCCTCTGAAAGAGGCGAACGGCGTGACTAAGGTCATCAATTCGACGACGAATATCGCTGCGCTCTGCATCTTCCTCCTGCATGGCAAGGTACTCTTCCCCTTGGGCATCATCGCCGGCCTCTTCGGGATGGCAGGCAACTATCTGGGTGCGCTCTACTTTGAAAAGGGCGGCGCACGCAATGTGAAGCCGATCATTCTTCTGGTCCTTTCGATCTTCTTCTGCAAGATCGTGTATGAAATGTATATCAAGTAAAAAAGCAGCCGAAGGGCTGCTTTTTTTGTACCAGGCACCACACGTCATATGCGCCATCTTTGCCAGATGCGTTCTATCTTTACGATTTCCTCTCTCGGAATCCGGCATTTTTCTGCCAGAAAGGGGTACTCCACCTGAATGATTTCCTGCATGCGCTCGATTTCCTCGCGAGGGCATGCCACTTCATAGTAGGGAGCCGTCTCTATCACCGCCTGCAGGTCTGGTCTTCGGTTTCTCTCATCGATAGCCAGTGCGAAATCTTTAGTATAGAAATTTGGATTGATATCATACGCCGGTGCGAGACGCCAACCTCTTTCGGTCAGCAGAAAGCCGTGATTTCTGAGGTGACAGTCCGTATTATTTACGAGTACGCTAAAAGTCACACGCCGCCACAGCTCCTGCAGGTCATTTCTGGCATCACAGCTGAGGGAGCTGATACATTCCGCAATATCTAGGGAAACACTGATTCAATCGCAGAGTCGGATTTCACATGGATTTTTATACATGACAAAGAATAACCCGACGCAAATAGCGAGCTATTGAAGGAAGGAACTCCCCTAGTCACCAGTCACTAAAAAAAGCACGCTCCTTTCGGAGCATGCTTTTTTATTTGGCAAAGGTTATTTATTCGCCCATTTCGGTGAGGACATGTGCGCAGCGAGCGCAGACGCCCGGATGCTTCGGATCGGCATCCACATCCGCCGAGCGTTTCCAGCAGCGTTCGCACTTGGCGAGCGTGCAGACAGCAACAGATGCTTTCACCGTGCCTTCTTCATTCGAAGCAGCATTTTCCGGAGCCGCTGCTGTACCGGAAACGATGTGCGTCTGGGACACGAGGAGGAAGTCTGCGAGTTCTTTTTCCATCGCTTTGACGATGTCATAGGCTTCGCCGTCCGCATAAACGGTGACTTCCGCATCGAGCGGATGGCCGATGACCTTCGCCTGACGGGCTTCTTCGAGTGCCTTCATAGCGACGCTTCTCACAGCGAGGCGCTTCTTCCATTTTTCATCGAGTGCTTTGTCAAGGTATGCTTCATTGACCTTCGGCATATCGGACATATGGACAGACCATTCTCTTTCTTCCTTATTGGGAAGAGCCTGCCATACTTCTTCGGAGGTGAAGCAGAGGACCGGAGCGACGAGGCGGACCAGCGTAGTCAGGATCTCATACATCGCGGTCTGTGCGCTTCTTCTCAGCTTGGAGTCAGCCTTTTCCGTATAGAGGCGGTCTTTCAGGATATCGAGATAGATCGCAGAGAGATCAACCGTGCAGAAATTATGGACAGCATGGTACATGACATGGAATTCATAGTCATCATAGGCTTTGAGGACAGTCTCCTTGACCTGTTCCATGCGCAGCAGTGCCCAGCGGTCGAGTTCTTCCATATCTGCGTAAGCGACGGAGTCGGTCTTCGGATCGAAGTCGGACAGATTGCCGAGCAGGTAGCGGAATGTATTTCTGATCTTTCTGTAGACGTCGCTCATGGACTTCACGATCTTGTCAGACAGACGGACATCGCCCTGGTAGTCGACAGAGGAGATCCAGAGTCTCATGACATCAGCGCCGTATTTGTTGATGACATCCTGCGGAGCGACGACATTGCCGACGGACTTACTCATCTTTCTGCCTTCGCCGTCCATGGTGAAGCCATGGGTAAGGACAGCCTTGTATGGCGCATGGCCATTGACAGCGACAGAAGTCAGAAGAGAGGAGTGGAACCAGCCGCG